>Ga0209628_10000368_pt1 | contig 27290 bp, 25 predicted proteins | sample TergutCu122P4_FD_187285 | JGI IMG/M metagenome (GOLD analysis project Ga0209628, IMG submission 187285) | Cubitermes ugandensis P4 segment gut microbial communities from Kakamega Forest, Kenya - Cu122 P4 (SPAdes) (version 2) | ecosystem: Host-associated > Arthropoda: Insects > Digestive system...
GGGTATCCAAGGGGCCAAAAGTCCTTTTCAATATGGACTTTGGTCCCTGATGACACCTGTCACATTTTGGGCTATTCTGAGATCATGGTCAGGATGGTACGGCGGAGGCGGTCTCCGCTGCCGCGATTCGGGGATGCCTCATCCGCTGTGTCGCAGGCGGCGGATCTGCACGTAATGGCGCGGTTCATGTCGGGCCTACGCCTGGTGGCACCGGGTTTGCTGTTCGCGGGCGATTTCAACGCGGCCTACCGCCGCCATCACGCACTGGGGGCCGCGATCAGCGACACCGCCGGTTCCCTGGTGTCACAGCCCGGTCTGTTCGTGGTCATGATCGTACAGGTGACGCTGTCCCTGCTCGTACTGATCGGCTGGAAGCGTCTGGGTCCGCACATGGTCGCCAGCTGGTGGTGGCCCGTCGCCGAAGGACTAACCCTGGTGGCGCTTCTCATCTCGTGCGGTTCATCGACAGTGTCGCTCCTCGCTATGTTCGCCACCATGATGCTCATCCCGTGCGGCGCCGGCAGGCGGGGAACCCTGATAGCGGCCGGCACGGCGGTGGCCGTAGCCGTATCTGCGGCCACCGGACTCATACCGGAGATGCCCGTGGGGGCCGCGGCAGGATCCGACCTTTACAACCAGGGCTTTCTGGATGGGCGCGAGTCGCCCGGAATCACGGCGCAGGTGAACATGGTGGCCCTGTCCGTACTGTGGGTCGTCGCCGGGTACTACGCCAAGAAGCTACTGTTGTCCCAGGGTGAGAACGTCAGACTGCGGGCCGCCGCCCTGGCCAGGCGGGCAGCCACCCAGGAACGCATCCGCACCGCCCAGGAGGTTCACGACGGCCTCAGCAGCACGCTCACCGGCGCCCACCTGATGGCAACCACACTTGCACGCCGCTCTGCCCGTTGGGCGGAACCCGCCGCCACCGGGCTCGGCGACCTCGTCCACACCCTGGAAACGGCCATCCGCCAGTCCCGGTCCCTGCTGCTCGAGTTGAGGCAGGGCGCAGACGAGCACGCTCCCGGCGGCCCACCGGGAGCGGGTGACACACCTTTGGGCTCACGGGCCAGAGTGTCCGACCTGGCCATCCTCGTACGGATACTGGCGGGCACGCAATTGCTGGCCCTGATCATGATGGTTGTTTCGCCGGCCTCCCCGCTGTACAACCAGATGGCATCGCTGTTGCCGGTGACCATGCCGGCGGTGGTTGTCATGGCCGGTTTCGCGGTTGTCTTCCTCGTACGCTGGGAGGGCATCGGACACCGCATCGCCGAAACCTGGTGGTGGCCATCCGCGGAAACCCTCGGCCTGTTCACGCTCCTGTTGGTTTGCGGCCCCCAGCGACCCATCGGGACCATGTCCTCCGCCTTGTTAATGCTTCTTGTTGTCGCGTCCCCCCACATCGTCGCGGTGGTGACACCGCTCGCGGTGGCCGGCGTGACCCTCGTACTGGCCCCCCCACAGCTGCGCCAGCTCGGACTCGACGCCGGCACAACCGGCGGATTCTCCTTCGCCGTGTACGTACTGGTGCCGGTGTTCATGGCCGCCGGAATCTACGCCCGACGCATCCTGATCCTCCAGGGCGAGGCAGCGCGGGAGCGCGTGGAGGCGGAATCACGCGACGCGGCGGCCCAGGAACAACTGCGGGCTGCCCGGGCCGTGCGCGAATCCCTCCTCGACGCCGTATCCCTGGCCGGCGAGCAGGCCACGGAAATGGCCGCCGGGCTGCCCGACGGCGCCGACCAGCAGTCGGTAATCCTGGCCGGGCAGCTGGTGAGCGCCCTCGCGACGGCGAAGAACGACCCGGTCGCAGCCGCCCTCAGCCGCGCCGACGCGCCGCCTTCAGACCTGGCCGACGTGTGCCGCACCGCTGTGGAAACAATGTCGCGGCAGGCCCCGCACATCAACGTGACCTGCACCCTGCCGGACCACACCATCGAGGTCATGGCTGCCGCGCGGCACGACATCACACAGGCCTTGTCGGAGTTGCTGGAAAACGTCCGCCGGCACAGCCAGGCCACAGCCGTCAGGGTAAGCCTGGCGCGCCACGGAGCGCACGTGACGCTGCAGGTGTCCGACAACGGCATCGGCTTGCCGGATGACGCCGACCTGGCGGAATTGCGGGCCGCCGGCCACTTCGGCCTGGCCGGGGTCCAGGAACGCGTGGCGCGGATCGACGGCCATCTTCACCTGGAGCCGGCAAGGCCAGGCACTACGGCAATGCTGACTTTCTCTTCGGCCGCTCTGGCGCGTGGCATACTGGATTAATCATCCTTTAGGAGGCAGTACATGTCAGACACTCAGACATTCGCACTTGGCACGGTCACCATCCCGCAACTCGGGCAATCCGTCGAAACGTTCCTGCGCACCCACGGCGACTTGGAAGTCGTCACATTCGACGCCACGGACGGCTACCTGATCCAGGCCCGGGAAAACGGTGGGGAATGGCGCAAATACGTCGGTCTTGACAAGGCAATTCAGGTACGGTTGATGCCCAACGGGCCTGGCATGGTGTCCGTATCGGTGGGCGAGGGGAAGTGGATCGACAAGATCGGTGTCGGCCTGGTCGGTGCCATCTGGATCGCCCCGCTGATGCTCGTGGCCGGGTTCGGCGCCCTGTCACAGATGAAGCTGGCCTCCGACGTCATGCGGCACGTCGCCGTTTATCTCAGCGTCAACACCGGCAACGGTTCTTCCGCCACGCCGGCCGAGCCGTCCGACGACGCTCCCGTCGACTGGCCCTGATCTACTGCACTCAAATCTACTGGGCCCTGATCGCCGCCAGGGCCTGAGCCGGTATCTCCGCGGTGGTCACCACACGCCAGCTGACCACCAGTTGGTTGGAGGCGCTGATCTGCAAATACGTACCGGGTTGCGGCTGCTGCTCGCCCCGGCTGATCGGACTACCCGGATCAAAGACGGTGAATGACACCACCTGGGGCCGGCCGGCGGAATCGAAGGCGGTCAGTTTGTACTCGACCCCCGTACCCACCTGAAGGCCGTCGCGAGAATAGACCGGCTGCGGGCTCATGTCATAGTCGAGCGGCACGATCGCGTAATGGTCGGTACCGACGTAGCGGTCCTCGTAATAGTTCTTCGCCACGATGGCCAGGCCCGCCACCATTACGGCGGCCACGGCCACGACGGCCCACGGCAGTATCTTCTTCAATCTGTTCAAAACTCAAGCTCTTTCTTGTGGAACGCCACGACGGACAACGATACCGCAATCGCGAGATACACGGCGTACTGGATCAGTGGCCAGGTCAGCGTGCCACCGCTGGTCAGGGCGGTGAACACCCGGTCTGTGATGCCTGATGCCAGAAAGTCGGCCATCGGCGGGGCGACGTTGCGCAGCACGGTCGACACCAGGCCGCCCACGACCCCGAAGGCCAACAAGATGTACGCCACGATGGCGAACGCCGGGCGCTGCAACCCGTACACCACTGAGCCCGCCAAACCGACGAACGCGAGGGTGAGAAGGGCGAACTTGAGCGAGGCGGCGTAGATGATGCCCCAGGTCGCGGCGGTGACCGGCCAGCCGAGAATGGCGAACACCGCGCAGTGGACCACCGGCGCCAGGCCGTACACGATGGCGGTGAGCAGAACCGTCAGCCCCAGCTTGGCGATGATGATCTTGGTCTTCGACATCCCGAAACCGACCAGCGTGATCAGCCCGCGCGAGTTGAGGTCGTCGGTGTAGACCGCGGCGAACACGAACCCGCCCGCCAGCGCGGGCAGCAAACCGAAGTTGGTCAGCGCGTCGTCGAGCACAGTTGTGGGGCCGAAGCCGCCCGAGCGGATGTACGCCTGGGCGAAAAACGCCAGGATCAGCCCGCCGAAGTAGATGTACGAGCTGCGCTTGCGCAGCAGGCGGAACCACTCTGCGCGCATCAGCCTAAGCATCACTACCTCCAACCAGACGTACGAAGTATTCCTCCAAGGTGGTTTCCCGGCGGTGCAGGTCATAGAGCTCGACGCCTTGCGCGACCAGGGCGGCCGCGATCTCGTGCGACCGGTCGAGGTGGGCGTCCAGGGTGAGCCGTTGCCCTTCGGATGCCACGTCCTTGATCCCCAGGCCCGCCAGCGCGGCCGTTGCCGCCACCACGTCGTCGACGTCGATGGTCAGGGACTGCTTGGTCTGCTTGTGCAGATCGGCGTGGGTGATCTCCTCCAGCAGTACGCCCTGCTCGATGAAGCCGAAGCGGGTGGCGACCAGATCCAGCTCGGACAGGATGTGGGACGACACGATGAATGTGGCGCCGGACTGGGCGTGGGCGTCACGGATGACGGAGCGCATGTCCATGATGCCCTGCGGGTCGAGGCCGTTGACGGGTTCGTCGAGCACGACCACGGACGGCGATCCGAGCAGCGCGCCGGCGATTCCAAGTCGTTGTTTCATGCCCATGGAGAACGCCTTGAAGGGCTTCCCGACCCCGCTGAGCCCCACCAGCTTGAGAAGGCGTTTCACCTCGCCGCGGGGTTTTACGCCCTTGACGTGGCAGAGGTACTCCAGGTTCTCGCGCGCGTTCAGATACGAGAAGAACGACGAGTTGATCATGAACCCCATTCGTTTCCGGGCGGCGCCCAGGTCGTCGGTGTCACCGATCATGATGTCGCCGGACGTCGGCTTGGCCAGGCCCATGACACACTTGAAGAAAGTCGTCTTGCCGGCGCCGTTGCGGCCGACCAGGCCGTAGATGTCACCATCGTGCAGGGTCAGTGAAACATCTTTGAGCGCGGCGAAGTCACCGTACTTCTTGGTCAGCTTGTCCGTTCGCAGGGCCGTTCGTCCTGTCAACAGTTACCTCCAAATCCCATATCAAGGACTGCAACGAACGGCGGGGACAATTTATTCCCGCCCGTCCGCCCGCGGGTGGGTATGCTGGCTGACATGTTCCTCACCCAGGTCGCCTGCGGCTCCCTGCAGGCCAATTGTTACGTTGTCGCTCCGGATGGCGGTACGGAGTGCATCCTGATCGACGTCGGCATGGAGGCGTACGAACCGGTCACATCCCTCGTCGCCCGGCACGGGCTGAACCCGCTGGCGGTTCTGGCCACCCACGGGCACTGCGACCACGTCGCCGACGCGGCGCGGGTGGCAAACCACTACGGCGTACCCGTTTGGATCCACTCGGCCGACCTGGCCATGCTGACCGATCCGGCGTCCGCGCTGTCCTGGGATCTGCTGCCGTGGCTGGCCGAGGCCCTGCCGGACGGGGTGACCCAGCCCGAGGCGGTGGAGCATTTCGACGGGCGGGCTTCGGTGGATTTCGGGCCTGTCACGGTGGGGGTGACGCACGCACCGGGGCACACGCCTGGGTGCGTGTTGCTGACCGTCGCCGACGCCGGTCACGACCTGGTGTTCACCGGTGACGTACTGTTCGCCGGATCCGTCGGGCGCAGCGACTTCCCCGAGTCCGACCCGGCGGCCATGATGGACACCCTGCGCGGGCCGGTTTTGTCACTGCCGGACTCGGCGCGGATCCTGCCCGGCCACGGGCTGTCCTCCGATATGGCCCGGGAACGGGCGGCCAATCCGTACCTTCGAGCGATCCAGTCCCGTTTTATGGGATGACCGGCCTGGCGGGCGACCGTCGTGGCATGATGTCGGCATGACTCGAATCTCCGTTATCGGCCTGGGCGCGATGGGCGCCTCCTACACCGCCCGGCTGCACGACGCGCCCGGTACAAAAGTCCGCGTGATCGCGGACGGCGAGCGGGCGCAGCGGCTGCGGCGCGATGGTGTCACCGTGAACGGGCGGCGGTACGACTTCGACATCGTGGCGCCGCACGAGGTGGTGGAGCCGGCGGAGCTGCTGCTCGTCGGGGTGAAGTACACGGGATTCCACTCCGCCCTGGAGCAGATGCGGCACCACATCGGGCCGGGTACGGTGGTCATTTCCCTTATCAACGGCATCACATCCGAGGCGGAGATCGCCGAAGCCTACCCGCAGTCACATCCGCTGTTGTCCATCACGTACGGCGTCGACGCGGTGCGGCAGGGGCAGGTTATCACGTACGAGCACCTGGGCAAGATCGCTTTCGGCGAGCCGGCCAACGAGGCGCCCCATTCCGAGCCGGTACGATTCGTGGCGCGGCTGTGCGAGGACGCGGGGCTGACGTACGAAGTGCCGCCCGACATGGTGCACGACCTGTGGTGGAAGTTCATGGTCAACACCGGGGTGAACCAGGTGACGGCGGCGCTGTCGGCGCCGTACGGAATCGTGCAGGACCCGGGCTCACCCGCGTACGAACTGATGCTCGCCGCCCAGCGCGAGGTACTGGCGATCGCCCAGGCCCGCGGGATCAGGCTCGACGAAACCGACATCGACTCCTGGTTGAAGGTGCTGGCGGCGCTGGCGCCCAACCAGTACACGTCGATGGCCCAGGACATCCTGGCACACCGGCCGACCGAGGCGGATATCTTCTCCGGCGCGATCAGGACCATGGGCGCGGAACTGGGCGTGCCAGTCCCCGTGAACACATGCCTCCACCAGATCCTGAAATCCCTCGAGCTGAAAGGGTCCTGACCCGCCCGCATTCCGGTCATGGGCGCGCAGGCCCCCGCGATCGGAGTACACTGGCATACCGCAAGTAGCCGGGGAACCCACCACTGTGTGTGCAAAGGCCCGGACCTGGCGGTTGAATTGCCACCATCTCCGGACCCACGTCGGGCCCCACCCAATTCATGCGAAAGGACATTGTGGCTAATCGTGCTCGTTTGAAGGCCAATTTCTCTCCGGACTCGAAGGCGTTGTCCGCGTACGACGACTACGTACCGGGTGATACACCCATAACAGAGGAGGAATCCCTCACGCTGAGCACGGATCACGACTTGCCGCAGTTCCCGGACTTGACCCACCGGGAGATCCTGGAGGTTCTGTCTGGTCTGTTGATCGCTTTGTTCGTATCGAACGTCTCCGGAACGATCGTCGGTACGGCGCTGCCGCGCATCACCGCGGCCCTCGAGGCCAACCAGCAACAATACATGTGGGTGGTGACCGCGACCCTGCTCGCCTCGACCGCGTCGACACCGATCTGGGGCAAACTCGCCGACCTGTTCAACAAGAAGACGCTGCTGATGATCGGACTGAGCGTCTTCGTTCTCGGTTCGGTGACCTCCGGCGCGGCCACGTCGCCGTTGTTCCTGATCGTCTCCCGCGCCTTCCAGGGCATCGGCCTGGGCGCGATGATGTCCCTGGTCCAGGCCATAATCGGCACCATCATCCCGCCGCGCCAGCGCGGCCGCTACATGGCTTACACCGGCGCGACCATGGCCGTGGCCACCGTGATCGCCCCGCTGATCGGCGGTTTCATCGTCGACGCCTCCTGGCTGGGCTGGCGCTGGTGCTTCTGGTCGGCCGTGCCGTTCTCCATCCTGTCGATGATCATCCTCCAGTGGCGCCTCAAGGTGCCGGTGTTCCACCGGGTGGGTACCAGGGTCGACTGGCTGGGGGCCACGCTCATCACGGCCGGGGTGTCATCCCTGCTGATCTGGATCTCCTTCGTGACGAAGAACTACGACTGGATCTCCTGGCAGACGTTCGCCCTGCTCGGGTTCACCCTGGTGGCGGCGGTGGTGCTGGTGTTCGTCGAATCGAAGGTCCACGACCCGATCATCCCGCTGAAGATCATCTCCGCCCGGACGACCGCCCTGGCGATCGTGGCGTCGATATCCGTTGGTCTGGGCATGTTCGGCGCCGCGGTGTTCCTCAACCAGTATTTCCAGCTGGGCCGGGGCATGACGCCAACCCATTCCGGCCTGATGAACACCCCGATGATGGCCGGTGTTCTGCTGTCGTCGCTGATCATCGGGCGGCTTGTCACCCGCACCGGCGTGTGGAAACCGTTCGTGGTGGCCGGGTCGGTGCTGATGACCGCGGGGTTCATGCTGCTGTCAACGATCACGGTGACGACGTCACTGTGGATCATGGGATCGTACATGTTCGTCGCCGGGCTGGGCCTGGGCATGACGATGCAGAACCTGGTCCTGGCGGTTCAAAACTCCATCTCCGTACGCGACGTGGGGGCAGCCACGGCGTCGGTGACATTCTTCCGGTCCCTGGGCGGTACGATCGGCATCCAGGCCCTCGGGTTCGTCTTCGAGCGTCGGATGAAAGACATGGTCACCGACGGAATGACCGCCCTGTTCCAGCAGGCCGTGACCTCCGACATATCCGGCAACCCGGCCCTGGCGCCCGTGTGCGGCGCGGTGCAGAACGCCACACCGGAGCAACTGGCGCAGATCGGCGCCCAGTGCCCGGCGACGGGACAACTGCTGCACGACATGTCCGGAATGCAGAACGCGGGCGGCGCGTCCATGGACTTGAGCCAGTTCCAGTATGTGCCATTCCGTACCCTCATCGAACAGTCCATCGGCAACTCCATCGGTCACCTGTTCCTGATCGGCGCCGTCATGTCGGCGATCTCCATCGTGGCCATCGTTTTCATGCGCTCAACCAGGCTGCGCTCACGCTTCGAATAGGCGCGACCAGACCGCTGGTTGCGGCATACTTGGACGCATGGCGAACAGCATGTACGCGGGGCTGACCCTGGTCGCGGGTCCCGAACAGTTCCTGGCCGAACGAGCGGTCGCCCGGCTGGTGGCCCAGGCCCGGGCAGAGGCGCCCGAGGCCGCGGTCACGATGGCGGCAGGGATCGATCTGACACCCGGCCTGCTGGACCAGATGGGCGGCACCGACCTGTTCTCATCAGCCACCATCGCGTGCATCACCGAAGCCGAGAAGACACCACGTCCGGTTGAGCCCCTGCTGATCCGGTGGGCCGGCGCCGTACCGGAAAACACCGCCTTGATAGTGACGCACGCCGGGGGGAACCAGGGCAAGGCCCTGCTCGGCCGCCTCAGGGACTTAGCAACCACTGTTGTCGACTGCGCGACTCTGAAGCCGAAGGAGTGGAAGGGTTTCGTCATGCAGGAGGTACGGTCGGGGCGCAAGACCATATCCGAGGCGGCCGCCGAGAACCTGGTGGACGCCGTCGGCCAGGACACGCGCGCCCTGGCGGCGGCCGTCGCGCAACTGCTGGCCGACACCGACGAAGACGCCATCACCCCGGCAGTCGTCAACCGGTACTTCGCCGGACGCGCGACCGTGACCGCGTTCGCCGTCAGCGACGATGCCCTGGCCGGACGCGCCGGCGAGGCCATCATGAAGCTGCGCTGGGCCTTGTCGACCGGGGTGGCGCACGTACTGGTGACCTCCGCACTTGCCAACTCGTTGCGCCAGATCGGTACGTACGTGGCGATCTCACGGCGCCGCCAGCCGACCGCGGCCGAGATTGGGGCGCCGCCCTGGAAGCTTCAGCAGATCGGCTCGACAGCGAGCGCCTGGTCGGAGCGCAGCATTGCCGCTGCCATCCGGGCCGTGAGCCAGGCCGACGCCCAGATCAAGGGTGCCGCCCAGGACCCCGACTTCGCCCTGGAGCGACTCGTCATCCGCCTGGCGGGGTTGCGCCGGGCCTGACAATAGACGCCCTACTTCTGGGTGGTGATCGACCAGTCCGGGTCACGTGAAACCGCGATTGAACCGTGTTCATCAGTTCGTACCACCTCCATTCCATTGTTGACAAGCTGTTTCACCGTCCAGTCGGCGGGGTGCCGGTACGGGTTGCCCAGCCCGACGCTGAGCAGAGCGATCCGGGCGCCCGTCGCTTTCAGGAAGTCCGCGTCCTGGCTGCGGGACCCGTGGTGCGGCACCTTCAAGACGTCCACCCGCACCTGTCCCGGGTTGCGCAGCGCCGCCCGCTGTCCGTCGGGTTCGACATCGCCCGTGTCCAGCAGGCTCATGCCTGGCGTGTCCACACGCAGGATTATCGACTCGTTGTTCTCCGCGGCCGATTCCTCTGCGCTGTCCGCGTACGTCGTACCCTGCCAGGCCGACACGACGGTGACGGTGGTGTCCGCGATGGTGACGGTCATGCCGGTGGTCGCAACCGACACGCCGATTCCTAGTTCCGCGGCCAGCTTCAACACCGCCGAGCCGTCCCCGCCGCCGGCCGGTACCAGCAGAGACTTGACCCGGAAAGCGTTCACGACATCGGCGAACGCCCCGGCGTGGTCGGCATGGAAGTGGGTCAGGACCAGCAGCGGGATGCTGCGCACCCCCAGTTGGTTCAGACACGCCACGACGGCCTGGCCATCGGGGCCGGCATCGACCAGCACGGCCTGGGAGTCTGCCACGTGCACGGCCACCGCGTCGCCCTGCCCCACGTCACAGGCGGCGATCTCCCACCGCTGGCCGGGCCACCCAGGCTGGTACGGCGCCACCAACATGGTCGCAACCAGCAGCGCGGTGGCGGTGAGCACCGCCCATATGCGGCTCAGGACCAGCGGCATCACCCGGGCCACCACCAGGCAGGCCAGCGTCACCGTTATCAGCCCCACCGCGTTGGCGGGCCAGGGATGCGACGCCCCGGGGAGGGCGGCCAGCGCGTGGGACACCGTCAGGATCGGCTGGGCACACCAGCCGGCCACGTACCCCGCCCAGGACGCCGCCGCCGGGCTGATCGGCGATATCAGCGCCGCGACCAAGCCGATGACCGTGGCCGGGCCGACCCACGGGCCGGCGGCCGCGTTCGCGGCCAGACCTGAGACGCTGACCGCGCCCGACAGCCAACAGATGACCGGTTGGGTCGCCACCTGGGCGGCCAGGGGTATGGCCATGGCTTCGGCCACCGGGGTTGGCAGCCACCGGCTCAACACCGATGTCCAGCGCCGCCCCCAGGCGATGATGCCCCCACAAGCCAGTACGGACAACACGAACCCGACCGAGCGGCTCATCCAGGGATCGAACCAGCACAGCCCGATGACGGCCAGGCTGAGTCCCCTCACCCCCGAGCCCTGCCCGCCGCCGCGGCCCAGGGCCGCCAGTGACACCACGCCCATGGCCGCCGCCCGGACGACGCTCGGCTCCGAATGACACAGGACAACGAACAACGCAATTCCAACCACCGAGACCACGGTCAGCCAGCGACCCCGCACTCCAGCCCAGCGGGCGACCACCGTGAGGAAGGACAACAGGATCGCCAGGTTTGCCCCCGATACCGCCGTGAGGTGCGTCAGGGCGGTCGTCTTGAAGTCGCTCACCATATCCGGGGTCATCGCGGACACGTCGCCGACCACGAGGCCGGGAACAAGGGCTGCTTGTTGCGGCGGGTTGCCCCGCACCGCCGCGACCAGCCCGGTCCTCATCGATTCGATGATGCGCTGCCAAAACGGCGGCGGCCTGATCACCTGCGGTGCGGCCACCGGGGACAGCACGGCCGCCGTCCCGTCCCCGATCTGCGACGGGGCGAGCCGCGCCCTAAGTTGCACCAGCGTACCGGATTGGTATGACAGCCACTCCTGGGCATACTGGGCCGGCACCAGCAAGACGACCGGTTGCGACATGCCCAGCGTCTCGGGGCCGATTCGTACCTTGCGGCAATCGGCTTCGACCACGGCCATGCCCCAGGATGCCGACAGGTGGGAGGTACGGACCTGGACCTGCACCAACACCGTTGCCCGTGTCTGCGCCGCCTCCGCGAGCCGGCCGTGCTCCAGGCCGGCCACCCGCAGTCCTCCGACCAGGACGCACGAAGCGGCCATTACCGTTGCCACAGTCAGCCATAGGAGACGGGCGCGTTGTTGGCGGGTGAGATCCTGCCTTCGGCAGGATGACAAGGGAATACGGCCGGATGACAGGGGAATACGGCCGGATGACAGGGGAAAACGCCGGATCACCGTCACCGACACGGCCACCAAACCGGCAGCCGACGCTCCGCCCACGGCCCAGACACCCCAGTTCCATCCCGTGATCAGCCACATTCCGGCCCAGACGACTACGGCGGGCAGCACCAGTCTCAGGTCCTGTCCGGCACCTCGTCCCTCACCGGGTTGGAGCCCCATCGCACGTTTCGCCACCATACCTCCTCACACCGTTACGTACGGTTCGATCTTCGCGAACGTCTTCGGGCCGATGCCGTCGACCTCCTGCAACTGGGCCACGGAGGTGAAGGGACCGTTCTTCGACCGCCAGACCAGGATCGCCTGGGCCGTCACCGGACCCACACCCGGCAATGTTTCCAGCTGGGCCTGGGTGGCGGTGTTCAGGTTGATGAGCGGACCGGAGCCGCCCGACCCGTCCGGCGACAGGGGCTGGTCCCCGCCCGTACCCTGCCGTACCTCGCCGCGCGGGTCGTCCACCGTACCGATGATTATCTGACAGCCATCAACGAGCGGGGCGGCCAGGTTCAGTTCGGCCGGGTCAGCACCCGGCGCCAGCCCGCCGGCCGCTTCGATGGCGTCGATGACCCTGGCCCCGGCGGGCACGGTCACCACCCCCGGATTGACGACCGCGCCGATGACGTGCACCAGCCACTGCGCCGGTGCGGTCGCACTGGGAGAAAGCGAAGGCTCCGACCAGACCGGCGTGGGCCCCGGTTCCTCAAGAGACACGCTCTTGGCCCGCATCACGATCCAGGTGGTGACGATGACGGCCGCCAGCCCGAGCGCCGACAGGATCTTCAGGTGCTGCTGCGTCAGCCGGGGCAAGCCGAACGGGCGCAAGGCCCGCTTCGGCTGGCTGTCGTCCTCATCCGGGAACAGCACACCGATCCGGGCCAGGTAGGATTCCCCGTCCGGTTCCGCTGGTTTTCGACTCACACCTATGACTATGGCGGGCCGGCTGCCCGAATTGTCACCGGATCCGGAATCTGTGGATAACTAAAACCCGTTGAAAAAAACCTGTGGATAAGTGTCAGGACGCCGGAACGATCGATACCATCTTGGGAACCCGGACGATCACCTTGGCCACGGAACGACCCGCCAATGAGCGTTGTACGTGTTCGTCGGCCAGGGCCAGGCTCTGCGCCTCGGCCTCGCCGATGTCGGCCGGGACTTCGATCTTCGCCCGTACCTTCCCCTGCACCTGCACGGCCATCACGACCGTCTCCGACGCGCTCAGCCGGGGATCCGCGACCGGCCAGGAGGCCTCGGCGACCGAGGGGTCGCGTCCCAGCAGTTCCCACATCTCCTCGGCCACGTACGGCGCGAACAGCGACAACATCACGGCTGTGTACTCAGCAGCTTCCCTTACGGCCGGATCTGCCGGCCCGGCACCGCCGTCGATCGCCTTGCGGGTCGCGTTGACCAGTTCCATCAGGCGCGCGACGACAACGTTGAAGCGCCGCATGTCCAGCAGTTGGGTGGCATCCGCGACGGTACGGTGGGTGACGCGCCGCAGCGACTCGTCGCCGGCCGCCGGATCGGCCCCGGCGGGGCTGGCGACGTCGTTGGCCACGCGCCAGGCGCGCTGCAGGAAACGCAAAGTTGCCGACGGTGAGACATCGGCCCAGTCGATGTCGTCTTCCGGCGGGCCGGCGAAGACTACCGTCGTACGGATGGCATCGACGCCGAACTGGTCGATCTGCGCGCCCAGGTCGACCCCGTTGCCCAGCGACTTCGACATGGCCTTGCCGCGGTTGATGACCTGCCCCTGATTCATCAGGGCTGTGAACGGCTCGGTGAAACCGACCATACCCATGTCGTACAGGACCTTGGTGAAGAACCGGGAATACAGCAGGTGCAGGATGGCGTGTTCGACACCGCCGACGTACTGGTCCACCGGCATCCAGCGCGCGATGTCCTCGGGTCGGAACGGGGCGTCGTCGCAACCCGGAGAGCAGTATCGCAGGTAGTACCACGACGAATCGACGAAGGTGTCCATGGTATCCGCGTCGCGGCGTGCCGGACCACCGCACCTGGGGCAGGTCGTGTTGACCCAGTCGGTGGCGTTCTCCAGCGGGGACTTGCCCTTGGGGGCCAGCCCCGCGCCGCGCAGATCCGGCAGTTCGACCGGCAGCTGGTCTTCCGGTACGGGGGCCTCGCCACAGTCCGGACAATGGACAATGGGGATCGGACAGCCCCAGAACCGCTGGCGCGACAACAACCAGTCACGCAGGCGGTACGTGACCGCCGCCTCGCCCGTACCGTCACGTTCCAGCTTGTCACAGATGGTCGCGATACCGTTCGCCTTGTCGGTCAGACCGTTCAGCGGTCCCGAATTGACGTACTTCCCGTCGCCCGGCGTTGCGATCCCCGACTCACCCGGGTCCGGCTGGCCGGTGTCGATCACGACCTGCACCGGCAGGGAGAACTTGCGCGCGAAGTCCAGGTCGCGCTGGTCGTGGGCGGGCACGGCCATGATCGCGCCCGTGCCGTACTCGCTCAGGACGTAGTCCGCCGCCCACATCGGGATGGGCCTGCCGGTCAGCGGGTTCGTGGCGTAGCGGCCCAGGAAGACACCAGTCTTGTCCCGGTCCATGGACTGGCGCTCGATCTCGGTGGCCTGCTTGGTCTGCTCGAAGTACGCCTCGAACGCGGCCCGATACTCATCCGTCACCAACTCGGCCGCCAGATCGGAGTCGGGGGCGACCACCATGAACGTCGCCCCGTACAGCGTGTCCGGACGGGTGGTGAACACCCGTACCGGCTTGTCACGGCCTTCGACGGGGAAGTCGACCCACGCGCCCTGGGAGCGCCCGATCCAGTTGCGCTGCATGGACAGCACCCGGTCGGGCCACTTGCCCTCCAGTTGCGCCATGTCGTCCAGCAGCCGCTGGGCGTACGCGGTTATGCGGAAATACCATTGCGTCAGCTGGCGCTTGGTGACCACCGCCCCGCAGCGCTCGCACAACCCCTGTACCACCTGCTCGTTCGCCAGTACGGTTTGGCAGCTAGGGCACCAGTTGACGTAACTGCCCTTGCGGTACGCCAGGCCGCGCTCGTAGAACTTCAGGAACAACCATTGCGTCCAGCGGTAGTACTCCGGATCTGAGGTGTGCAGCCGCCGCGACCAGTCCACCGACAAGCCGTAACGGTGGAAGGAGCGCGCCTGGGTTTCGATATTGGCGTACGTCCACTCGGCCGGGTGGGTGCCGTGGGCGATGGCGGCGTTCTCGGCGGGCAGGCCGAACGAGTCCCAGCCCAGCGGGTGTAGCACGTCGAACCCCTTGAGCTTCCAGTAGCGCGCCACCACGTCGCCCATCACGAAGGCCTCGGCGTGACCCATGTGGAGGTCACCGGAGGGGTACGGGAACATGTCGAGCACGTACCGCCGCTCGCGCCCCGCGCCGGACGGGCGGAATGTGTCATGTTCGGCCCAATATGCTTGCCACTTTTCCTGGGCGGCGGGCGCGTCGTACCCGCCGGGGGTGTTCGGCTGGAACACGTCGTCTCCTTCCCGGGCCGGCGATCAGCCGGCCACAGGGATGAATTCTAGCCCACCGCGGTGTCAGGGCCCCCATGGCCATCGTCGCACCGCCACCACGATCCGTTCTCCACGACCAGCGCGCCCACAACCGGGAGCAGCGAACGAGCTACCGCCCTCTTCACCGCCGCCCGGGCCCGGGGACGGTCTCCGTACCCGATCAGGACAACCTGCTCCGGCCCCTTGCTGAGATCGAGTACGCCGGGCAGCAGCCGGCCGGCGAACCATTCCGCCCCGCCAGGCTGCTCCACCGCCGCCATGTCGCAGCGCCCCGCCCGGTTCACGATACCGTCTTGGAGCACGACCCCGACCAGCGAATCGGTGGGATTACTACCGAGCAGGCACAAGACGGCATCCACCACATCGTCCAGGGTCCGCAGCCGGACCCTGACACCACTTGAGTTTTTCTTCATGCTATAGACCATGTGGCGAACCGGGGATGAAATGTCGGGCCGCGCCATTTCTGTGGATAACTTTTCCTCCCGGAGCCCCCTGTGGATAACCTCGCCAGGCCCCGCAAGACCGAGTTGCGCCACTTGGGCGCCTTGATCACGTATCCTTGACCCTGATGGCATCACAACAACCTCCCGTCAATCCGCGCCGGGTGCGCCGAGGCCCGCAGATTGCTCCCGCGGGCAAGCCGCGCCATGCGTTCGATGAAGCGGAACCCCCGATCATGTCGGGCTACTCCTACACCCCGCCGACGAACACGGCCAACGAGAACGTCAGCCCGCCGCCGCTGCCCGAGGACCCGGGCCCCCTGCGCCCGGAGCCGGCACCACCAGACACAATCGACAACTACAAAGCCAAGAAGCCGGTGGGATGGATCATCGCCATCGCCGGCGTCGTGATCGTGGCCATTGTCGGCGTCATCATCGCCACCAATCTTCCGCCCGGTCCGGACTCGACCCCGACCCCCACCAGCACGCGTCCCGCTCCTGCCACGCCTTCCCGTACCGGCGGGCTGCCGTTCGCGGAGAACTCCGTGTCCGGCTACTGGAAAATTACGGAGACCACCTGGACCGACACAGGGGTGCGCCTGAGCGTGGAGATCACCGTCGACTCGGGAACCCTTTACTACGATTTCTACGCCTACGATTCCAAGGGCCAGGACCGTATCGCCCCGACGTGGGGTGCCCCGAGCGACCTACAACCAGGGTTTGTCGGCCCGGGACAGACGCTGGTTGGCACGATCAGTTTCACCGTCGACCGCCAACCACTGACACTGGTGATGTCGAGCCGCAACCAAACCCAGTTGTCGGCCCTGCCCGTCGAAGGCTGAATGCCTACAACACGCCTACAATCCGATCGTGATGTCAACCGGTTTGTTCACGTCAGCCCCGACCCGCAGCACGTAGCCCGATGCCTTGTCCGCGGGGACCTGGAAGACCCACGCACCTTGGACGGTCTCGCCTGGTGACATCGCCGCCAGGAACAGCTCGTTGTGGGTGGCTCCGTCCGGCACGTACAACACCTCGCCCGACGAGTCCTCTTCAAACAGGCTCCCGTCTGTGTTCACCAGCGTCACCGGGGGCAGCCAATACACATTCGAGGTACCCCGGTACGTCACCTTCCCCGGCACTATGACGAAGATCATGCCCGCGCCCGGCGCGAAGAAGTTCTGCAGCTTCCCCAAGGTGAAGCCGTTTGCTGTCACGATGAAATCGGTGGTGTCCTTGCCCTTCTCGATGGTCACCGTCTCACCCACGCCGGCGGCCCCCGGTTCGGCCGGCGGTGCCGTTGCCTGCGGAGTCGCCCCTGGCGACGGCGTGGATTCCTGCGTGGGCCCGGTGGGTTTCGGCGTGTAGGTCGGCACGGGAGTCTTGCTCGTGGATGTCGTTGCGGTCGGCCGCGGTTCCGGCCGGCTCGAGACCTGCCAGACGACCACACCGACAAGGGCCAGCACCACAACTGCGACGATGATGATCATCAGTACGGGAGGCTTCTTCTTGTTCGGTGGGGGCGGTGTCCAGCCCGGCTGGCCATACCCCGGGCCGGGCACGGCGGCGTACGCTCCAGGAGGGTTGTAGGGCGGTTGTGGCGCGGACGCGTACGGCGCACCGAGCGTGGCCGCGGGCATTGGCGTGCCATACGGCTGGGTCTGGGCCGGAGGCTGTTGCACGGGGTACTGCGTGGCGGGCCAAGGAGTGGGTTCTGGCTGGTACGGCGGTGCGGACACCGCAGCAGACACATCCGGCACAATGTACGGCGGTTGCGGCGGCTCCAACCCCTGCGGCACCGTCGCCTCCAGCGAAGGCTCCGGCTGCGGCACTGCCGGTGGTTCAGGCGCCACGTACGACGGCGGTGCGGACACCGCAGCAGACACATCCGGCACAATGTACGGCGGTTGCAGCGGCTCCGGCCCCTGCGGCACCGTGGCCTCCAGCGAAGGCTCCGGCTGCGGGACTGCCGGTGGTTCAGGCGCCACGTACGACGGCGGTGCGGACACCGCAGCAGACACATCCGGCACAATGTACGGCGGTTGCAGCGGCTCCGGCCCCTGCGGCATCTGTACGGCGTCGCGGGGAATCGTGTCCGTGCCGACCGACTCGGCGGGAGGGGGCGGCGGCGTCCAGCCGGGCAACATGAACGGTGAGGCCTGCATCGGGACCGGCTGAGCTGGTTCCGCAACAACGGGCGCGGGGTGAACGGGTTCGACGGGCTGAACCGGACCGGCGGCTGGTTCGGCTTCTGCCTCGGGCGGGATCACGGCGGCGGGCTGTTCCACGGGCTGGGAAGGGCGTTCCGGGGGCGGTGGAGGCTGCCAGGGTACCCACTGTGTTGAATTGGCATTGTCTGACATGTTGTGGCCCTTCATCCGCTCACCCAGCCACCACGGCTGCGGTGAATATTATACCGCACGCGCACGAACGGAGTTTGTCGGACTGGCCGATGAGGCGGACCGGCCGGCGAGCCGGGGGGGATTAACCCACCGGCCGGTCCTTAAGGTGATCCCGCGGCGTTTCTCAGGGGGGGTAACTGAGGGCCCGGGCGCGGCGGCACTCGGCCCCACGCCCCTCCGGCGGCGGATCGTCATCCGGAGTCGATGCCCGATCCTAACATTACTCAATCGATTGCGTCAAACCTTTACGGAAAACGATTGTGCACAAGGGCCGGGTTACTGTAGGATGGGACGCGCAGGGGTGCTGAGAGAGGGGTACTAACGTGCCGCACACCAATGGACGACCAACGCAACGCCAAATCGCCGCGAAGGTCGGCGTCAGCGTGGCCACCGTGTCACGCATCCTCAACCCCGATGAGGCCCACCCCGAGCGCTGGGCCTCGCCGCTAACGGTCGCGGCGATCCAGGCCGCCGCCGCCCAGCTGGGCTACCGCCGCAACGCCCTGGCCGTGTCCCTGCGCACTTCCCATTCCAAGACCGTGGGCATAATGATGCCCCTGGTCGGCGACTATGTCCTGTCGACCATCTACGACGGGATCGACCAGGTTGCGCGCCAGCACGACATGATGACGATCCTCACCTGCGCCCTGGACGAGCCGGCCCTGCGCGCGGAACGCACGTCGACGATGCTGGACCACCAGGTGGCCGGCATGATATTCGGAGACGCCCGCCTCGACGACGAGTTCCTGGACAGCATCAACACCCGCGGGGTCCCATTCACCCTGGTTCACCGCCGACACAACAACCATGTGTCGGTCACGGCCGACGACGTCACGGCCGGCCGCCTGGCCGCCCAGCACCTGATCGATCTGGGCCGCCGCCGCCTGGCGATCATCTCCGGGGAGCGCTTCGTACCGGCCTGGCGCGACCGGGAACAAGGTTTCATGACGGCGGTCGCCGAGGCCGGCTTGCCGGCACCCGTACTTGTCGAAACCGGGTTCGACGTCGCCGCCAGCCGCGACGCCGCCCTGCGGATGATGGAGCGTCCTCCCTACCCGGACGGGGTTTTCGCGGTTCACGACTCCACCGCCCTGGGTACGATCTCCGTCTTGAGACAGTACGGTTTGCACGTGCCGGACGACGTGGCCGTCATCGGTTTCTACAACACCCCGATGTCCATGGCCACCGACCTGACATCAATAGACGTCGATCTGATGCAGATGGGCCGCCGCTCGATCCAGTTGCTGCTCGACCGTCTGGGCGGCAAGGAAATCACCTCGGAGGTCGTACCGGTCAGCCTCGCCGTACGTCACTCAACCGACCCGTCCCAACCCCTCGGAACGAATCTGGCAGTGACAAAGCTTCACAAATCACATGGGCCGAGATGTGGGCCGCCCTACGCCACCGTTAGTTCAAGCTGAGGCGGGTCCATCTCTGGCTGTGGCGGCCCGCCGACACACATCAAGAAGGAAGTCCGGATAGTCATCATAACTCAGCATTTCGATGCGCTTCAGGCCAGCTCGGTCCAAGCGGTCAGATGTAAGTCGATTCACCTCTTCGTCATTGGATGGCACAATCATGGCGTACCCGCAGTGGCGACCAGAATCTCCCACCGTCTTCTGAAACAGCACCTGAATGTCAGGATCGCTGAAAGATGTCCCTACGACCAAGACCCGCTTCGTTTGTAGCGAGGCAAGAAACAGGTTGGGCCACCCTACGGAAGAACTCTCGGCGAGCCGCCTAACATACTCATCGCCTGTCAGAACGGCCCAGCGCGATGCAACGTATGTGTCTTGCAATGGTAAGAAACCATGCAGATGATGTATCCGCGCGTCAACGTCGGCATGCAGAATAGTTGGCATTTCGGTGACTACCTGAGTGCGAAACCCGTGCAAATGTAGGTACCAGTCCAACACGTCGTCAAGATTCAGGGTAAAAACATCAGTTGTTGAACCTCGCATGGATGACATCACCATCGCTCCGATGGCGATGAGCAGGCGGTTGACCACGAGGGAGTCAGAGTACCCATCGGCGTTCCGCACGTCTTGGTACAGGGCATCGCGGACATGTGCGAGGAACGATGAGTTGCCCGGTTCAGGGGATTCATCGCGGCAATGTATCTGGCTGAGACTGAGCAGGTCCTGTGCAGAATGGGCAGAAGTATCTCCCCCAACGCCGCACCGGGCCGCGACCCTGTTAGCCAGGCCTTCCCAGTCGGGAAGGCCAACCTTGGAAGAAACACCTGCTCCCAACAGAAGCACCAAATCACCCCGCACAAGAAGAGCAGCCAGTTCGGCCTGCATGGCTGATCTGGTCGTGCGTCCCATCACTGAGTCAACTCGCGACATCATTCGGCCTCCTCTTCATCCGGATTCCATCGTACTCGCCGCATCGGGGAAGCCAGTGTGGGAAACAGGGCGTCGAATGATGCCAATTCTTCGATTACGGGAACCACATTGTTGAGTGCTGACAGGTCCCTGCTGTACCACCACATGTTTCCGAAACGGTCGGATCGAACATTCGTGGAGTAGCCTGTCTTTTTTGCCCGAACAACGATGCCATGAGGTTGATAGGTCAGTTCCGGTTGCTTAGTTAGGTCTGAACCTGGAGAAACACCCGGCTTCGAGAAGAACAGGTCTTCGACAAGCACAGACCGTATCGGGTTTCTACCCTTCAAAGAGAAGCGATCGGCTTGTGCATCGCCAAAATAGTCGAATGAGATTTCTACCACGTCGCCAGACACCATCGGAAGCTGTCGGGAGACACTGAAAACTTCTTTCATATCAACCCCAAGGAAGCGCATCCCTGGATGGCCCATCTGTTCCGCTAATGCTTCAGTCACAGCGCCCAGTAGCCGCACGTATGGCGCCACGAGGAGCGCCACCGAGCAGGGAAGACTTGCGAAAAGAGTCTTCGGAGGCACAAGGATGACTATGTCATGCCAATAAAGGCCGTCGACCTCACCGTAGGACGGATCCTGAGGGAGATAGCTTCTACTCGCCCCGAAGAGCATTCTCCAAGACATCCAGGACCCGATCTGGCCCTGTTCAGAAAGCTTGACACGTGCCATGCGTATCAATAAATCATTCATTGAGGAAGCCTCGCATTGGGCATGACACACCAATACCGAGGATAAACGTCGAGGCATGGCCAACAAATCGGTCATATTCAGAACTCCTTTCTCTGGGTGGTTCTCTCGTTGATCATCAGTATGAACTGCCAGAGTGATGCATACTCTGAGTTGGACTGATCTCCATCTAAAGCTTGCGCGAATCGATCGAGAAGGAAAGCAATTGGGCTGTGGACGGGTTCGTGGAACTCCCCGACACTCAGTCCGTATCGGTTGTCGGCTGCCCTGTCTTGAGATGGATCCGACATGAGGCGCGCGTACATTTTGCTATCCATAAAGAACACTCGTGTGAAAACAACAAGGTTGTACAGTGCTGAAAACCGCAAGAAAAGCGCTCCGCACCCATCGTCATCATGCAACAGGTTGAGCGCAACCTGAGCAAGTGAGTTGTTGCGCCTATGGATGAGTTCCTGCAACTCACTTACCATCGCTTGGTGAGCGCTCTTGAAAGCTGAGGTGGAGGACTGCTCCCCCGGTACGGACGCCAATGCAAGGAGTGTTCGGAGGACGTAGTGATCCACTCGGCGATACACGTCAGGTACCAACGACCATGTGTTCCAGATCGATGACACATAGTACCTGGCATGAGCATCATAGAAATACTGGAAGTCCAAAATATGAACCACGTATTCTTCAAGGTCTCCTGGCATGAAGGCTGTCATAACCGCTTCCGCCTCGCCTGGAGACAAGTCAGCAATCCTCGCTTCAAACGACTCACGGTTGGTGAGGGCATTCGTGACCCACTGGTCGAGTTGACTGCATATCTGAAGCTGATTCAAGAAAAAGAAGCGCATGCAATCTGCGGACGATAGATCAAGCTCACGCCAAGCGCCGGGGTTGCTGGAATGCCTGCGGCGTACGTCGTTGTACCGCAGCACAAGATGGTCTATTGATCCATACGATTCCGTAGCAAAGAGGGTTGAGTGTATTGTCTCTCTAAAATACGAATGCAGAAACTCATGCGACAGGGTCAGAAGGGTCCATTCGGGCAATGCACCAGATGTGATAGTCTGCCATGACAAGCTGATAGAATTGAGCGTTTCATGAAATCCCCATCGCGAAGAGAAGTATATCAGATGCCCTCGTCCCGGTTTACAAGATTCGGCGGAATCATTGTTGAGAGAGAGTTGATGGGCTGCCCGGATCCACGATGTCATATCAATTGATTTGTTCCTGAAGTCGAAACCAGGATCAAAGGGCAACCCCCTGTCCAATGCTTCCGCTATCTGATTTACGTGATCGACTCGGGCGAAAACTTGCGCCATGTGTTGGTACAAGCTCCACGCAGCTCTGGCCACCGTCCCAATACCCAGCAATGAGTACTGTCCGACAGGGTAAAACGACTGCAGAAGGGGCAACGATCCAGCGCACAATTGAGATATTACCATAGTCAGGCATGAATTGAGATCGACCAGAATAGATGCCTCCTTGTGGTAGTCATCCTCTTGTTCACATAAGTGCCGAATCACGTCCGTTCGTTTGGTGGCAGAATCAATCAGCCAGACGACAAGGTCGCTGAATTCTGGAGCATAGCTACTGACTGCCGATGCAAGAACATCCACATTCAAGTTGAATTGGGTGACCTCCTTCACCATTGGATCAGGAAGCATTGTCACATCAATCTGGCACAACCTTGGATGATCACACGGGCCGGGCTGAGGTTTCCAGGTACGCACATTGTCAACACGGATCTGCCCATTTGCATAGCACCATGTCTCTGTTCCATTCAGCAGCGCGCCATAACGCGACTGCAACCCATCCGCCTGATCCAGTGTGTCCAAGAAGATGACGATGGAGGCAAGGCCATGTGTGATGCATGTTGCCTCGGCAATCTCGGGTCCTTCGTCGTTGACGATCAGATCAAGCAATCTCCGCGGGTTTTTCGGGTATAGGAACAATATGACTCCCGCCGCCAACAAATTGGGCTCCTTTTGACCCACAGGAAACACCGGACTCACGCGCCCGGCTGGCAACGCCAAACACGATTCGGGATCAACGCCAAGGTATACCTGGTACTCATTGTCGTGTGCCCAGGAAACCCCCAAATACACATTCACATGCAAACACTATCGCATTCCCCGGAGGGCATTCACAAAGTGGGCATAGCTACCGAACAGAATGCAACCAAGCCAGGAATGCGTCTTGTTCCTCTACCGTCACTTCCATCACGACATCACCGGACCCCAGAGGAATAGACGCTGGCTTGCTGTCGCCCTTGCGCAGGTGAGTGCTCGTGTGTTTCCTAGTATCCGCATCAAAGACCTTGGGGACGTCTCGCACCTCGCCGTACCAGGCGTACTCCGTCTGAATGATGCGCTCATGAACATCCAAGCGATCCATGACCTGTTCTATCTTCCTTTCAAACGAGCAATGCGGCAAGCCTTACAACCCCATTTACTCTAATACCATTGTAGGCGAAAACTCAAACTGGCATTCTGTCCAATCAGTACCAAACCCCTTAGGATCACACGATCATAATCCCTAGTTATCCGGAGTTGGACTGTCACTTGTTGCTCGATGTCACGTTGACTGACGGTTGGTACCACTGGCTCACAAATAAAGTCCGGCGTGGGGCTCGTCCAGGCGGTTGGTGGCCACGGCGTGCAGGTCGCGCTCGCGCAGCAATATGTATGTTTCGGCGCGCAGTTCCACTTCGCTCACGTCTTCAGGATTGAACAGGACGCGGTCCCCCACCTTCACCGATCGTACGTTGGGCCCGGCCGCCACCACGACCGCCCAGCCCAGCCGGTGCCCGATCTTGACGGTGGCCGGGATGAGGATGCCGGCGCCGGACTTGCGCTCCCCCTCCGTCTCCGACCGTACCAACAAGCGGTCATGCAACATGTGGATCGGCAACGGATCCTGGGCAACTTCATCCGGCACGATTAACGGTCACTTCTTCTTGTTCACGACAACGAGTACGACCACCGCGACAACTGCCGCCCCGGCGACAGCGACCGATCGCAGGTTCCAGCCATCCTCATCCTTGAACTGCCTGGCGACCTTGTCGGCCGTTTTCCGCACGGCATGTTCGGCGCGCTGAATCTGGGCCCGCATCTTGCGGCGCGCCGATTCGATGGCGCGGTACTTGACGGCCTTCGGATGTACCTGGACCACCAGTTGGGCCAGATTCTCCGACAAACGCCGCCGGGCCTGTGCCAGGTCCCACTCGATTTCAGCGATCGTACGATCATCCGCCATGGTGTCTCCTCGTTTTGCTGGCACAAGCCTATCAGGCCGCGCAAATCCGCCCAGAAGAAGGCTAGACTGGGCGGATATCGACAAGCCTGGCGCTGTGGCAAACGGTCGCCACACAAACCGGCCGGGCACAAAGGAGAGAGTAACAATGAAATCCTGGCGTTTCCTAGGAACCAACAAACCATTAGAACTGGCCGAAGTTGACGAGCCGCACGCCGGCCCCGACGAGGTGGTGGTCGACGTCAAAGCCGCCGGCATCTGCCACTCCGACGTCTCAGCACTCGACGACCCGGGCTGGATGCCGCTGTTCTTCCGCCTCCCCATGACGCTCGGGCACGAGAACGCGGGCGTGATCATCGAGGTGGGCGAAAACATGCGGGACCGCTGGAAGGTGGGCGACCGCGTCGGCCTCGCTCCGGTCATGCCGGACAACGACGCCATCGGTTACGGCAAGTGGGACGGTGGTTTCGGCCCGCGGCTGCGCGCGACCGAGGCCAACCTGGTGAAGCTGCCCGACGAGGTACCTTTCGATTTGGGCGCCATGGCCACTGATGCGGGCCTGACGGCGTACCACGCGATGGTCGCCGTCGGCGCCGCCAAGAAGGGTATGCGCATCGGCGTCATCGGCCTGGGCGGCCTGGGTTACATCGGTGCGCGCGCGGCGGCACTGCTGGGCGCCGAGGTGTACGGCGCCGAGATCAGCCCCAAGACCCGCGAACTGGCCGACGAGATCGGTCTGGCGGGCGTGGCCGAGTCGATCGACGCCTTCGCCGACAAGCAGCTCGAGTTGATCGTCGACTACGCCGGTTTCGGTACGACGACCTCGGCCGCGCTCAACGTACTGGCCGAGTTCGGCACCCTCGTACAGGTCGGCATGGGCAAGCTGGAGTCGACCATCTCCACGTACCCGATCATCATCAACCAGTTGTCGATCCGCGGCTCCAAGTCGGGTACGAAGGAAGATCTGGCGGCGCTGTACGAACTGATGAAGTCCGGGGCCCTCAATCCCCCGAAGAACCTGATCACCCACGCCGAAATCCCGGAGGCCCTCAACAAGCTCCGCGAAGGCGGGGTCATCGGCCGCTTCATCGCCATGTACGAATAGTCATCATCGCCAACGTGGGACACCGGGACGGTTCCGGTGTCCCACTTTGTCATCGTACGATCGCGCCTCTGTGCTATGCTGAACATGTTCAGTGAACACGTTCAGGAAGGATCATGGTGTCACTACGGTCGGTACAACGGCTCGATACCCACGCGCGGGTCATCGCGGCCGCCAACGCGCAATTTCTGGAGTACGGATTCGCGGATGCCACCATCCGCGGCATCGCGGCGGCGGCGGGGGTCAGTACGGGCACCGTCATGCTCGTCGGCGACAAACGGGCGCTGCTGGTGAAGGTCTTCGACACCCTGATCGAGGACATCCACCGCCGGCGTGAACCCGGAGGTGACCAGACTGACACCCATTCCGCGGCGGAATCGCCGGTCAGCGAGACGATCCTGTCCCTGCTGACCCCGTTCCTCGACCTGTTCACCAGCCGGGGTGACCTGGCGCGGGCGTACGCCTCGATCCTGGTCGAAGGTACCTCGACCTCCACGGTGTTCACCGATCTTGCCGCCATGCTCATCACGGAGATCGCCGGCGTCCTGGGCGAAGACCGGCCGGGCACCGGCCAAACCGGACTGGCCCGCGCGGTCTACTACGCCTACATCGGGACCTTGTTCACCTGGCCCAAGCATCTGGACAACGAAACCGACGCCCTGCGCGCCAGCCTGAGAACCACAATCAACGCCATATGCGAGAAAGGTACGAGATCATGATCTTCCTGCCAGTTTGGTGGCTGCCGGCAGCGCTGGCCGCCGCCGTCTTCGCCGACGCCGCCTTGTCCGTACGTCCCCCGAAATTCATCCGCGACTGCCTCCACGGGGTGAAGTTCCCCGAGAACTACTGGTGGGCCCTGGTGGCCATCAAAGTCGTGGGGACAGCGGGCCTGATCACCGGGATCTGGGTCCCCGGGATCGCGATCGCGGCGAACGTGGGCGTCGTCTCGTACTTCTTGTGCGCTGTGACCGCCCACCTGCGAGCCCGCTTCTTCACCTCGGCCTTCTGGGTCAACTGCCTGGGCTACCTGACTTTCTCAAGCGCCATACTGGTTGCCCAACTTCTGCTACCAGCCTGACGGTTGATTGAGTCTATTCTCGTATGGGGTGGGTGCCGGTCTTGTCGACGCGGAATTGTTGTCCGGCTGGGGTGTGCCAGATGTCGACTCCTGGTTGTGGGTGTTCGAGTTTCCAGTCGGCGTGGGTTTTCAACCGGTGGGCCCGGCGTTCGAGTGGGGTGAGGTTTGATGGTCGGGTTAACCCGGTGGTACCCGGTTGCCATGGTTGGACGTGATCCAAATCGAGGTTTTGTGATGGTACGGATGACCAGGGGAATTTCGAGTACTGGTCTGTCAACAGGACTTGTTCACGGATGCGTAACGGGATTTCGTAGTTGTCCACCGCGGGTTCACGGTTGTCATTCAAATGAATAACGGGTGTGACATGGATACTGGAACCCTTCGTGATGTCCGCAACCTGGCTGATCAGGGTCGGACCCAGGATGTGGAACCGGGCTATGGCTTCCATGTCACCCAGGGTTTCAGCGTGCACGTGTAGATACACCTGGGTGCGCGGCACCAGGTGTGGTGCCACTTTCGCCACCTGCTGTTGGAACGCTTGTTTCTCCTCGTCAGTGCCGGGTTCAGGGTTCATTCCCCGGGTGGTGGGCACACCAATGTACTGCACAGCTTTCCCCGGATTACACATCATTGCTGCGGCTTTCACCAACCGGTCTTCTTCACTGCCGGTGTCA
>Ga0209628_10000369_pt1 | contig 27213 bp, 21 predicted proteins | sample TergutCu122P4_FD_187285 | JGI IMG/M metagenome (GOLD analysis project Ga0209628, IMG submission 187285) | Cubitermes ugandensis P4 segment gut microbial communities from Kakamega Forest, Kenya - Cu122 P4 (SPAdes) (version 2) | ecosystem: Host-associated > Arthropoda: Insects > Digestive system...
ACAGCGGTACGAGTTATCCTGCCCGTTACGCCATAGTTTCGCTTTATTACGACCTTTCGAATCCGGGCGGTCCAAGAGTTCAGAATCTCTTCCTGCGTCAAGGTGGTTTTGCGGATTATGTGATGCGTAATGGAGACCCCTTTGGACTTAATACCGGTTCGCCCGCTCCTACTACCCGTACCGAGTGTGTGCGTTTTTCACCCTATAATCTGACTTATTCCAAATCTGTTTGGACTGTTGGAACGGGAACTGACGTTAGCGACCATCCTCAAATTTCTGCTCCCAATGGCGGCGTCTTTACGGATTATCCTACTCAGGCAGGCGCGTTTTTCCAATGGGCTAATTCTATTCCTGCCAATCAACGCAAGGCTTATCATCCTTCTATTCCTGCTTCCGGTGCGATTACCGGTTGGCCGGGTGGTGGGTTGGCGGATAATGGTCCTTCTTACTGGGGTACTCCAGTTACCGGTGCCGAGGCTACCGGCAATGAGGCTTGTCCGAATACATACCGTCGTATGAATGATGGTTCAACCACCGCCGACGTTCCTACTACTAATAATATTGCTGCTTCTGAAATGCGTCAGTCCTTGTGGTTAAGTCCTCAGAATGGTAGCGGAACTTTTGTTAATAATATTGAAAACGTTAGTTGGGGCTATTACGCCGACGGTTTCTTCGATCGCCGTCAGATTATTTCTTCCGACCGCGTTTCTTCCGGCTCGTGGGATGTTGCTTATCGGGGTCAGTTGTTTTACAATACGCATAACAAATCTTCTATCTTCTTCCCCGCTGCGGGTAACCGAAACAACACAGGTACACTTCAGTCTGTGGGTACCATGGGTTTATACAGATCGAGTTCGGTCCCCGGTGGAGCCAATGCATGGAATTTTTACGTACTCAATGGTAGCGCCTATCCGGAGAGCACGAGCAGAACCATGGGATTCTCTGTCCGTTGCGTGCGTCCGGGTCCTGCGCCGGAACTAATCGATGGCATCATCTCCGACCCCTGGAGCGGCGGTGATACGGATACCAAAGATCAGTGGGTGAATTGGTGATACAATTAATAATTAACAATTAATAATTAATAATTAAAAATGGGGCCTCTGCTTTTTTGATGAAGCGGGGGCTTCGTTTTTTATAAATGTGCAGGGGAGAAAGTTTCGATGACTGTGACCGGTTAATTCAAAAAATCTCAATAATCTTGCTTGAAAGTTAAATCTTTTCCTTACTCTTGTGGTTTTAGGTGCAGATTTTCAAGACAATTTTATGTCAGATGCAACATTTTTGATTATCTTTGCATCTATAACCATGTGGGGAAGTAACGAAAAAGTAAGAAATATGAAAACAATTAAAAAATCATTCTTCCGATTTTTCGACAAAATAGTTGTCTTGTTATTGGGTGTTGCCGGAATGTTCACTGCTTGTGATGTGTTAGACAAGCCGGATGACCCAATTTGTATGTACGGAATGCCTCATGCAGATTTTGAATTAAAAGGAACGGTAACGAACGAAAGCACTTCCCGGCCTATCAAAAATATCAGGGTAATTCGTCCTCACTTTCCGGAGCCTGAATACGAAAATCTGCCCCCCGAATACAAATTGGCGGGCGACACAGTTTATACCGATGAAAAAGGAGAATACGCTTTTGCATATAGTGATTTTCGGGGATCGAAATACCAATTGAAGTTTGAAGACATCGACGGAACGGGGAACGGCGGACTGTTCTCATCCAAAGAAATTAAGGGGAAATTTACCTCAGCCGATCAGGTAGAAAAAGGCAAGGGATGGTATGAGGGGAAATTTACAAAAACGGAGGATGTAAAATTGAAACGGATGGATATCGGTCCTGTTCCCGCGTATGGTGTTTTTCCAACCACCTTTCAACCTTAAATAGAAAACGGTGAACCTGAAAAAACGAATCGCTTTATCCCTGTATCAGCAACACAAACGGAATCAGACACAATTGCACGAGTTAAATTATCTGTTTTGGGAATGCACTTTGCGCTGTAATCTCAATTGCCTGCATTGTGGAAGCGATTGCACGAAAGAGGCAGTTCCGGATATGCCCTTAACCGATTTCCTAAAAGTTTTGGATGCGATTACTCCGCATGTGAATCCGCACAAAACCATGATTGCCCTTACCGGCGGCGAACCCTTGATGCGGAAAGATTTGGAGCAGTGTGGAAAGGCATTTTACCAGCGCGAATTTCCCTGGGGGATGGTAACCAACGGCTACGGACTTACGAAGGAACGTTTGAATGCTCTGTTGGATTCCGGCTTGCGTTCGATTACAATCAGTTTCGACGGTTTGACTCCAGAAACGCACGATTGGTTGCGCGGTAGAAGCGGTTCGTGGGAACGCGCTAAAAATGCGATTGCTATGTTGGCTGCCATTCCGAATTTGATTTATGATGTGGTTACCTGTGTCAATAAGCGTACTATTGACGAATTGGAAGCGATTAAGAAATTGCTTATCGGCTTGGGAGTGAAACGGTGGCGGCTGTTCCGTATTTTTCCAAAAGGCAGGGCAGCCGACAATCCTTTGCTGAATCTTTCGCCGGAAGAATTTACCCGGATGCTCGAATTTATTAAACAAACACGAAAAGAAGGTCGTATCCACGCCTCGTTCGGTTGCGAAGGTTTTTTGGGCGATTATGAGTTGGAAGTCCGCGACACACCATTCTTTTGTCGAGCGGGCATTCATGTGGGTTCCGTTTTGGTGGACGGCTCCATTAGTGCCTGTCCGAGTTTACGTGCCGATTATATTCAAGGGAATATCTACAACGACGATTTTTGGACGGTTTGGAACGACCGCTACCAGATAATGCGCAACCGTTCGTGGACTAAAACCGGAGTTTGCACTACCTGTAAATCGTATAAATATTGCGAGGGAAACGGCCTGCATCTTCGAGACGAAAAAGGCGGCCGCCTGTTGTGCTGCCATTTGGAAATGATTACTCCAACTCCACAACCGTAATTCCGGCTCCTCCAAACTGAACATGCTCGTCCTGAAAGTGCCGGATGCCCGGAGTAGTCCTCAAATAATCGCGGATAATTTGCCGCAGAGCGCCGGTACCGGTGCCGTGCAAAATACGCACCCGTCCGGCGTTGCATTGGATCGCATCGTCGATGTAATAAATAACCGCCTGCAAAGCCTCATCGCCCCGCATTCCCCGTACATCAATCTCTAATTTGAAATGAAGTTTCTTTTCTGATAAAGCATCTGCGTTGTTGGAAACGATGATTTGAGTGCGCGGCGTTTCTTTTTTCAGTTGGTTCCCGCTTACTCGCTCTAATTGGTCGAGTTTTGTGGAGGTTTTGATTGCACCAAACGCTACAACTGCATTTTTGCCTTTGATTTCCATTACTTGACCGGCTGTTTGTTGGCCTTTGATGCGGACGATGTCGCCGGCTTCGAGGGGAGCGTTTGGGACATTAGGGACACGGGGGACACTGTTTGATGCGCGGTGTTTTTTGCTTTTCTTTGCAGAAGGTGTTGAAGGTTGTGTTTTCTTTTCTTCCGTTTGCAATGTTTGTTTAAAAACATCCAACGTTTTTCGCACTTCCTTCGTTTTTTCTTTTTCCGCTTGCGCTTCTTTAATATCCCGAATGGTTTTTTCGATGGTGGAATTGGCGTTCGACAACAGGCGTTCGGCTTCGGCTTTTGCTTGAGAAATAATTTCTTTGCGCCAGATTTCAATTTTTGCCAAATCCGTTTGATAACGTTCGTTCAACTCTTCCAAACGCTTTTCCTGCTGGCGGATATTCCGGCGCTTCGATTCCCAATAACGTTTATCGCGAACAATATCTTGCAAGTATTTATCCATATCGATATAATCTTTCCCGACTTTTTCGGAAGCATCGGCGATAACCTCTTCCGGCAAGCCGATTTTTCGGGCGATTTCGATAGCAAACGATGAACCGGGTTGTCCGATCGATAGTTTGAAGAGCGGTTGCATCTCGTGCCGGTCGTAAAGCATGGCGCCGTTGACAATTCCTTCGTGGTCTTCCGCAAACGTTTTCAGGTTTTGGTAGTGAGTAGTAATAATTCCGAAACTTTGCTTTTCATTGAAACGGCGCAACAAGGCTTCAGCAATCGCTCCGCCGATTTGTGGTTCGGTGCCGGAGCCAAATTCATCAATCAATATCAAAGATTGCGGGTTGGCATTTTTGACCATAAATTTCATATTGGTCAGATGCGAACTGTATGTACTCAAATCGTTTTCGATAGATTGCTCGTCGCCGATGTCTAAAAAGATATTTTTAAAAATGCCGGTTCTCGAACGTTCGTCCAACGGAATCAACATCCCGCACTGAAGCATATATTGCAGTAGCCCGACGGTTTTCAACAACACAGATTTTCCACCGGCATTGGGACCGGATACGAGCAACATTCTGCCGGATTTAGTGCCATTCCGAAGTTCCACATCCAATGGAACAACCGTTTTATTTTGCTTTTTATGTGAAAGATAGAGCAAGGGATGAATTGCCCGTATCCAGTCGATTTGTTGTTTGTTTTCGACCACCGGAAGAACAGCGTTGATATCCAATGCTAATAAAGCTTTGGCGCGAATAAAATCGATTTCCGCCAAAAAACGATACGAATTAAGAATTTCCGGAATGTCCGGACGGATTTGGTTGGTAAAAGTCGTCAGGATTCGGACGATTTCCCGCTTTTCTTCGCTTTCCAATTCGCGGATTTTATTGTTTGCCTCCACCACTTCGGCAGGCTCGATAAAAACGGTTTTTCCGGAAGCCGATTCATCGTGAACAATGCCTTTCAGTTTTCGTTTAAAAGCCGGTGAAATCGGGATAACTAAACGACCGTCGCGCATTGTAGGCGCTACGTCTTTTTCGACTAATCCCTCCGATTGGGCGGCTCGCAAAATGCGGTGCAGGGTTTTGGAAATGCCGTTAGCCGTTTGTGTCAATTGCCGGCGAATATTCCCCAATTCCGGCGAGGCACTGTCTTTGACTTTGCCGAATTTGTCTAAGATGTGATCGATTTGTTGGGTGATTTTTGGGAAGGTGGTGACGTTGGTGGATAGGGATTGGAGATGAGGATAAGACCTCTCCCCCTGCCCCCTCCCCACAGGGGAGGGGGTGGCGGTGTGCGGTTGGGGAGTGGAGTGGAAAAAATGGACGATGGCGTTGATGGTTTCCAACGAACGCCGAATATCGAACAATTCTTTCTCAATTAAATAGGTGCCTTCAACACGGATTTTTTTCAACGAATCGCGCACATCGTAAAAATGGTCGGAAGGGAAATTATCTTCTTCCTGAATAATCCGCACAAACTCGCATGTTTGATAGAGCCAATTCCGAATAGAATTATAGTGAGAAGAAAACACCATTTCACCGACTTTTTCCTCTCCCAAAGGCGAAAGACAATGCGCAATTGTCAATTCCCTGATTTTATCGAAACCTATTTTTTGTTCGTAATTTTGCGGGTAAATCATAGGGCAAAATTACACATAAAACCGGATTTTGGTGCTTAATAGTCAAAACTATTCTGTTTTTTTTGAAAAACAATTGAACTTGCATAAAATTCATTCGTTTTGTCTATAATTTCAATCAATTTACCCCATTCTTCTTTTTGAATAAAAGTCTGATTGTATGCTTTTTTTGCTTTTATTTTTATGGAGTTGTTTTCTATGATAGAAACTGCCTCAAACGTAGCATATTTGTTTGAAAAATTTACGTTTAAATGGTCGATATTTCCGACAGCATAGTCGTCGGGGATTTGAATAACAATTTCAGTTTCATAAATTCTGCGTGTGGGAAGGTAGGCATCCGTATTTCTGTTTCTGTCGTTTTCACTTGGGTTCCATTGCTCACCTATCAGTTTGCCCGCATCAAAAATAATATTTTCTCCGGCATTACGAACAAAATCGTTCATGGTGTAGGATATATCGTACTCAAGTTGTGGCTTATCTAATGTTACTCCCAAGTTAGAAAAAGAATAATCTTTTACGTTTTCGGGGGCAAAACCGTGGTATTGTTTAATTTCTTTTTCCATTGTTTCGGAGTACTTTTCTCTGCCTTTTTCAAAATTACCTTTTACTTGCGGAATTAGTTTGCGAGTGCTTTTCTTCTTATTTAACTCGTCGATGTAACTTTTATCTATCTTTAGAAAACTTCTTAACTCTTTATCCCAGTCTTCATACAAAAGCAGCCATAGTTGAATCTCGTGTTTAAGATTGCCCGACCAAATGGAATTACGTTTTATGTCGATTTTCTGTATATCATTCGGATTAAACGACACTTGCAACTGCATTTTGCTGATGTTTTCTTCCGCATCGGATTCGGGTAGAACGACATCTGTACTCCAATTCCCATCAATAGAATAATCGATAAAATAATATATTTTTTGACACTCAAAAGTTGAAGTAAACGCCCCTTGCAGTCCGGCTGGTATTTCTCCAGGTATTCTGTAACGATATGGAGGGGGGAAATATTGAGTTGCATTGTTAGCAACAATCATATACGCCAAATCATCATATATTAAAACTTCATCCTTGCGGGCTCCATATTTGTTTGTTGCAAACCCAATTTTGGAGTCAATTTCATATTCTTTCAAAAGATTGTCCAATGTTAATATAAATGTTGCAGGATTGTAATAATAGTTCATTCCGCTGCGCCATTCAAAATTCAGTGCGGTATATATTATATTGGCAAGTCTCTCTTTGGATATGTTTGGCTCGGTTTGTTTGTAGTTATTTACAATCTCTTTTACCTTTTTGGGGGTATCTCTGATTGCCTGCAATCGTGAGTTAAAAAACGCAAGATAATATTTCGCATCTTCAATTATTGTTTTGTAAGGAACATTTTCGTGAACTCCGAGTGGTCGGGCGCTTTTGGGTTTATAAAATGCTTTCGATGCATTTTGCAATACTACGAAGCGTATCATTGGAAGGTCGCGGAGGGGCGATAACCAACGGAGATTGTCGTAGTCGTTTATTCTCTTAATATCATCCGACTCAGCGGTTAACACAATATTTTTGTTCTCATTGGTTGTCTTAGAGAATTTAGGTGCACCGTTAATTGAGCGATATTCGATAGTAAGATTTTTCCCAAAAGTTAAACTGCAACTGTAATTTAAAGCCGGATAATCCATAGAATAAAATGCAATAAACTGTTCAGGTAAATTAAAAGTTTCCAGTTCGTAAATTTCGCAGATGAAAAAGTCTAAAATGTCGTTTATCTGTAGTTCGGGGATTGCTAATTTTTTATACGCTTCTTTGTTGTCTTTTCCTTCGGTAACGGCAACCGAAGATTTCGACACATTGACTTCATTTACAGAACCATCCGGTTTAATGATACGAGCGCCAAGAATCGTAGTATTTGAATTGCTTGCTCCTGAATATGCTGCCCCGAATTTGTCTTCCTCTTTAAAAGAAAATTCCGAATAGCGGTTGAGAGCCGTTTGGTCATTGATTCTAATCATTCTTCTATCAATGTCGGTATAAAAAAGTTTTCCGGTATTGCTGCCCAGTAAAATTTGTTTCAAAAAGTTACTTCTATCTCCTGTTGCATCAATTTGTCGGTGACAGGCTAAAATTACGGCAGATTCGTTTTTCAATTCATCCGGAATATCATAATTTTTGAACGCAGGATTGTCCCAAGCCCAAACTTCCGCTCTGACCTGGGCAGCACGCGCCCGATAATTATTTGGTTGTGCCGATAGCGAAAAAGCAATTGTCGATACAACGAATAGCAAATAAACCTTTTTCATTTTTTCATTTTTTGTAAAATGATTTGTTCCGAATAATTTCTTTTTAGTAATGCAATGTCGGCATTCCATTGAGGGAAATCCTCTTTTTTTAGCCACACATCTTTAATAACAATTTCTTTCTTATATTTAATTCTGTCATTTTCAATGCTGTAAACTGTATTGATTTTATAATTCCTGTTTTCGATACTCAGTTCGTCCGGAATGGAAACAACTTTAAAATCGTCCGGAATGAGTAAATATTCCTCTCTTATAATGCGTTTTTTATAAGGGAAAACAAAGTCTATTTTTCTTTTTGCCGTGTCGATTGCGCTTGAAGCATAATCCTGACGGCTTTCCAAATCAATATAGATTTCATCTCCAACACGGTTTACGCTGTTGTTGCGTACTTCGTTGAAGTTTATTTTAAGTTGGTTTTGTCTCGAATCTTCCCCCTGTATGGATACATCCGATACCTTGTCCTGACTTTTGCCTTTTTCAAGAAATTGTTTGAGTACACTGTTTCGACGAGACAAATCCAAAGTATAAATTAACGACAAAACGGCTTGCTTACATTCGCCGCTCAAGGTCATGGTTACATTGCCAACCAAAGCATTTCCATCCATATTATACGCACACATCAAACTGTCGGTATTTTGTGAGGGTAAAATTTCGGGAACGGAATCAACAATGTAGTTGTCGCCATTTTCTATCAATGTAAAACAAGATTGTATCGCATTATGATATTCGCCCGGCACCATATATTTAACGGTAGGGTCGAGGTACATAATTTGATTGTCTTTAAACAAAGCGCAAATCACATGATTGAACAGAGGTAGTGGTATTTTTGTGCCTTTATTCAGCTCATTCGTTCCAGTCCAAACGATACGGGCATCGAATCCGACCGATTGCAGCATCACTTTCAACAGATTTGCCATCCCTTTGCAATCGCCATACTTTTTGCGAAATACATTTTGAGCATTATCGGGAACCCAACCATCAAATCCGTATTCAAATGCAATATAGCGAATGTTGTTTTGAACCCACGCGAATATCAGGGAAATTTTCTCATCGTCTGTTTTGCACGAATCAATCAGTTGCTGTGTGAATTTTGAAATGATTTCGGTATCATTGAACGTATTGTCAAGTTTTTCTTTACACCATTTATAAACGTGGCCATAATTGTTAAAATAAACTGTTTCTTTCTTTTTTACAGTAGCCTTTTTGGGTACCAACAATAAGTGTGGCGCTATTTTATGATAGGCAGGAGCATCAGGCGTTCTTTTTATCCCAGTCTGATTCCTAATTGTATATTTGTATGCAAGGGTTTGTGATTTTTCGTCTGTAACAACCTCCTTTTCAATATTATCACTAAAATTTTGCTCTATAATATCTACTTCTAACCAATTTGGAATAATGATTTCTACTTTTTTCTCTTTTACAAAGTAAGGCTCGGTGAAAAATATTTTGTTAAAGATACAAATATCTTTATATGTCTTTTCAAAACCGACCGTTGCTTTCGCTCCTTTATTGGAAAAAGGCAGTTCGAAATAACATACCTTCGTATCGTCATAAAAAATATCTTTATCCTTATACATTTCGTAAACAGGGGTTATTTTCTCTTCTGCTTTTATATCAACCCTGTCGATAGTGGAAAATAAATTATAAAATTCGGTAACAGTAATTTTTTCCGGCCATTTCAGACAAAGGTAGTTCGCAGTCGTCTTCTCTTTCAAAAACACCTGATTTGAGGATATGCCACAAGAGTAAGTCTCTGTTTTATTTTCTATGATAATGTTATCTTCGTTCGATTGAGCGTATAAAGTTGGAACCGTCAAAGCGGCGATGAAGATATTTATTAAGACTTTTCTACTTGTCCTTCTTTTTGGCATTTTTATCCTGTAATTTGAATAAAATAGGCACTGTATAATATACGGCAACCGGTTCTCCACCCTGTTTCCCCGGTATCCATTTAGGCATTTTTCCCACTACCCGAATGGCTTCTGCGTCGCAAGCCGGATCCAACGAACGTTGTATTTCCGCACCGCTTATCGAGCCATCGGCACCGACAATGAAACGTACGATAACTCGTCCTTCAATCCCTTTCTCAAGTGCTGTTTTTGGATATTGCAAATTATCGCTCAACCATTGCATCATGGCTTTATCGCCGCCAGGGAAGCTGGGCATAACTTCAATATGCGTGAAAACGGTTTTTTCTTCAATAACTAATGTGTGCTGTACGGTATCTCGCATAATCGTTTGATACGTTACCGACCCCTCATTTTGCTTTACCGTTTCTCTTATTACTACCGTTTGACCTCCTGGTATTGCTCCGGTCGTTCCCGCTGTTCCGGCTTCTAATTTAAGAGTGCCGTAAAAAAATACAAGTGCCCCGATTACCGGAACTAACAAAGCATATTTGAATATGCTCAGTTTCGATGTTTGTTTTTTGTTCATCATAAAAATTCGTTTTTTTAAGAAGTGATACTGTTTGTGCAAATCTGCGTACTTTCCGCAAAATAAGCAAATATTCCGTAGATTATTTTACGAAATTAACGTAGTTTAACGAAAATAGGTTAAAAATTGATTCGGCATAAAAAGTTAACTGGTTATAGCTTGCCATTATTGATATTTATGTACTGTAAATTGCCAATAACAGATTAAATTTATGTAAAAGTAAAAATTTAAGCATAGCGAGAGAAAAAAACTAAAAGCCTCCCAACGAGCCAACAAACATTCGGAGGCTTTTAGTTTTATTTATGTTATCTCACTACTACCGGCGCTTTGAACTTGCGGACAATGCCCGACATATCAAACACTTCCAAATAAACAATGTAAATGCCCGGTTGAAGTTTCCCTCCGGAAGAGCCTTGCCCGTTCCAATAAATAACTCCCTGACTGCCAAACAATTTATTGTTGATAACGGTATTCACTTTACGTCCGACAGCATCGTAGATAAACAGCCGACCGTTGTAATCAGATTTATCCAATTGGTAACGAATACCATACCGGTCATCACCCAAAGCCGGATATTCGATAGCAATAAAATTATTGTCCGGATTTTCGATGCCGGTCGAATATTGGGAATTGATGTAGCCCGGTGTTCCATAACCGCTTTGACTGGTTGCTGACGCCCAACTCGTCGCTTCATCCGCCGGCAAATTGGGATGGATTCGTTCCAATGCCACACCTTTTCGAGCACTACTGGGTATTCCTTTCGAGTGCATCGTTTCGCTGTAATAGAATTGGTCAACAATCTCGTTGGTAACATTGTTCAATATCACAGCGCATCCGCTGGTATTTGCCAACGATGGCATAGATGTAGGCTCCGCAAATAGCGATTCGTCGCGACAATCGAAAAATTCGCAAACCAAGTTTCGATTTTTGGTTACTACAACATATTCTCCCGGATTCAAAAACACCGGCACAGCAGATAACGGATAAATCGTATTAAACGAACCGTCCGACGGTCGGCGGCTGGTAATGCTCAAATAACGCAAATCAAACGCTTTGTCCGAACGATTGTATAATTCCACATATTCGTTCCCTCCGGTGGGCGGATTAAATAATATTTCGTTGATAATCACATCCCCTGTCTGCGGGAGTTCGGGTTTCGGATCTTCGATATCCAAATCCTCCTCACCCAAATCCTGTACGACAAAATTGTCGAAGAAAAAATGGGTGCTACGAGTAGAAGTGAAAACGCAAACCAATCCAAACCAATTACTTACAGGAATGTCCGATAGGCTGCAACTGCCTTCCAATACAAAATCGGATTCTGTTTCCAAACGCGAATACAGATTGAATTTACCGTCCGTGTCCAACGTGGCTTTAATATTTACGGCTACCGAAGACAAGTTTAATCGTTGTTTCTCGCCTGCGATCAGAGTGCTGTTGTTGCTCCCTTTTTTCGATCGCATCAAGCAAATATTCTTGTCGGTATAACCGATGCGGACGAAGAGTCCGTTCAGATCGCCGTTCAGATTGGCTTCGTCGCTGGTCAAATACACTTTGGCATAGTTCGACGAGGTAGGATTAAAATTCATCTTTACATAGAATTTCCAACGGGTATTTGCTACTATACTCGATGGGGTTCTCAACTGAGCGGGCGAATTTGTGGCACTCGAATTCAATTGCAACTGTGATGCCTCGTTAACCTTAAATTCGGCGACATCGCCCGTCCAATTCACTTCACGAGTGCCTCCTTGAAACAGGCCATCGTTGAAGTTGTCACTAAATTGTGCAAATGCAGTAACATACTGCAAAACAAGGAAAATAAAAATAATTCTCTTCATGTGAATAAATGTTTTAGTTATTATTACTAATTTTGCAAGCCCGGAGTCCTTGCTTTTGTTGGCTTGGTTATATTAACATACGTGCAGGTTCCGGTTCTGCAGTTTTTCGGCGGTTAATATTTCCGCTACAAATGTAGAATGATTTTTGGAAATACAAAACATAAATTAAAGATTTTTTTGAAATGAAAGTTGCCATTGTTGGAGTAAGCGGAGCGGTAGGACAAGAATTTTTGCGAGTGTTGGACGAACGGAATTTCCCGATGGATGAGTTAGTATTGTTTGGATCGGCTCGCAGTGCGGGAAGCGAATATATGTTTCGCGGCAAATCTCACACAGTAAAAGAGTTGAAACATAACGACGACTTCAAAGGGATAAACATTGCTTTTACGTCGGCAGGAGCAAGCACTTCCCGCGAATTTGCCGAAACCATTACACAATACGGCACAATAATGATCGATAATTCCAGTGCTTTCCGTATGAACGACGATGTGCCTTTAGTGGTTCCGGAAGTCAATGCGGCTGACGCTAAAAACTGTCCGCGAGGCATTATCGCCAATCCAAACTGTACGACTATTCAAATGGTGGTGGCATTGAATCCGATTGAGAAATTATCACATATTCGCAAAGTGCATGTGGCCACTTATCAGGCAGCCAGTGGTGCCGGAGCCGAAGCGATGAAAGAATTGATAGAGCAAAACGCACAACTTGTTCGCGGAGAGAAACCGACAGTCAACAAATTTGCCTACCAGTTGGCTTACAACCTGATTCCTCAGGTGGATGTTGCTACCGAAAACGGTTATACCAAAGAGGAGATGAAGATGTATCACGAAACCCGCAAAATCATGCATTCGGATGTGGAAGTAAGTGCTACATGCGTACGTGTACCTGCTCTGAGGGCTCACTCCGAAGTGATTTGGTGCGAAACGGAACGTCCGGTCTCGGTAGCAGAAGCCCGCGAGGCTTTTGAAAAAGCAGAAGGAATAATCGTGCAGGACAATTTGGCGGGAAAAGTATATCCGATGCCATTGTTTGTTGCAGGCAAAGATCCGGTTTATGTAGGCCGCATACGAAAAGACCTGACCAATCCCAATGGACTGTCTTTTTGGTGCGTGAGCGATCAGATTAAAAAAGGAGCGGCTTTGAATGCCGTGCAGATTGCAGAGTACCTTTCGCTTGCCATTTTGTCAGTCAAATAATTTTGGCACACTATTCGCTGTAATTCCAGCGTAATATTATTTCAATGTATTAAACAAATATAAATTCTTAAAGTTATGAACATTAAACCGTTGGCAGACAGGGTTTTGATTAAACCGGCTGCAGCAGAAGAAAAGACGATCGGCGGGATTATTATTCCTGATTCCGCGAAGGAAAAGCCATTGAAGGGCGAAGTAATGGCAGTAGGTAACGGCACAAAAGATGAGGCTATGGTATTGAAGGCTGGCGACAGCGTTCTTTATGGCAAATATGCCGGCACCGAAATCGAAATCGATGGAATACAGTATCTTATTATGCGTCAATCCGACGTTTTAGCAACTATTTAAAAAAATGAAGTTAAACGAAGTCATACGAAGTTAAACGGAATTACAGGAGTAAAAAAGTATTCGTCTAACTTTTTGTAACTTTTTAAAACACAAAATTATGGCAAAAGAAATAAAATTCGACATCGAAGCCCGCGACTTGCTGAAAAAAGGCGTGGACGAATTGGCAAACGCAGTCAAAGTAACTCTGGGACCGAAAGGACGTAACGTAATTATCGACAAAAAATTCGGCGCTCCGCAAATCACTAAAGACGGTGTGACTGTAGCAAAAGAAATCGAGTTGTCAGATTCCTTCCAAAACATGGGCGCTCAATTGGTGAGAGAGGTGGCTTCTAAGACCAACGATGATGCAGGCGACGGCACCACTACTGCTACCGTTTTAGCGCAATCCATTATTAGCGTAGGGATGAAAAACGTAGCCTCCGGAGCGAATCCCATGGATTTGAAACGCGGTATTGATAAGGCGGTAATCAAAGTGGTAGAATCGTTGAAAAAGCAATCACAGGCAATTGGCGATGATTTCGGCAAAATCGAAAATGTGGCGAAAATTTCGGCAAATGGTGATGAAACGATTGGTGCCTTGATTGCCGAAGCGATGAAAAAAGTAAAAAAAGAGGGGGTTATTACCGTAGAAGAAAGCAAGGGAATCGAAACATACGTTGATGTAGTAGAAGGTATGCAGTTCGATCGCGGTTACATCTCCGCTTATTTCGTAACCAATACGGAAAAGATGGAAGCCGATTTGGATAATCCGTACATACTGATTTACGACAAGAAAATTTCCGTACTGAAAGATATTCTTCCTATTTTGGAACAAACCGTACAAACCGGTCGCCCGTTGTTGATTATCGCCGAAGACATCGAATCGGAAGCGTTGGCAACCTTGGTGGTAAACCGGTTACGCGGTTCATTGAAAATTTGCGCCGTAAAGGCTCCGGGATTCGGCGATCGCCGCAAAGAAATGTTGGAAGACATTGCCGTTTTAACCGGCGGTGTGGTAATCTCCGAAGAAAAAGGATTGAAATTGGATGGCGCTACGGTAGATATGCTGGGTACTGCCGAAAAAATTACCGTTACCAAAGATAACACGGTAATAGTGAATGGTGCCGGACAAAAAGAATTGATAGCCGGTCGCATCGCTCAAATCAAAGTTCAAATCGAAAACACGACTTCCGATTATGACCGTGAAAAACTGCAGGAACGGCTGGCCAAATTGGCAGGTGGTGTGGCTGTATTGTATGTTGGTGCTGCTTCGGAAGTAGAAATGAAAGAAAAGAAAGACCGTGTGGACGATGCTTTAAGTGCCACTCGTGCTGCCATCGAAGAAGGAACCGTTCCGGGCGGCGGTGTAGCATACGTTCGCGCCATTACTGCTTTGGAAAATCTGAAAGGTGCAAACGAAGACGAAACCACCGGTGTTGAAATCGTAAAACGCGCCATCGAAGAGCCCTTGCGTCAGATTGTTGAAAATGCCGGTAAAGAAGGAGCTGTCGTTGTTCAGAAAGTGAAAGAAGGGAAAGATGACTTTGGTTACAATGCCCATACGGATGTTTACGAACCGTTATACAAAACCGGTGTGATCGATCCCGCCAAAGTTGCCCGCGTGGCTTTGGAAAATGCGGCTTCCATCGCCGGTATGTTCCTGACCACCGAATGTGTGATTACCGAAAAGAAAGAAGATAATTCTTCTCCGGCGATGTCTCCGATGGGCGGCGGAATGGGTGGAATGATGTAATCGTTAGCACAAAAAAACAATGGAAAAGGGGATGATTTGAAGAAATTGTCCCCTTTTTCAATATTTTCGCTTAACTCCCTAACTCACCCCAATCCCTGCACAATATCCTTTTTCAAATCCTCAAAGTCTTCCAACCCGACGGATAAGCGCAACAAATTATCGGGTACATCTACCATTTTTTTATAGGCATCGCTTAACGTACCGTAAATGGTAGATAAAGGATGAATGATCAACGATTTGTTGTCGAACAAGTTGGTGGCGCGCCGGATCAGTTTCAAGCGATTGAGAAAAGCAAAACAGGCTGCGCGGTCTTTCAGGCAAAAGGTTAGCATGGCTCCGGCATATTCCCCGAATTGCTCCACACTGATTCGATGGAAAGGATTGTCGGGCAATCCCGGATAGTTTACCTGCTCGACGACAGGTAAGGTCTGTAGTAATTCGGCTATTTTTTTACAGGTAGATGCCGAGTGCCCGTATCGCAACTCCAATGTTTCCAAGCCCAGGCTTTGCAAATAAGCCGTATGAGGCGACATACAAGCTCCCAGATTCCGAGAAATTTCGCCCCGAAGTTTTACCGAAAATGCGGCTTTGCCCTGTGTTTGAGCCAATGCTTTTAAACGAGGAGATGCCGACCAGTCGAATGTTTGATGATCGAGAATTAAACCGCCGATACTCGTAGCACCCCCGGAGATATATTTTGTACTCGATACCGCTTCCAAATCCACACCTAAACGCCCTGCATCGAAATACAACCAGGGAATAATCGTAGAATCGGCTATCAACGGCACATTGCGACTGTGCGCCACAGCCGACAAGGCTTTCAGATCAACTACTTCCATGTGCGGATTGGTAATCACTTCGGTAAATACGGCACAGGTGTTCTCGTCGATATGTTTGGCTACATCATCAGGGTCTAACAAATTACAAAACCGGACTTCCACGCCAAAAGGCTCCAATGTGGACAAAAAAAGAGAAAATGTATTCCCAAACAAATGGGTCGAAGTTACAATGTTGGAGCCGGCATAAGCAATCGTTAAAAAGATATTGGAAATGGCTGCCATTCCGGAAGAAACAGCCAGTACCTGCCTCGCTCCGCTAATCGATTTGATTCTGTTTTCAAATGCTTCTACTGTGGGATTGGAAATTCGGGAATAGGTATGTTTCCCTGATTTTCCAAGAAAAGCGTCTTCCATTGCTTCGGCACTTTCAAATTCGAACGCTGCATTCGAATATACAGGCATCGAAATGGCGCCGTGCGTATCAGGTTGTAAAAAACGCTGATTCAATATTTTACTTGACGTACTATTCATTGTTTTTTCAATTATATATCTACCGAAACGGTTGATATGTTGTATTTAACTTCCCCTAAGATAACAAGGGCTTTTTCAAGAATGGTAGAATCGTCGAAAATAACGATGCCCCCATCCGGACCGGGTTCGATATGGATGCCGCCTCCATTACCCGTACTTTCATTCATCCCACCAAAATAGTTTCGGACAGTCTCAACCGGAAGTCCTAACTCTGCGGCAATTCGGCGGATGCTACCGTCGGGCAACTTGTCTTTGATTTTTCTCAACGCATTAAATGTGATTGTTTTCATGATGTTTTATCTTAAAAAATTATACAATTTATTTTTATTGTGAACTTTGAGTTGTGCAACAGGCACCTACAGCCTACGTCGTGTTAGTAGCAAGGCTCCAGCCTTGCAATCCTCAAACTTAGTGCCAATATTTCCTTTTATTCTCATTATTTAATTTAATTTCACTGCCCCAGTGTTAAATTTCTTCTCTATATAACTGTACATCCTTTTATTCATTGTACCTTTATATTCTGTGTAAATCATGTTTTCAATATCATAAATCATTATCAGGGGATGTTCTCCTTGTTCGTAGCAAGTTCCTAAAACAATAAAACAACTATCAGTTATCCATATTAAATCATCAAAATAAGTAGTACTTCCAAAAAAAGCTAAACTGTAAGCCGATTTTTTTATTGTGTCAAATAAAACTATTTCGGATTCAGGTTCTAAATATTGCATAATAGTGTCTCCATTCACAATCTCAACACTTACTGTTCGAGAGTATATATCTACAAATAACGTTTTTGATGGAGAATATATATAGACTGGAGCGTATAAAGGATGTGTCCAGTAGCCGTTATACCAATTTGTTTTTTCAAATGTTTTCCATTCTTTGGGTTTTTCAAAATTAATCAAAGGATTATTTTCCCATGAACTTATCCATTCTGGTTTGTTTTCTTTTATGATACGCCTAAAATCACTCTCTTTTTGAGCAAAACATCCCTTAAAACTTAACAAGGAAATAACCTGCACTATAAATATTATTCTTTTCATGGATATAACTTAAGATATTCGCAAACACCATCAGCAATCTCAATGCCGATATCGAAATACTCCCGCATATCATCCCCGAAAAGGACGCTCGTCTCGCCGCCGCTCAGGAAGAGGGGTGTAACTGCTGCTGTGGGAATGGTTTCGACAGTAACACCGCTTGTCGTTTCCATTTTCAGATGCAAGCGAACAGGAAGGTTGGTAACCGTAACGTCTCTAATCATGATGGTAACAACCAATCGCTGCGAACCGAATTGGGAGTAATCAGACAAAGTCAACGAATAGGGAGGTGTCAGCATCGGGGTTACATAGATCGGGTAGGTTTGTTGGGCGAGGAGAGTTGTTGTTGCTAAAAGCAGACAAAGAGTGATGATATGAGATATTGTAGATTTCATTAATAATGATGAAAATTTTGATTTAAATAATGAATAATGAATAATACAACGACAGTAACTATGTACACAAAACACAACAAATAAACTTTCCATTTCGGATAAATGATTTCCCTTACCTTCCAGCGGTATATCCTGTAAACAACATATCCCACAAGTATTCCTATCAAAGCACCCACTACTACATCGGAAATAAAATGAACTCCCAAATAAATGCGCGAATAACCGGTGATGAGTGCAAATGAAAATAGGGTAAAGGTAAATAGCTGATTACGGAACAAAAGTGCCGTAAAAGTTGCCAGACCAAAAATGTTGGCTGCGTGGCTGGATGCAAACCCATATTTACCTTCTCTCATACCGTAAACTGTTTTGACCAACTCCTGAAAATCGGGATGATGGGTTGGACGAAAACGCTGAAATAAGGGCTTGAAAATTCCGGAGGCTATCTGGTCGCACAACGTAACTACCAGGATTAAGGCTACAATTGTCCACACGATTTCTTTCCAATCGTTTTTGATTTCCATGCCTCTTTTCCTGTAAATAAAAACAAACAAGAAACAGAGATACAAAGGAATCCAAGTCCATTTATACGAATAGAAATAAAAAAAAGAATCCCAAAGAGGCGAATCACTTCCGTTTAAAAAGAAAAACAAGTTTCGCTCCCATTGCAGTTCCTGTTCGAGCATGATTTGCGGAGTATTTAAGAAACGCCGGTGAGTTGCGCTTCAATATCTTTCATCGTCAGGCGGAAGCCTTTATCAATATCCAAATTGTCTTGAATAGTTTTACAGGCGTGCAGTACCGTTGCATGATCGCGCTGCCCAACCATATTTCCGATATGTGCATACGAATGACCGGTGTATTTTTTCGACAGAAACATGGTTACCTGGCGGGCTTGCACAATTTCCCGTTTGCGTGATTTGGAGTGAATTTGCTCAAGACCAATCTTAAAATAGGCACTTACCATGTCTTGGATTTTCTCCACCGTAATTTGTTGCTTTTTCACTTTAACCGTCTTGCCGACAATCTGCTTCGCCAATTCCATATCCACTTCCTGATTGTAAACCAACGAATGGGCTACCAGCGATGTGATGATTCCTTCCAAGTCCCGTACGTGATCGGGTGCGCTTTCGGCGATAAACTGAATAATCTCCTCGGAGATATTCAACCCGTCTTGTTTTACTTTTTGTTGCAGGATTTTTTTTCGGAGTTCCAAATCGGGTTTGTGTAATTCGAGCATTAACCCCCATTTCAATCGACTGAGCAGTCGTTCTTCCAAACCTTGAATGTCAACAGGTGCTTTATCTGCCGTCAAAACCAATTGTTTCCCAATCAATTTCAGGTGGTTGAAAATATGGAAATAAGCCTGTTGGGTTTTTTCCTTTCCTGCCAATTCGTGAATATCATCTAAAATCAGCACATCAACTCCCTGATAAAAATGTACAAACTCGTTGTGCGTATTTTTTTGCCGTGCATCGGTAAACTGCACTTCAAACAAATGCGCCGAGATATACAGTACTCTTTTTTGCGGATTCAATTCCACGATTTTATTGCCGATAGCATGACAGAGATGTGTTTTTCCCACTCCCGACTGCCCATATATAAAACAGGGATTGAAATCTTTCCCAGGTTCATCCGCAATTTTCATAGCAATCGAACGGGCTAATTTATTACTTGTTCCTTCGTAGAAATTACTGAAAGTCAGACGATTATTTAAATTGGTGTCCCAATCCAAATTCGCGGGAGGATACAAGTCGCTCGGCGCTTTATCCAGATTTTTTGCTGTCCGCGAATTGTCGCTGGCTGATGATGGCTGATCGCTCGGAATAGTTGTGTGGCCATTGTTCCGATTAGATGTATCTACAATAATCCGATAATTCAGAATAACAGTCTTGCCGGTTACCCGCACAAGTGCTCGATAAATCAAATCGGCATAATGTTGCTCCAGATACTCATAAAAAAACTGACTGGGAACTTGTATCGTGAAATTTTCCTCATCGTATTTTAACGGGACGATAGGAGTAAACCACGTGCTAAAAGCACTATCAGCGACATTATCTTTGATAATGTCCAAACACTGATCCCACAATTTGTTACAAGAATCCACTTATCACTCTTTTTACTTTCGATACTCAATATGTCCAATAAGCAAACTTTCCTTCCCGCTGCAGATTTCTGCGGTAAATTTTAATAGAAAGATAGACTATTTTCCGAACTGCAAAGTTTGTAAAAAAACAACACAAAACAAAACCGATTTTTGCTTGTTTTTTAATAATTTTTATTATTGCTTGTTTTTCAATGACTTATTAATAGCCTAAAAGTCAGCCAATTAAAACATATTCCTCCAATCAAGCCAATTTTTTATATTCGTTTTGCTTTCTTAAATGAAATTATTAAGGGAGTTTTAGGATTCTAAAAATTTATTTTTAATCAGTGGCTTTTTTATACAAATTCTAAATAACGAACACAATTAGAGATCTATATTATTCAAATATCTCTCGGCTTCGATGGCCGCAATACACCCGCTTCCTGCTGCCACCACTGCTTGCTGATAATTCGAATCGGCTACATCTCCGGCCACAAACACACCCGGTAGATGTGTTCGGGTAGTTCCCCATTCGGTTTTGATATAGCCGCCCTCATCGGTAGGCAAAAATTGTTTGAAAACGCCCGAATTGGGATCACGACCAATCGCGAGGAAAAAGCCGTCGATAGCGATGTCAAATTTTTTCTCATTAGGTTCACTCATAAAACGCACTAAATGAGCACCTTCGAGAAATTCCTCTCCAAACAATCCTACAGTATTGGTGTTGAATAAAACCTCAATTTTCGGATGATTCAACACTCGGTCTTGCAGAATTTGCGATGCACGCAGATAATTTTTTCGGACAATCAGATAAACTTTATTGGTTATACCGGCTAAATAAATTGCTTCTTCGCAAGCCGTATCGCCTCCGCCGACTACGGCTACAACTTTTTTCCGATAGAAAAACCCATCGCAAGTAGCACAAGCCGAAACACCTTTTCCGGCATATTTTTGTTCATCGGGCAAGCCTAAATATCGAGCAGCGGCACCGGTAGCAATAATCAAAACATCGGCTTCGATTTCGTTGTTTCCGTCGATCGTTACACGATAAGGCTTTTGCGAGAGATCGCAGGCGGTAACAGTGCCCTGTCGAACTTCCACCCCAAATCTTATTGCCTGGTTTTTCAAATCTTCCATCATTTCAAAACCTCCCACGCCATTCGGATAGCCGGGAAAATTTTCTACTTCCGTAGTAATTGTCAACTGTCCACCGGGCTGTATGCCCTCGTACAATACCGGCGACAAATTGGCTCGTCCGGTATAAATTGCTGCGGTATAACCGGCAGGACCTGAACCAATAATCAGGCATTTTACTTTTTCACTCATCTCATATCGATTATTTCCACACCCGAATAATTTTTTGGATTGAATACAAAAAAGCTATCCGTTAAAGCGGGATTTTTTTGATATTTGTTAATATGAATAATGTTTTCTATTTTATTTCTATAGAAGATCTGGATTTTCGATGGTAGCCTGTCGCTTGCACCGATTTGCACCACGATACGTGTTATTTCGCTGCCTTTGGTTTGAGGAATTAATTCCACTTCCTGCATTTTGCGTCCCTTTTCGTTGGTTTTCTCCCCTCGATATCTGTAATTACAATTTTTTTTATAGATATTGAAAATGAAAGCAGGATTTAATGCTTGCACTTCTTGCTCTGAGGGTTCTGATATATGCACTTCGTTGTACTCTTTTTGCAACAGCCACTGGGTTTTCCCATCGAACCATATTTCATTATCCGGCGTATTCAAATGAAATTTTTCCCCTTTCAAATCCAAAATTCCATCAAAACTTTCGGTCAACTTATTGGATACATCTCGGATATTCATTGTAAAATGGATCGACATCGCTCCGGCTTGGCTGAAAACGGCGGACGATTTATCCAACCACTCCTTAGCTTTCGCATCTTTTTGGGCATGAATCGGTTGCGGGAGAAAAAAGATAATTCCTATTACAATGGGCAGCAGAATATTTTTCATCATAATCGTTCTTTAAAAATATGTTCCAATTGCAACTCATCTATTACCAATACATCGCGCGGTTTACTTCCGCGTTGAGCGCTTACTATTCCGGCTGCTTCCAACTGATCCATCAAGCGACCGGCACGGGCAAAGCCGATATTGAATTTTCGTTGCAGCAGGGATGTAGAACCTTGTTGTTCAGCGACTATCAATCGAGCGGCATCTCTGAACATTGGGTCTAATTTGGATAAATCGACTGCGCCTGCCTTACTTTCGCTTTCTTCGCCTGTGTACTCCGGCAGTTCAAAAGCCGTAGGATATCCCTGCTGATTGCCAATAAATTTCGAAATCTTTTCTACTTCAGATGTATCAACCAAAGCACATTGTACACGAGTAGTTTCGCTTCCCTGTAAGAAAAGCATATCGCCCCGTCCTACTAATTGATTGGCACCGGTATTATCTAAAATGGTACGTGAATCAATTTGAGAAGTTACACGGAAAGCCACTCGTGCCGGAAAATTTGCCTTAATGGTACCGGTAATAATATTGGTAGTCGGTCGTTGTGTCGCGATAATCAAGTGAATACCTACTGCACGAGCTTTCTGAGCGATTCGGGCAAGCGGCAATTCGATTTCCTTACCGGCGGTCATAATCAAATCGCCAAACTCGTCGATAACCACTACGATATAAGGCATGTATTTATGTCCTTTCATCGGATTCAGACGGCGATTGATAAACTTTTCGTTATATTCTTTCACATTGCGAGAACCGGCTTTATTCAACAAGATATACCGTTCGTCCATTTCTTTGGTAATGGAATTTAAGGTATATATAACCTTCGTAAAATCGGTAACAATCGGACTTTCCGCATCTGGCAATTTTGCCAGAAAATGTTTTTCGATTACCGAATAGATACTAAATTCCACCATTTTGGGGTCGATCAACACAAATTTCAGTTCAGCCGGATGTTTCTTGTACAGTAAGGAAGTAATAGCCGCATTTAATCCCACCGATTTTCCCTGTCCGGTAGCACCGGCGACCAGCAAGTGCGGCATCTTCGTAAGATCGACCATATATACCTCGTTGGTAATCGTTTTTCCCAAAGCAATCGGCAATTCAAAGTTCGATTCCTGATACTTTTTCGAATTGATAATCGAGTGCATCGAAACGATTTTGGCATCCTTATTTGGCACTTCGATACCGATAGTACCTTTCCCCGGCATCGGAGCAATGATACGGATACCGAATGCAGATAAACTTAAAGCAATATCATCTTCCAGATTCCGGATTTTGGCAATACGAACACCGTCCTGCGGAACAATTTCGTATAATGTGATGGTTGGTCCTACTGTTGCCTTAATATGTTTGATTTCGATACCGTAATTTCTCAAGGTATTGATAATTTTATTCTTATTTTCATTTTGCTCTTCGTAATTGATTTGCGTATCGCCCGAATCGTATTTGGGCAACAAATCCAATGAAGGAAATTTGTAATGAGATAAATCCAACTTAGGATCGTAAACTCCCAATTCGCGAAGCAAACGGAGGTGTTCTTCTTCGTTTTCATCTTCACCAACAATCGGAGTAAGCGGAGACTCAGCATCCAAAGATTCGGAAGAAGAATCATTTTCGCCGGTGGGGGTTATTATTTCAAAGTCATCGTCGATTGGAATTGTTATAGTTGTTTTTTCTTTTTCGTAAGACTTTGATTCTTTAAAGTCTTTAGGAGGTTTAAGGTTTTCTTTTGCTTTGCGCTTTACCAAATTCTGTAAAAAAGGCACTGTCTTGGCACTGAGCATAATCATTAAAAGAATAAACACCAATACGATGAGCAGAAAGGCACCGGGTTTTCCAAAATTATTATCTAACCAATCGGCAATAAAAAATCCGTGTTTACCGCCGATGTAATAAAAACTCGTTTGAAAAAAACGCCCGAAGAAAAAAGCCAAAGCAACTGATGTCCAAATAGTTAATAGGGTATAAACGATAAAACTGCGCAACAAATGGAAATAACGCGCTTTCATCAGGCGGAGGGCGATGAACACCACAAACAGTAATAAAAAGAGGGTAGAGATTCCAAAGCCCTCGTTCATCAGTAGATTGCTCAATATGGCGCCTCGTTTGCCTGTCCAATTATTGATTCCGGTAATGGTTCCATTGTGAAACAGCGATAACCCATCTATCTTTCCTTGGTCGGCTGCTCCGGTAAATAAAAACGAAACCATGGCGATAATGGCATAAACAGCAAAGATGAGAACGATTAGTCCGGTAATATAATGGGTAACATTACTCGTAAGAAAAGTCCGAATTTTTGAAGGTTCTTTTTTTTTCATACAGTTTTACTATTTATTTGTCGGCGATTCTATTTTCAAATGCAGTTCGTCCAATTGTTCAGGAGGAATGGTTGATGGCGCATCAATCATCACATCGCGACCGGAATTGTTTTTCGGGAAAGCGATACAGTCGCGAATGGAATCCAATCCGGCGAAAATCGACACAAAACGATCCAAGCCAAAAGCAATTCCTCCGTGGGGCGGAGCGCCGTATTTAAAGGCATTCATCAGAAAACCGAATTGTGCCTGTGCCTGTTCGTCGGTAAAGCCTAAGAGAGAAAACATTTTTTTCTGCAATTCGCTGTTGTGGATACGAATCGAACCACCTCCGATTTCTACGCCGTTGATTACGATGTCGTAGGCATTGGCGCGCACGGCTCCGGGGTTAGTATCCAACAAAGGAATATCTTCCTGTTTGGGACTGGTAAAAGGATGATGTTTCGCATAATAACGTTTCGTTTCATCATCGTATTCCAAAAGCGGAAAATCCACTACCCACAAACAGTTGTACTTGTTTTTGTCACGAAAACCCAAACGAGAACCCATTTCGAGGCGAAGTTCGCATAATTGTTTCTGTGTCTTTTCGGTTTCGCCACATAAAACAAGAAGTAAATCGCCCGGCTTAGCGCCCATTTTATCCGCCCATTTCTGCAAATCTTCCGGTGAATAGAATTTATCGACCGACGATTTCAGACTGCCGTCGGCTTCGTAACGGACATAAACCAATCCACCAGCACCAATTTGTGGACGACGCACAAAATCGGTCAATTCGTCCAACTGTTTGCGGGTGTAAACCGCACAACCTTTAGCACAAATTGCCCCTACATATTCGGCGCTGTCAAATACAATGAAATCTCTTCCTGCAGTCAAATCTTTGATTTCGACAAACTGCATCCCGAAACGGGTATCCGGTTTGTCCGAACCGTACAGTCGCATCGCATCGGCGTAAGACATCCGCGGAAAATCGGGGACATCAATACCTTTAATCGTTTTGAACAAATATTTGGTTAATCCTTCGAATACATTTAGAATGTCTTCCTGTTCGACAAACGACATTTCGCAATCGATTTGTGTAAATTCCGGTTGACGGTCGGCTCGTAAATCTTCATCTCGAAAACACTTTACAATCTGAAAGTAACGATCGAAGCCGGAAACCATCAACAACTGTTTGAATAGTTGAGGCGATTGAGGCAAGGCATAAAATTCGCCGGTGTTCATTCGCGAAGGCACCAAAAAATCGCGCGCTCCTTCGGGCGTGGAACTGACTAATACCGGTGTTTCCACTTCCAAAAATTGACGTTCGTTCAGGTAACTTCTGGTTGCAAAAGCCATTTGGTGGCGCAGTTCGAGATTGGTTCGAACCGGATTTCGACGTAAATCTAAATAACGGTATCTCATCCGCAGGTCGTCGCCGCCATCGCTTTCGTCTTCGATAGTGAAAGGAGGAACTTCCGAAGGATTCAATATTTGGAGTTCCGATACGATAATTTCGATATCGCCGGTCGGAATATTCGGGTTTTTGTTGGAACGTTCGGCAATCCGGCCTTTTATTTGGATTACCCATTCGCGCCCCAATTTTGCAGCTTGTTCACATAAATCGGGGTCTATCTCTTGATTGAAAACCAATTGTGTAATTCCATAGCGGTCGCGCAGGTCAACAAAAATCATCCCGCCGAATTTACGTGCTTTCTGCACCCAACCGGTTAGTGTTACTTCTTGATTCAGATTCGCAATGCGGAGTTCGCCGCAGGTATTTGTCCTGTACATATTCGTTTTTTGTTTGCAAAGGTACTGTAAGTATCCCAAAAATCCTATAACTCACCAAGCATTTAATAGCCATTTCCAGATGGGTATAACTATAAGTTCGATTCCATTTTTTCCGAAATAACACTTTCTTCGTTTTTGGTTATGGTAAGCATTTTTTTTCCTCCGTGCGATTGGCAAATTGCAATAGCACATTTATTGTCTTGTCAATTTCCGTTTTCTTGTCTTGAGCAGGCGTTGGCTTAGCAAGCCAACGCTGTTATTCTTTTATCACTTTCTTTGTCAATTCTTCCGTTGCTGTTTTTAGTTTTACAAAATATGTTCCACTCGGCAAATGCGAAATATCTATTGTTGCCGCCGCCGTCTCCGCCTGAGTCGCCCGAATCGCAGGAGTTGCGTTTACCGCCCGGACCTTTGGGATAGCCTCCGTTGTTATCGCCAACAAGCATACGAGGGTGATTTTTACTGTTTTCATTGTTTATTTATTCCTTTATAAATTTCCTCGTTACAACTCCCCTGTCGGTTTCAATTTTCACAAAATAAATTCCCTGCGGCAAATTTGCAACGTTAATCGATTGACCATTCATCTTTTGACTGAGTACTGTTTTGCCCGTCAAATCGTAAATATCCACCCTATTTATCCTGCCCTCGTAATTGACTGACGTCGGACATTGTTTCGTAATTCGTAATTCGTACTTCACAGGGTTTGGATAGATTTCGAGATTCGGCAGTTCTACGGTTTTTATGGCTGTATTGGTGCCTTTTACCCAAACCGTGCTTGTGCCGTCGGTGTAGGTAAGATAGCCCGCTTTGGTGGTGGGAACGGTGTTGTCGGTGGGGGTTTTGACTGTAGCGCCGACCTTGATATAGGTTGCTCCCGCAGGCACGGTAATAGTGCCGTCTATGGTTGCCTTACCGCCACCGGTAGCAAAAACGCCGCAGCCACCCGCTCCGGTGATAAGTACATTACCGCCCACCACAACAGTACCTTTATCTGCATATACGCCGCAATCGGCGGAGGTAACATTGGCTGTAACGGTGGTTTGCGAGC
>Ga0209628_10000370_pt1 | contig 27179 bp, 19 predicted proteins | sample TergutCu122P4_FD_187285 | JGI IMG/M metagenome (GOLD analysis project Ga0209628, IMG submission 187285) | Cubitermes ugandensis P4 segment gut microbial communities from Kakamega Forest, Kenya - Cu122 P4 (SPAdes) (version 2) | ecosystem: Host-associated > Arthropoda: Insects > Digestive system...
TAGGGACGGGCGTAGTATTGGGTTTCGGCGGTGAGGTTTTTGGTGAGTGTAGCCGTGAAATTACCGGCACCCGCGCCTTTGGGTTCTTTCGGGTCGGTTACTAAGGGCGGATTGTTCAGCGAATAACAGATTCCCTTTTCGGAAACGGTAGCAGTAGTAGTAACGGAAGCATCGAAGGTTACGCTGTTGTGGGTGAGGTCTTTGGGATTGGAGATGGTGAAAGAAACAGGGATTTCGCCGGGAACGGAAACAAAGGTAACAAAGTTTTCGCTATAATTTTTTTTGTTACCCTGCAATACATACGCTCTCACTTCGTAAGTTCTGTTGGGCTCAAAATTTGAAAGAATTAAAGAAAATTGTCCTGTATTAGTTCCGGAAACTGCAATTTCTGTGGAACTTGTTGCCCCTTGTATTTTGTAGCTAAATCCCTTATTATTAATAACCGGAGAACCTGCATAAATAAGTTCAGCTACTGCTTTAAAAGTACCATCACTTAACATGATTGAAGCACTTTCACTCATAGTAATGTCTGGAGAAACATCAGTTTTTGGATACATCTCTTTGAGAACTTTTTTATCTCCTTCGGAAAGATGATCTCTTTGATATTCTTTTTTGTATGAAGTTCCATCTTTTTTTTTCATTACTTCCAAAAATCCCCCTAAATATCCCCCAACATAGTATGGCTTTCCTATCCCAGCACTAGGTTCATACATCATTATAGAACCATATTCAAATTCTGAATAATGTTTTCCTATTTCAATAGTTTTCAAGATATTAAAACGTATCCAGAATTCCCATTCACCGTCTTCTTCTTTATATTTTTCGTCAATATTTTCTTCAATAAGTTTTAAGTAGTCATCTCTATCAAATCTAGAGTGTTCATGCATTAGACCAAGTGCATGTCCTAATTCGTGTATTACAATTCCAGATACTTTATTCTTTATACTAAGTTCTTGTCCGCTCCCAACCACACCAACCTGTGAGCAATTACCATCTCCTGTGATAAAATTAATATAACTTTTCCCCTCTCTATATTTTTTCGCTTCAATAGTTTTTAATTCAACAAATTTGATGTTTGTGTTTGAAGAAATATGTTTCATTGCTTCTTCCACTGCATCTCTATAATCTTTTTTGTCTATTTTTTCATCTATTTTAAAAAAGATTTTACCTTCTTCCCATAAATCCGTTCCATACCATTCTGCCGCCCTTGTACCCTCTTCATCCGGTACAATTACTATATCCCCTTGAAAAACAAGTTTTCCGTTAATTTTTTGGCAAGAAATGGTTTGCCCCATAAATTGCACGGTTACATTTTCTGCGTTGGGGTCAAAGAAATGGGCGTTGTCGCGTATTTCTTCTTCCGGCGGGGTGTCGGGTTTGGTGTTTTCTTTTTTACAGGATAATCCCGTAAGTAAAATAATTGCCAATAAAAGGCTAAATTTTAAAAGGTGTTTCATAAATTTTTTTGGTTTTGGTTAATAAATAAGTTTGTAATTATTTTTGGTAATTTAGTATTTTACGAATTTACTAAATATCGGTCCTTTTTCAGTATAAATTTTTAGCAAATAAATGCTTGGTGGTAATGAAGATATAGATATTTTCTCTTTAAAGTTATTCTCTAAAAGCAATAAATTTCCTATTACTGAGTATATCTCCACTTTTTCTACTATAGATTCTGATTTTATGTAAATCTCATCTTTCGCGGGATTTGGAAAAATAATGAGGTTAGATTCATTAAAAATGTCAGTGAAACCATTCGCAACATTATTACTCACAAAAAGTTTGACATTATCAATGGCTGCAGGAGGTTTTATTGAAAGTAATTCAACATTTTCCCACGTGAACACCAAGCGTTTGTTTTGCCCCGAATATTGAGATATATCTATGAGAGCGCGTTGCCACTCAACTTTTGAACAGAGGTTTTCTAATGAAATTTCCGAAAGTTGCGTACCTGCTATGGGAGTTATCGATTCATCAACAAGCCGAACACTTAAATAAGAATAGAATTCCCCATCGGTTTGATTTCCAAAACAAAATCCGTTCGCTTTCCAGTCAAATTTCAAATAAATCACATTACTTGAAGAAGGTATTTGTATGTCACAATAAGCATGTACAATACTTGGAAGGGTATTGTGAACAAACGTTTCTCCATCATCCGAAATATGTAGTGACTTTTTTCCACCATTACTTGTTCCTTTTCCTATAACCCATTTATTTTCTTCTGTTCCATTTACAAGTGTCCAGTTTGCTCTCTGCTCAAAATCATCCTCAAAAAAGACCTCTTTTATTCCTAAAAAATTAGCCCTTATCTCTGTATTGTTAACTAATGCAAAGTGATATTCTAATTCTTTTGAAACAGAAACTCCATTTTTTTTCCATTCCATAAAGAAACCATTATTTGGGATAGCTTTTAAACAAATCGTAGTTCCGTTTTGATAAGTGCCATTTTCCGGTGCTATTATATTACCAAAAGTAGCATCGTTTGATGCTGCAGAGAAGTTAACATTTTGAGGCGAAACGACATTAAATAACTTCCAAACCTCTTCATTTTTGTATAAATCTATAGAACTTTCTTTAACAATCAAAGTTTTTCCGTAATATGAAGATGGGGAACCGTTTGATGAAAAAGTGTATAGTGATATTTCTATAGGATCAGTTCTCAAATTCTTCACGCATTGTAAACCGGTTGAAGCAAAAGCACGTGAATCAATTTCCGACAGTTCATCATTAAGCTCAATGGATACTAATTTTTCGCAATTTTCAAAAGCGGCATAACCTATTTTTTTTAATGAACTTGGTAAAGTTATATTTATTAAACCTTTACATTCCTTAAAAGCGTAACTTCCAATCTCAGTTAAATTTTCAGGTAAAATAATTGATTCAAGTGAACTTTTAGACCATTTATCATCACTATAGCCTGTGTCTTTATGAAAAGAGTACTCAGGCATCACATTTTCGGGAGAAGTGTTATCTGTTCCTTTGAGGTCATCGCACGCTTTAATAGTAGCGTTTTTCATATCCACACTAACCAACGGCATATTATCTCTCATAAAACGAATATCTCTGGCGTCAATATTGCCGGTAACCGTAAGATACGCCACTTGCTCGATGTTAGGAAAATTGCACAAAGTTCCAGGCTCATTAACATGAACTGTTTGAGATAAAATACCGGCAGTTATTTTAATATTATCTATGGCTACCGGTGGATTAAAACCACCGTTTGAGCCACCATTATACCAATTAAATACTAATCGTTTGGTTTTTCCTGCACAGTTATTTAAAAAAATAGCAGCTCTTTGCCAAGCAGAACCAAAAAACAATCCAATTGGAGTTGAAAGAGATTGCAAATCATCACACAAGTAAACCCTCATGTAGTCATAATGACCATATAGTCCCATGCCTCCGGCTGCCCAATCAAAACTTAGCACAAAGTTTTCTTCATTTGCAGGGAAAAAAACATCACAATAAAGATATACATCACTGAGCATATAGTTTGTATAATGGCACGACTGCCCGCCATTATCCGAAATAAAGGCAGCTTTACTTCCGTTATTATCAAGATTATATGCATAACCGATTACCCATTTATTCTTTGATATAAAAGGCTCACTTCCGTTATGCAAAGTCCAGCGGGAAACATCCCCTTCAAAATCTTCAAAAAATACGGTTTGCGTTTTAGCCGTATTTGTAATGAAGCAAAAAAATGCAAAAACAATAAAAAATTTGATTATTCTCATCATAAAATCCCTAAATCGTGTCGGGCGCAACTGTAAAAAAATATTACTATTCATTTATTTTGACTGAAAATTCTAAGGGCGTGCCATATTGTGGCTTACGTTAGTGCCTTGCCCAAAATTAGTAAACGAACCCTTGCCTTTTGATACTCTTTCCGAAAAACCATCTTTATCGTAAATCAAGCGACCTTGTCCTACTTTGATACTACTTGGAGCTTCTTTCGTCACAATGCCTGCTATATAAAAGTTTTTTATTCCGGTAGGTGTTATTTCTCCAGAATAAATATATACAACTGAATATGGATACCCCCCAATCGTACCGTTTGTTTTTACAAATACAGAAAACTTATTTCCGTTTCCTGAAATTAAAGCACCTAATCCATTACCTTCTTCATTACCGTTGATGTAATCACAAATGACTGTTTGATTTGTACTATTTTGGTTTGAAAATGTTATTAGCATATCAGCAAATGTATAACCAGGCTTATAGTTATCTTTAAAGTTACTTTTTACTAAAACATAAGGCGAGACTTTAAATTTTCCTTCAATATTAGGCGGGTTGTGTCCGGCATTGATTTCTATTCCAAGTTCTTCAAATTTTTCAAAAATTTCAGGGGGAATAATGTCGTGAATTTCGGGAGGTAAGCCGTCGTCGGGGATGGGGAGTTTGTAATCGCCACCTTTATTTAAACCAGGGGTGGGGTCATTTACATTACGTCCGTAATATTTTAATTCAGCTTTTGTAGGCATCGGTATTTTGATTCCAAAAAGGAAATCAGTATAATCTTCTTTGTACACAAAAGGAAGATTATCAAATGTTTGTTTTAAATTTTGGTTATTTAATAACATTTTTGAGAGTATTTCCTTTCCCGAAGTATGAGAAGCATTTCTAACTAAATCAGTCCAACCCACGACCACCTTTGCCCCTTTATCAATAAAACGTTTTACAAATTGTTCAGGTCTTTTAAACAACATACAACAACCTAAATAAACAAAAGGTGACTTTGAAAAAGAACAATAATTTGTAATAAAATCGCCTTTAATTGCAATATATCCCTTTTTATCTATAGCATATTCCTCGCTTTTTAAGTGAGCAATATGTTGAACACCTGAGGGACTATTAGCTTTTTCTCCTGTTACTAAAATAGAAAATTCTGTGTTAGATCCTCCGTGTCCGTGTATATAGATAACATCATAATCATCCATTTGATTTTTAAAAAAATCCACTGTTGCTTTTTCAGGAGGAAAATATTTACAATCATATTTTTTAAAAAGAGAACTTAATTCATTAATTGATGGCAATGGATCCAAATTATCATACATATAGGCACATTGTACCAAAGCAACTTTGGGATTATCGTTCTTCTTACTTTTTGGCTGTTTGTATTCAAATTGTTTTAATTCTGATTGAACAGTTTTTATGCTTTTCGTTTCTTCTGATAAAGGAGAAACCAACCAAGATCTGGTATATCCGTTTGAAAATTCAATATAAAAATCTAAATTTAAAGCTTCAATATATTTTACTTCACCTCTTTTTTTATATTGATTCACGAGTTCTGTCCAATCAGGATTCTCGCTAAGTAAAATAGCATCTGCTAAGGGCTTTAACTCTTTATACAACGCTTCAATCTGTTCATCGGTAAAGTCGGTTTTTTTCGACTCTGAGGGTTCTTTTTTACATCCAAGTAAAAAAACAATAATCGCGAATGTCGCAATGAAAAGTAATGAGATTTTTTTCATAATAATTAATTTAGGTTACTTTTTTTATAAATTTTGGCGCGAAATTATAACTCTAATAATACCAAATTTTCATTTATGCACGAACGGTCGTTTTTTATGCACGAACGGTAAAAAATCTGCATTTTTTTTTAAATGAGGTAAAATTTTTGGTTTTTTGGTTTGATTTTTTACTACTTTTGCAAACTCAAACATAGAACTTAATAAGTTAATTTGTTTTTATGCACAAAATTTTAATCGTTGATGACGAAAAACCTGCCAGAGAATTTATCTCCAACTTAGTTACTTCATATTTCCCGGATGCAGCCGTAACAGAAGCAGAACACCCGAAAAAAGCACTGAACTACTTTCAAGTTGAAGATTTTGATATGCTTTTTTTAGATATTCAAATGCCCGGAATGACCGGCTTGGAACTGTTGGAAAAAATTCACCGCCTTGGAAAACAACCCTTTACGGTGATTATTTCCGCACACCGAGAGTTTGATTATGCAGTGAAAGGAATAGAGTTGGGCGTGGTGCAGTATATTACCAAACCCCTGCATAAACAAAAAATTTATGATGCCATTCGTCTTTATTTACAGCAAACAAAGAAGAATATTCTGGAGGTAAAAGTGCAGAATGGTACACAAAAATTAGAAGTTGAAAAGATTTCCTCTATCGAAATTTTCGATAGAGGAAAATTGACATTTTATACAAATAATGCTATTATACAGAATGTTACCGGAACTTTAAATCAGTGTATGAAACTACTGCCCCCCGGTTTTCAATATATCAGAAGAGATTGCATTGTGAACGAACGCGCTATAAAAGAGTACAACCCAAAGTTGCGGGAAATAATGATTCTTTGCAACGAACAAGAAGTGAAATTTCAGGTGAGCAGGGAGAGTATGAAGAAATTGAAAGTACTTTTTTGTTTGGGTTGATTTTTTACTGTTTCACCAAAAATATATTTTTTCAGTGAAAACAAACTTTTTTTATATTTTTGCCGAAAATTTTTTATGATTTATAGAAAATTAGAAGAAAATATAAAAATCATTATTTGCATCCTTCTGTCAAAAGTTTTTTTTGGAGAACCGTTTCGCAACAAGAAATCGATTATATTGAAGAGAGTAACGGAAAAATAAAGGCTTTTGAATTCAAATGGAATGAAAAGAAAAAAGTAAAAAAAATCTCTTCATTTTCAAATTCCTATCAAACAGATATTACAGAGATTAATCCGTCAAATTTCAGAGAATTATTTTTAAATCTATAAGAAACCAAAACCATGACAAAAAAAATAATTTTCAGCATCTTCACATTCATTTTTGCAATTGTTCCTTTTTTTTGTTTCTCGAAAGAACAACCAAAAAAGTGGAAGCACGCTTACACGCACCGGCATTTTGACGTAAGAGACGGTTTAATACAAAGACAAGTATTTACTTCTTTTCAAGATTCTTATGGATATTTGTGGTTTTCAACTTTTGGCGGAATAAGTCGTTTCGATGGAATAAATTTTACAAACTATAATCAATCAGATTTACAAATAATTTCCAGCATTAATTGTATAGGTCAATATGAATCAGCAGTTTATTTACTTCATCAACAAAAAATTGTATTTATATATCCGGATGGCACTATGGAGCATTACCCTATACCGGATAGTTATAATTACAGATATTTCGCACGGAAGACTACAATAAAAGATAATTATCTCTATCTTTTTAATTGCCGACATGAAACTCAAACTAATGATACGAACTTGGCACTTTTTCGTTTTGATTTAAAAAATAAAATATTTGAAAAAATTTTGGATAATTTACCCCCGCTTGATGTAATTACTTCAAATGGAAAAATATATGCTATTTCCAGAAGTACTCCTCAAAAACAGCAATTAACTTTATATCGTTTTGAAAACAAAGAACTTCATGCAGTTCATACCCTATCATCAAAACAATATGAATTTCCTTTAGGATTTATTCAAACAAATCAAAATGAATGGTTTGCATTTAATAAAAAAGAAGAGTTGCAGAATGAAAAACATAATTTATATAGATGTTTTATTGAAAACGACACACTTCGATTAGAATTTCTCTTTAAATTTTCCGAATGGATAGTATGTATTGAAAAACAGGATGAACATCGCTATATTATAGGAACTCATCACTCTGCTTTTGTTTTTGACGATAAAGAAAAAACTTTAACTCCATTTCCGGTTGACCTTTGCCATGTAAATAATATTTCTTTCGATAGAGATAGAAATCTTTGGTTTTCTACTGAAGATGGCGTTTTCCAATTTTCCAGATATTTTTTTGAATCATTTTATTTAGGATTAGGACGTTTTGATCAAATTTGGAGCGTTATAAAGGATGGGCGCAAAAACGTCTGGTTTTCTTCTTACACTTATGGTATTTGGCGGGCTGATACACAAGGAAATTTATATCCCGTTTCAGTAACTAAAAATAACAAGAAAATATCTCCTGTATTAGGATATTTTGGTAGTTGTTCAGACGGCAGCGGACGTGTTTTTTTGCCTTTCCATTTGGGGGTTGCATTTTCTCAAAATCAAAATAAACAATTGAAAATTAACAAATTAGATGCTATCCTTACCGGTGTTTCACTTGGAACTTATTATGATTCAAAAAATGAAGCTGTATGGTTTGGGGGCAGAAATGAGGATGACCTCAGAACCCTAAATGTTTTACATTCAAATGGTCAAATAAAAACATATCCTTTTGGCAACAGATTTATTATTTCTATTTGCAGAGATGGTAATCAGAAACTGCGTATGGGTACATTTTACGGCGAGGCTTGGTTGGATGAAGAAAATCAAGTGGTTGTGCATGACACGGTTTCACGTCCATACAAGGGTATATTTGCAATGGCATCCGACGATAAAGGCACTTTGTGGAAAGGGTGTACAGAAGGGCTTTTTGCCGAAGATAAACAGGGAAACATTAAGAAAATAACAGGTTGTCCAATTGGTTTTGTTCTGAATTATAATAATAAATACATCATTTATGGAGATGATAATCTTCAAATATTAAGTCTGTCTGATTTTTACAGTGGTGAAAATGTAAATATCAGAATATTTGACTATTACGATGGTCAAGATCTATTAGGTTGTGTACAAAACGGTGCAACCATTGACTCCGAAGGCTATGTTTGGATTACCGGTGGCGAAAAAGTTATCCGCTTTCATCCCGAACAACTGATGAAAATTCCTCCGCTGCAACCACAAACCCCTTATATTGCAGCCGTTTATAATGCAACCATAAACTCCGATTGGAGATTGTTGCAAACCCACGAACTTTTACAACTTAAAAACAAAGAGAATTTTTTGCGTTTCGACATTCTGCTGGCAGAACCATCGGCACCCGATAAATTGGTTTTTCGATATAAATTAAACGGGTACAATGAGCTATGGACTACCACGAAAGAGCGTTCTTTTGTTTTTCAAAATTTGCCCTCCGGAAAATATCGTTTGGAAGTGCAATCCTCTATAAATGAACAACAATGGTCGGAGAGTGTTTTTTCGCCGTTTATAAAAATCAAATCTCCGTTTTTGCTGAGATTTCCGGGGTTTTTACTCATTCTTTTGGGTGTGGCAGGCGTTACCGGTTTCATCATTTATTACACAAGAAAAATAATAATGAAAAAAGAGGAAGAAAAAAGGAGCATCGATCAGTTGAGACACCGCGCCATTCGTGCCAAGTTTATTCCTCATTTCACAGGTAACGTGCTCAATACCATCAATTACCTGATTTCAAAAAACCCCGATGCCGCTCAAAAATATATTTCCGATTTTGCAGGATTTTCTTATCAAACACTTCTCAATTCCGATACCTTGTGCCGAACTTTGCAAGAAGAATTAGATTATACGGAATTGTATTTGAAATTGGAAAAATTGCGTTTTGAAGAAAAGTTAGAATATGAAATATGTGTTGGTTCTGAGATAGATACGCAAGAATTGGTGCCCACCATGCTATTGCAAACTTTTTGCGAAAATGCGCTCAAACACGGCTTGCGCCCCAAACCCGAAGGGGGAAAAATTACCGTTCGCGTTGCAAAGCAAGATGACTATACGGTGTTTTCCGTGGAAGACAACGGCATTGGCAGAGAGAAAGCGCAAAAACTCAAAACCGACGGCACCAAAGAGGGTTTGAAAATTGTGCAGCAACAATTAGCACTTCTTAACAAAAACAAAACCCAAAAGATTTATATGCAAATCATTGATTTACACGATAAAAACGGAGAACCGTCAGGAACACGGTTTGAAGTTTGGATACCGTAATTGCGCCAGAATCTCCCCCAGCAACTGCGTGGGCAATCCCATCACATTATAAAAACAACCTTTTATGGAGGTAACCCCAATCAATCCAATCCATTCTTGAATTCCATACCCGCCGGCTTTGTCAAAAGGCTTGTAATTAGTAACATAATATTCAATTTCTGCTTCTGAAAAGGGTTTAAAAGTAACTTCCGTAACACTATGTTTCGTAATCCTATTTTCCTGGGTAGCAACAGTTAAACCGCTGATAACCTGATGTGTTTTTCCGGATAATTGTTGCAACATGGAAATAGCCTCCGCTTCGGTTTCAGGTTTTCCCAAAATGAGGTTATCTAAAACAACAATCGTATCGCAAGAGATAAATATATCATTTTCAGAATATTCTGAAAAATCAACGGGGGTTAATTTAAGTTGAGACAAATGTTCGGCAATCTGTATAGGCATTAAATGTTCGGGATAAATTTCATCCACATTGGTTTGTAAAACCTCAAAACCCAACCCCATCTCTTCAAGAAGTTGCTTGCGTCTTGGAGATTTTGATACTAATACTATCATCTAATCTAATAATTCTTTCAGGGCGTTTTCGAGGGCGGCGCCGCGGAGGTTTTTGGCAACAATTTTACCTTCTTTATTTATTAAGAACGTGGCAGGAATTGAGCTAACGCCATAAATTTTAGCACCTTGCGAATTCCAGTATCCCAAATCGCTCACATGGTTGGGCCAAATCAACCCATCATCTTTAATACCCTTAATCCAACTGGCTTTATCTCTATCCAAAGATACGCTAAACACCTCAAAACCTTTACTGTTATACTTTTTGTAGGCAGCCACCACATTCGGATTTTCCATACGGCAAGGACGACACCACGACGCCCAAAAATCAATCAATACCACTTTTCCTTTCAAATCGGAAAGTTTCATGATTTTTCCCTCCGGATTTTCAAAAGCCAACTCGGGAGCCATTGCCCCGATTGAAGTAGAGGTTGCCGGCGAAGTTTCCAATTTATAACGCTCTGCTACAATGGGATGCTCGGGATATTTTGCATAAAGCGCCTTGATTACTTCCTGATGCAACGAGCCGTGTTTGTCTCTTGGAAAAATATCCAAAAACATAAGTACGGCAAGTTCGTTTTTATTACTTATTAAATAATTAATAACCACATTGTTTCGTTTTTCGCTTTCCGTATCAAATAGTTTTTGATATTTTTGAACAATGGTTGATACATAGCGTTGCGCTTCCTGTAAAGAATATCTACCAAATCCGTCTGCTTTATCTGAGTAATCCAACAGATTGGTTTTCACATCCTTAACATTAGAGACCATTCCGGAAATACTAATAATTTTATCTGCCAAAAGGGGTTTTTCATTTTTCTTGTTTGTTGAAGAATTTATTTGCAAACTATCACGAATATACAGGTAAGCTTCTATTTGATTGGCAAATTCGGTAAACGTTTTTTCCATCAAAGCACTTCGTTTTTCTATAAATTCCAAATATTTATCCACTCCTGCCGTATAAAAATTTTCGAACTTTTTATTTCTGTTAGTTTTAAAATCATTGAAAAGATGCATACTTTGTAAATAATTTGCATATTTTCTATATTGTGTAGCAATGTTTTTCAAATAATTAGAGCCGGTATAGATAAAAGCATCAATATTTTTAGGATCTACTTTACCTTTTATAGTGTTTGCATTCACATATTGTTGTAAGGAATCTGTTTCGGTAGCTATTTGCAAACTTATAGCATTTGTTTCCGAATTGGCATCAAAAAAAGGTTTAAACTGTGATTGAAATTCATTGTAAAATTGCACATCCTTGTCTGCTTGCAAAGCGCTGTTAATACTATCAAAAAGTACTTGTGTTGAAGCGCCCATAATCATTTCGCTTGCTTTTTTGCAAAATTCGATACTCGACGAGCCCTTAACCGATTTTATTGAAGAGAGATTATTGGCATCCAGTGTCAATTCAATATTTTGATTGGGCGATAAACAGAGCGCTATTTGTTGTCCGGCTTCAAAAACCATTCTATAAAGGTCAGTTTTTGGAATATTGGCGCTCAACTTAAAAGTACCGTCTGCATTAATATTTGCTTTCCCGAACGATACCCCGTCGTCTTTGTAAGCTAATTGCAAATCAACTTGGGTAAATTTGTTGCTTTCAATTATTCCGGAAATGGTGGTTTTCTGTCCTAAAAGGGAGATAAAGGAAAAAGAAAAAAGGAGAAAGGAGAAAAGGATGATTAGATGATGTGATGATGTGATGATGTGATGATTATTACATTTGTTATTCATATCTTTTAATTGTTAATTGTTAATTGTTAATTGTTAATTGTTAATTGTTAATTGTGTGCGGAATTACAATGTCATCGCAGTAGTCGCATCTATACGAGCGTTTTTCGGGGTCAACCAAATGAAAAACGTGGTCGGTATAGGCTTCTACGGAAGTAACACAACGTGGATTTTTGCATTGAATTACATTGATCACCTTTTCCGGCACCTTTAGTTTCACTTTTTTGGCTATTTTTTCATTTTCAATCACATTAATGGTGATGTTTGGGTTTATTAATCCTAAAAAATTAACATCCAAATCAATTTCGTTATTAATTTTGATGATATCTTTTTTTCCGCCCATTTTTTCACTGTACACATTGTTGATTAACGCGACCGTATAGTCGGCTTTATCTAACTTTAAGTAGTAGAATAATTTAATACCGAACCCTGCGGGGATGTGGTCAATTACGATTCCTTTTTCAATACTGGTAATTTGTAGCATAATTTCACGATTAATAGATTCCTAATAGTTTTAATATTAATGCCATACGGACATACATTCCATTTTTTGCCTGTTGAAAGTATTGGGCGCGGGGGTCTTCATCCACTTCGATGCTAATTTCGTTTACGCGCGGCAGCGGATGTAAAATGTAGGTTTCTTTTCCGGCATATTTCATTTTCGCATTATCTAAAATAAAACGGTCTTTCAATCTGATATAATCTTCTTCATTAAAAAATCGTTCACGTTGCACGCGGGTCATATACAAGAAATCCATTTCGCCCATATAGGGTTCCATTTTATCGGCTTCAACGAATGAAATATTATTCTTTTTGATTACTTCTTCGCGAATATATTCGGGAACACGCAGTTCTTCCGGAGAGATGAGAATAAGTTTCACATCTTTATAATTGCTTAAAAACTTGATAAAAGAGTGAACGGTACGTCCGAATTTCAAGTCGCCGCAAAACCCATACACTTTCTTTTCCACATTTCCTTTCAGCAATTCAACGGTAAGAATGTCGGTTAGGGTTTGTGTGGGATGTTGGTGTCCGCCGTCTCCGGCATTAATCAGCGGCATAGTGGTTAGCCATTGGGTTGCCACGCGCGGCGCACCCTCTTTGGGATGTCGCATCACGGCAATATCCGCATAGCACTCAATCGTTCTGATGGTATCGGCAATACTTTCGCCTTTAGCCACCGAACTTGAATTGGGCTCGGAAAAGCCGATGATGGAGCCGCCCAAACGCAACATGGCTGCTTCAAAACTGAAGCGGGTTCTCGTGCTGGGTTCATAAAAAAGAGTTGCTAAAACTTTTCCGTTGCAACTCTTATTAAATTTTTCAGGATTTTTTACGACTTGATGTGCCAAGTCGAATAATTCACGGAATTCTTCGCGTGTAAAATCTGATGGGTCTATTAAATGTCTGCCTTTTAACAAAATACGCCTCCTGTTTTATTAAATTATTTGCGGCTGCAAATAAACACAATTTTTTGAGATGAAATCCTCCTTAATCAACCTATGCCCCATCAATCTCTCTGCGCTTTGAAAATCATTTGCTTTCAAATATTTACGAATTAGCGTAGAACTAACCTCAACGCTATCCACTTTATATTTTTGTGCAACAACAACCTCAATATTTCTTTCTTCACAAATCCGGTGTAACGTTTCCGCATCGCCTTCCCGTTGTTTGCCGAAATGATGATTAGGTCCCAAAAAAATCGCTTTCACATTAATTGTTGAAAAAATATCCTCTTCAAAAAATTGAAAGGCTGTTTTTTTTGAAAACGCTGTCGAAAATGGAATTACATACGTCATATCCATTCCAAATTCTTCAAACAATTGAAGCACTTGTTCAAAACTATTGATTAAGAAAAAATCGGGTTTGTTTTGCAAAACTTCCTGCGGATGGGGGTTAAAAGTTATGACCACACTTTTGCAATTATTCATTTTTGAATAATGATTCATTTTTTTGAATAATGACTGATGGCCCAAATGCACTCCATCGAACGAACCTACGGTAATCACCGAAGGTTCAAGAATTTGTTGCGTGTTGTAAGTAATTAATTGCATTTTTGAAAATATCTTGCGTTTTATTGCCGTAAATGTTTTTGTACAAATTTTCACCTTTTCGTTCGCTGTGCCCCATTTTGCCGAGAATTTTTCCGCAGGGGGAAACAATTCCTTCGATGGCGAAATGAGAGCCGTTGGGATTGTGTTTCGGATCCATACTCGGCTTTCCGTCAAAATCACAATATTGAAATGCGACTTGTTGATTATCAAACAGTTGTTTAGCAATTTCATCACTGACCACAAATTTTCCCTCGCCGTGACTGATGGCAACCTGATGAATTTCGCCGGTTTCGAAAGAGGTGAGCCACGGGGAGTTTGTACTTGCTACCACCGTTTTTGTGATTTGTGAAACGTGCCGGTTAATATCGTTTCTAAACAATGTGGGCGATTCGGGGGTAACTTCTCCAATTTTTGCAAATGGCAGCAACCCCGATTTGATTAACGCCTGAAAACCGTTGCAAATACCCAGAATCAGTCCGTTGCGGGAGAGCAATTCCACGATGGCGGTTTTAACATCATGATTATTCAAAACATTGGCAATAAACTTTCCGCTTCCGTCCGGTTCGTCTCCGGAACTAAAACCGCCGCTAAGCGCCAGAATATCAGATTTTTGAATCCAAGATGCCAATTCTTCAATAGAACGGTTGATCTCTGTTTCATTCAAATTTCTAAAAACAAAAATTTGGGTGTCGGCTCCCGCTTCTTCAAAGGCTCGTGCGGTGTCGTAGTCGCAATTTGTGCCGGGGAAAACGGGGAGAAGGACTAAAGGGTTTATTTTTGGCATGGTAATCTTTTTTTCAATGAATTACATATCTTCTAACGACAAACAGCAACTTTCTATTTCGTAATTAGGAAAAACAATCTGTTTCATACGTTCAACTTTTTCTGCAAAATTTGTAGGACGGTAACGTTCTTTTTGCCGTTTTACTTCTATGGCCAATGCTTTATTTTTTTCCAAGCCAAGAGCAACAATATCAATTTCATTAAGGTTTCCCTTTGCTTCCCACCAAGAACCTATATCTTTGTATAAATTACTCTCAGCCAACTTTGCACAAAAAAAACGCTCCAAAATTTTACCGGAAAAAGTGGTATAATCTGCTTTAATAATGTTTCGTAATCCTACAAAATTTTTAATTTCCAACATAGCACGGTATCTGTCGAAGTAATTGAACCAAAATTGCAAAAAATTATCGACAATGGTATAACGCACGGTTTGTGTTCCCGCTTTAGAGCCAATAGGACGCACACGTTTCAACACCCCATAGTCTTCAATTAAACGTTTAATTTGTCCGCCAATACTTTTATCGCCCAGCGCAGCCATTATTTCGGGCTGTGTATTAATGCCGCCGGATACAGCACTCAAAATAGAAAAATAGGTACCATAGTTTTTTCCAAACTCTTCAATGAGAAGATTTTTACCCTCATCAGCAAAAGGGGAATTTTCTCTCACAATAAAATCAATCATCTGCTCTACTTTCAGTTCACAACCATCGCAAATAATTTCTAAATACTTTGGAATACCACCGGTAAAAGTATATAAAGCCAAAAGATCATCATTTTGATAATCAGGAGAATAATCGTTAATAATCGTTTTAAGGGTATGGGTATCGAAAGGAGAAAGTTTGATGATATTATCTGCTCTGCCGAAGAGAGGTTCGTCAGAATTTTGAAAAATCTTGTGCATTAGCGAATATACCGAACCACTTAAAATTAAGTTAATTTTGGTTTTGCGTCGGTATTGATCCCACAAATTTTGGATGTCACTAAAAATTGAAACATTAATATTAAAAAATTCTTGAAACTCGTCAAATATCAGATTGAATGATTTTTGAGTGCCAATTTCCATCAAATATTGAAAAAGGGTTCGCATACTTGAAATTTCTGACGGCACAAAAAAATCCAAAGCATTGGAAATAAGCGGAATAAATTCTGCACACAATCCCGTCTCTGTCTTTCTTCCCACAAAAAGATACACCGTTGGCTCATTTTCAACAGCTTTCATTATCAAACTTGTTTTGCCAATTCTACGCCTTCCGGTAACCACAGTCATTCTTGAATGTTCTGTAAAAGACAATTTTTTAATTCGGTGTAATTCAGCAATTTCGTTATTTCTATTATAAAACTTCATCGTAAAATATTTTGTTACCGCCGTAACTGTTACTGCGGTTGCAAAAATATATTTTTTTTATTGTAAAAGTTTTAACCCCAATTCAATTACATTTCTTTGTTTTTGTAAGAAACTTTTCTATTTTCGCCCCTAATAAAATTAAGATAATTATCATGGTTGAAAAACACACTCCTATCCCAGAACACATTGTAAACAAGATTGTTGCAGAAAGCGGCATCAAAGAAGTGGGAAAAGCTTCTATCCGAGAAATTAAAAAAATGATTAACGACATTGAAGAAGCGAGCGGAACTTCTTTTATCCGTATGGAGATGGGCATCCCCGGATTGCCTGCCTGTCAAATCGGCATAAACGCTCAGATTGAAGCGCTTAAAAACGGTTGCGCCGCCCTTTACCCCGATATTGACGGAACGCCCGAACTGAAAAAAGAGATGTCGAAATTTGTAAAAAATTTCCTGGATTTGGAGGTTTCTCCGGAAGGTTGCATTCCCACCGTGGGCTCCATGATGGGCGGAATGGCAGGGTTCATGACTTTCGTTCGCACAAGAAAAGAGCGGGATACTACTTTGTTTATTGACCCGGGTTTCCCCGTGCAAAAACAACAACACAGAGTTCTCGGACTTAAATTTGAAACTTTCGACGTGTATAACTTCCGCGGCGAAAAACTGCGCGACAAACTAAGCAGTTATTTGGAAAAAGGAAATATTCACTCCATTATTTACTCAAATCCTAACAATCCTTCGTGGATATGTTTTACAGAGAAAGAGTTGCAAATTATCGGCGAATTGGCTACGAAATACGATGTTTGCGTTTTTGAAGATTTAGCCTATTTTGGAATGGATTTCCGTAAAGATATTTCCAATCCGGGAAAACCGCCGTTTCAACCTACTGTTGGAAAATATACCAACAATTATGCGCTGCTCATATCCAGTTCAAAAGCATTTAGTTACGCCGGCGAAAGAATCGGTATGCTGGTACTTTCCGACCATTTGTATCACAAAGAGTTTCCCGATTTGGTTCCTTTCTTTGGCACACCGAAATTGGGTCGCGCCATTATTTACGGAACGGTGTATGCCATCAGTTCCGGCACTTCCCACTCCGCGCAATACGCCATGGCTGCCATTTTAAAAGCCTGCAACGAAGGTACTTACAATTATCTGAGTGAAGTGAAAATTTATGCCGAAAAAGCCAAGATTATGAAACAGATGTTCTTAGAAAACGGCTTTAAATTGGTGTATGACAAAGATGAAGAACTGCCCCTTGCCGATGGTTTTTATTTCACGGTTTGTTATCCGGGATTGAGCGGCGAAGAGTTGCTGAAAGAGTTTCTCTACTATGGAATTAGCGCCATCTCTTTGGCAATTACCGGCAGCGAACGCACGGAAGGACTGCGTGCCTGCGTTTCGCTCATCAAAATGGAACAGATGCCGATGTTAGAAGAACGGCTGAAGTGTTTTAAAGAAAATCATTAGAAAACAACTTGTTAGTATGGTTTTCCCAGACCAAATTCGTGAAATTATTGCTCCTAAAAACTGTAGGATTATCCATACCAATTGGGGCGTTTCGGAATTGGTTTTTGATAGCCGAAAACTGTTTTTTTATGCACAATCGCTTTTCTTTGCCATAAAAACAGAAAAAAACGACGGACATTCATATATTCCCGAACTCATTAAACTAAAGGTTAAAAACTTTGTAATTAGCGAAAATATAGACAAATACAAAGATTTAGATGCTAATTTTTATCAGGTTGCTCATCCGGTTTTGGCAATGCAACAACTGGCTGCAGAACATAGAAAAAAATTCAACTATCCCGTAGTGGGAATTACCGGCAGTAACGGTAAAACTATTGTAAAAGAATGGCTCTCAACGCTTTTGTCCAAAAATTTCTCGGTGATAAAAAACCCTAACAGTTATAATTCTCAAATCGGAGTTCCTATTTCGGTGTGGCAAATGAACGATAGTTATAATTTAGGAATTTTTGAAGCCGGCATCTCTCAAAAAAATGAAATGGATAAATTAGAAGCCGTGATAAAACCCAATATTGGCATTTTAACAAATATTGGGAATGCCCATTCCGGTTTTTTTGAAAATGATACTGAAAAACTATTGGAAAAACTAAAATTATTTACAAATTCTTCTACCATCATTTATAATAATGATAGTCAATTAATTAGAGAAACACTTGAGAATAAAAGGTTTGCACATTTACAAAAAATTTCATGGGGAAAGCACCCTGATTCTCATTACAAAATTGTCTCGCAAAAACAACTTCAAAATTCAACTGTCATAGAGTTTTCGCACTCGCCGGAGTGGCTTGAAATTCCGTTTATTGACACTGCTTCTATTGAAAACGTTTTGCATATTAGCGCATTAATGATGTATTTGGGGTTTTCGCTCTCCCATATATCAAGGCAATTGCATTTGCTTTCGCCGCTGTGTATGCGTATGGAAATCAAGGAAGCACAAAATCGCTCCATTATTATCAATGACACTTATAGTTTGGATATCAATTCGTTGCGAACAGCCTTAGATTTTTTGTCCACCCAAACGCAATTTAAACGAAAAATGCTGATTATTTCAGATTTTGAACAGGTAAACTGGGGAGAAAAAGAGTATGTTGAGTTAGCAAAAATAATTAGTAATCACAATATTACAAAATTGGTAATGGTGGGAAACGAGATACGGAAATATCAAGACCATTTTCCTGTAGTTGAAAAATATTTTTATGCCTCAACCCCTGACCTTTTGTCAAATTTAAAAGATATTAATATTAAAGAAGAAGCAGTTTTGATAAAAGGCGCACGTTCTTTCAGGTTTGAAAGAGTGGTGCAGGCGTTGCAACTTAAAACACACCAAACCATTTTACAAGTTGATTTGGCGGCGCTTATTCATAATTTCCACTTTTTTAAAAAAATACTGCATCCCGAAACCAAAATGATGGCGATGGTTAAAGCCATGTCGTATGGGTTAGGGGGGGCGGAACTGATTAACGAATTATGCTATCATCAAATTGATTATCTGGCAGTTGCCTACACAGACGAAGGCATCGAATTGCGACAAAGAAATATCACCCGACCCATTATTGTGCTGGGCGCAGAAGCCACGGGTTTTGATTTGATGATTCGTTATCATCTAGAACCGGAAATCTTTAACTTGTTCTATTTAAAAGAGTTAATAAAAACGCTGCAAAACTACCCCGAAGTGGAAATTTTTCCGATTCATATTAAAGTAGATACGGGAATGCACCGTTTGGGTTTTGATGAAGATGAAATTGAGGAAATGTTGCCATTAGTGAACACGTGCGCTCAACTAAAAATCGCCTCTGTTTTTACGCATTTAGCAGCAGCAGAAGATGCTGAAGAAGACAATTTTACTAATCATCAAATCAAAATATTTCATAAAATTTGTGAAAAAATTGATTCAAAAATAACCTATCCGTATTTAAAACACGTCTTAAATACAGCAGGAATTATTCGTTTTCCGGAGGCGCAATTAGATATGGTAAGATTGGGATTAGGATTGTATGGATTTTGCCAACTTCCTGAAATTCAACAACAACTACCGTCTGTAATTACCCTTAGTAGTGTGATTACACAAATCAAAAAAATAAAAAAAGGAGAAACGGTGGGCTACAATAGAACCTTTATTGCCCGTGATGATATGCAAATTGCGGTAGTTCCGGTGGGGTATGCCGACGGATTTCCGAGAGAATTTAGCAACGGCGTTGGCGCGATGATAGTTCATCGTAAAAAATGTCCTGTTGTGGGAAAAATTTGCATGGATATGACCATGATTGATGTTTCCGGATTGGATGTTTCTATTGGAGATGAGGTAATTATATATAATTCCGAAAACGCATTGGAAAAAATGGGCGCACGCATCGGCAAAACGCCATACGAACTTTTAACGGCGATTTCCAAACGTGTGCCGCGAATTTATGTAAGGGAATAATTTGTTTTTATATTTTTTTTGCTTGTTGCCACAACGCTTCCATTTCATCTAAAGTCATTTCCGACAATGGTTTACTTTGTACTTTGGCTTTTTGTTCCATAAAATTAAAGCGCTTAATAAATTTACGGTTTGTTTTTTCCAGCGCATCTTCGGGGTTGATGTTTACGAAGCGGGCATAATTAATAAGTGCAAACAAAATATCACCAAACTCATCCTCCATTTTTTCGGAATTTTGATTTTTTTCAAGGTGAAACTCTGCTAATTCTTCCTGCACTTTTTCCCAAACCTGCGCTGTATTTTCCCAGTCGAATCCCACGCCCCGCGCTTTTTCCTGAATGCGATAGGCTTTCACCATGGCTGGCAGCGAGTTAGGAACTCCACCCAGCACCGACTTGTTTCCTTCTTTCAGTTTTATCTTTTCCCAATTTTCTTTCACCTCATCCACAGAATTAACCTGCACTTCTCCAAAAATATGCGGGTGTCGGCGTACTAATTTTTCGCAAATACCGGTAATTACGGATTCAATGTCAAAAAGATTTTGTTCTTCGCCGATTTTTGCATAAAAAACGATGTGTAACAACAAGTCTCCCAGCTCTTTACCCACATCGGCATACTTTTTATCAATAATAGCATCCGACAATTCGTACGTTTCTTCTATGGTTAAATATCGGAGCGAGTCGAAAGTTTGTTTGCTATCCCATGGGCATTTGGCGCGCAGTTCGTCCATAATGTTGAGGAGTTTTTGAAAAGCTTGGAGGCGATTATCCATAATGAGAATTTTGGGCTGCAAAAGTACATTTTAGAATTTACCGTAACTTGCACGAAAAATTCCGGATATTCTTTCTATTTTTGCCGCGTGTTTTATTAATTAGATATAAAATGAAAAAAATCTTTCTCCTCTTTTTTGTAACAATTTCTATTACAGTTTTTTCGCAAAAAATTACGCTGGAAGACATTTATAGTAAAAACGTGCTGCGCAGTGAGGGTATGTCCGGTTTTCAATCTATGCCTACCAGCGATTGTTACACCGTTATTTCTGAAAATGGTATTGATAAACACCTCTTTGCAACCGGCGCGTTTGTTTCTACTATTTTGTCAAAAGAAACTCTAAATGTTTGGTCTAACGCTGAATTATCACTCGAAAATATTAATTCTTACTCGTTTTCAAAAAATGAAGACAAAATTTTGCTGGCTACTGAGGTGGAGTACATTTATAGAAGAACAACCAAAGGATTTTATTATGTATTTGATATTCAAAGTAAAACATTAATTCCTGTGAGCGATGTTTCGGAAGGTAAAATTAGTTTTCCTACTTTTTCCGATGATAGCGAAAAAATTGCTTTTGTACGCAATCTGAATCTTTTTTATATAGATGTGAAAACCGGCAAAGAAACCCAAATTACTTTCGATGGCGAAGAAAACCATATTCTTAACGGATTGCCCGACTGGGTGTATGAAGAAGAACTAAGTCTCTCTAAAACATTCACTTGGTCGCCAAACGGGAAGTATTTAGCTTATATGCGTTTTGATGAAAGTGAGGTGAAGGAGTTTTCCATGACCATTTGGGGCGAACTTTACCCCGAAGAATATAAATACAAATACCCCAAAGCCGGCGAAGATAATTCGCTTGTTGATGTTTATATATTTGATACAGGAAATAATAAAACTGAAAAAATTGATTTAAAAACTTGTGTTGAAGTGTATTATCCGCGTTTGTTTTGGCTATCCAACTCTACCGATTTAATGATTTTACAACTCAATCGTTTGCAAAACAAATTAGAATTTGTGAAATATAATGTGTTGAATCATAATTATTCAACCGTTTTTACCGATACCAATCCTTATTGGTTAAATGTTACCGATACCTATCATTTTTTATCGGATAACAATTCGATGATTTTGGCTTCGGAGCGGGACGGCTTTAACCATATTTATCTTATTGATTTTAAAGGTAATATAAAACAACTGACCTCAGGAAATTGGGAAGTATCTTCTATTGCATTTGTTAATCCAAAAACAAAACAAATCTATTATTTATCGAATGAAACAGACCGATTGGGGCGCGATTTGTATGTGATTGATTTTTCCGGAAAGAAGAAAACCCGACTTTCAAACGGAAATGGCTGGAATACAGTGTCTTTTAGCGCCACAGGCCATTACTATTTAAACACCTATTCTTCGCCCACACAACCAAATTTTTATACAATTAATGATGACGAGGGTAAAGAACTGCGTGTGTTGCAAGATAATGCAAACCTGAAAATAAAAATGAAAGAATATAATTGTGTAAATAAGGAGTTTTTTCAATTCACTAACTCTGAAGGAATTACAATGGATGGCTGGATGATGAAACCTGCCGATTTTGACCCTGCTAAAAAATATCCGGTGTTGGTTTATACGTATGGTGGTCCCGGTTCAATGGAAGTAAACCGGAGATTTAATGTGGAGGCTTGGTATCAATATCTTACGCAAAACGGATACCTCGTTGCCTGTGCTGATGGGCGCGGCTCCGGCGGCAGAGGCGATGCTTTTAAAAAGGTGATTTACAAACAGATGGGTAAATATGAAAGCGACGACCAGATTGCTTTTGCAAAATACTTAAAAACACACCCTTATGTAAATCCTGAACGTATCGGGATTTGGGGATGGAGTTTCGGCGGATATTTAGCCGCATTGTCGTTGTTTAAAGGAGAAGGCGCATTTTCTATGGCAGTGGCAGTGGCACCGGTAACGAATTGGCGTTATTACGATAACATTTATACAGAGCGTTTTATGCGCACTCCGCAAGAAAATCCGGACGGCTACGACGAAAATTCGCCGGTATTTTGGGCAAATAAACTGCAAGGAAAATTTTTAATGATTCACGGAACGGCAGACGATAACGTGCACTTTCAAAATGCGATGGATTTGGCAACTGCCTTAAACAACGCCGGCAAACAGTACGATATGTTCTTCTACCCCAACAAAAACCACTTCATCACCGGCGGAAACACAAGGCTGCATCTTTACACAATGATTACGGAGTATATTTTTAAGAATTTATAACCGTCATTGTTTCTTAAACGGAACTCAGGCTGTGAGGAATATTTAGCCCCTGATAAATATATTCCTACAACAGTAGAAGATTATAAAAATGCTATATACCTTTGCTGGGAATGGGTGATAGATTAAAAAAATATGGATATTTGCCAAAAAAGTGAATGCGTATAAAAAAATCCCTGATTTCAAGAATAAAAAACTATAAATCAAGACTTTGTATTATTGTTTTGTGCAACTTTTTAGCGGCAATTTTTACTATTTTGTCGTTTTTTTTATTCGAACCTTTAATAAAATTGCTTTTTACCGGAAATTTTGACGAATTAAATCCCCTCAACCATTTTTTTGTATCTCTATTATCAAAAAATATTAATATTCAAAATATTACATCGTTTATGACCCTAATGGTAATTATGGTTATACTCTGTTTTTTTATGAAAAACGTGTTTGCTGTGCTTTCGTCATGGTTAATGGCAACCATAAAAAGTAGATTCATCCAAACGCTTAGAAACGAAATTTATGAACGAATTACCATTTTGCCACTCTCCTATTTTTCGCAGAAAAAACGCGGCGACATCGTTTCGCGAGCCGTGAACGACGTGCAAGAATTGGAAAATACACTGCTCCGCTCTTTGCAACAATTTCTTACCGACCCCATTACGGTAGTCATTATTTTACTAACCCTGTTTTTTATTGATTATAAATTAACACTTTTCACCCTGTTTTTGATTCCTTTTGCAGGTTTTTTTATTACATTAGCATCCAGAAAATTAAGAAAAAAAGCAGTGGCTTCCAAAGAAGGGTTGGGGCAAATGTTGTCTCACGTGGAGGAATCTTTATCGGGATTAAGAATTATTAAAGGTTTTAATGCGCAACATCATGCTGCGGAAGTTTTTGATAAAGAGAACAAAAAGTATTCAAAACTATTCAAACACATTTTGTGGAATATTGATTTGGCATCTCCGTTGAGTGAATTTTTGGGCATTACGGTAATTATGATTATTCTGGTTTTTGGCGGATGGCAAGTGATTTCCGGAACCAGCAGCCTCACAGCAACGATGTTTATGGTTTATATCGGTCTCACCACGCAAATCATTAATCCTGCGAAAAATATTGCTGCCGCCTTTGCCAACTACCGAAGAGGTTACGCCGTTTTAGAGCGAATAAATGAGATTCTTTTGGCAGATGAAAAGATTGTGCAAGCCCCAAATGCAATTCCTGTTCGTGATTTTAAGAACAAAATAGAATACAAAAACGTTACTTTTTCTTATCAAAACGAAGTTAAAGTCATTGATAATATGTCGTTTACCATAAAAAAAGGAGAGACCTGCGCCTTGGTTGGCGTTTCCGGCTCGGGGAAAAGTACGCTTATTGATTTGTTGCCCAGATTTTACGACACAACTTCCGGCGAAATTCTGATTGACGGCATCAACATAAAAGATTATGTGATTGACGATTTGCGTAGTTTGTTTGCATTGGTTACGCAAGATATTGTTTTGTTTAACGATAGCATTTACAACAACATAACTTACGGATTGCAAGAGGTGCCTTTTGAAAAAGTGCGGGAAGCGGCGCGGGCGGCAAATGCACTGGAATTTATCGAAGCGCTTCCGCAACAATTTGATACGGTTTTGATTGATAGAGGGTTGTCGCTTTCGGGCGGGCAACGTCAGCGGTTAAGCATTGCCCGTGCTATTTTGCGAAACGCACCTATCCTAATTTTAGACGAAGCCACCAGCGCGCTGGATTTAGAATCCAGTCAAAAAGTACTCGAAGCCATTGACGAACTGATGAAAGAAAAAACGGTAATTGTGATTACCCACCGTTTGTCCACCATAGAAAATGCAAATCAAATCATTGACCTCTCCAAATAACAAAATTTTTTTTATGTTAGAACCGCAATACAAGAAAAACAGTTTTTACGCTTTGGTTTTAGCCGTTGCAGCCATTCTGTTTTTTATAACAGCCTATAATAGCCACGGGTTTTATCATCCGGATGAACATTATCAAATTGTTGAATTTGCGCAAGCTAAATTGGGTATTATAGATACAAAAACTTTAGCGTGGGAATATCATGAACAAATCAGACCTACAGCGCAACCCATGCTTTGCTTCTTTGTTTTGAAAGTTTTGCACGCTTTCAAAATTGTTAATCCTTATCACCAGACTTTATGTTTGCGTTTACTAACTGCATTTTTTGCATTAATTGCTATTCATTTTTTTGTAAAAAACACACAAAATTTTTTCGAAAACAAAATTATTCAAAAAGGATATTATCTTTTGTCCTATTTTCTTTGGTTTATACCCTTTTTAAGTGTACGTTTTTCCTCAGAAACCTGGGCGGGATTGCTTTTTCTTTTGGCATTAACCTTGCTTTTAAAAAACATAAATAAAAAAATCCCCTATTTTCAAATTGGAATTTTATTGGGTTTAAGTTTTTTATTTCGTTTTCAAATGGCTTTTGCCCTATTGGGATTGTTTTTATGGTTGTTTTTTGCGAATAAAACAAAGATTTACTCCCTTTTTATGCTAAGTCTGGGTTTTTTAGTTATCTTAATTTTTGGATTTTGTTTAGATTCATGGTTTTATGGTGAATTTGTTATTACGCCATGGAACTATTTCTATTCAACAATTTTAGATTCAGACACGCCAAATTTTGGAACATCTCCGTGGTATTTTTATTTAACAAAATTAATTAGTTTTCCCAATTATATCGTTGGAATTAGTTTTGTGGTATCCATGATTTTTTTATTGCTCAAAACGCCAAAAAATATTTTTCTTTGGTGCTTCATACCGTTTGTGCTTGTTCATTCCTTTGTGCCACACAAAGAAGAACGTTTTATTTTTCCCTTAGCTTATTTATTTGCCATTATATTGACAATGGCTTTTCATCTGTTGTATGATTTAATCCGAAAACGAACTGTATTTAAAACTTTTAACCATGTGTTTTTATTTTTGTTCTTTGCAACAAATTTAGTGGGATTGTTAGTTATGGGTTATCAAGGGGCAGATAAGGGTAGAATCGCAATGACAAAATTTGTGTATGATAACTATAAAGAGCGTCCTGTTAAAGTGTTGTTTTTCAGCAACTCCAATCCATACAATCCTTGGCATTTCGGACCCATTCGGTTTTATTCACCGCCCAATCTTCAAGACCAAGTCTATATAAATGATATAGACGTGTTAAATGTTCATCCTCCACTTGAAGGCTACGACAATCTGTTATTCATAAAAAAAACTTATTTACAAAACTCGGAAGTTGTTCGTGAACTCGAAGAGCGAGGATATGTTTTCAAGCAACAAAGTGTTCCGTTATGGATTGAAAAGATATATAAATTGCATGATAATTTTCCAAATATGTGGATATACACCCTTTATGTTTATGCAGATAGGTAAAAATCAACACATTAAGAAATATTTCAAAAAAAAATTAATATTTATATTTTCGTATTAAAAAAATTATATTTTTGCCGCCCCGTTTGAGAGGGATAAGGTTGGGACGGATTAATAATAAAATGTAATACCTTAAACCCTGATTTTTTCACGGCTCCCTGAGTAGGGAAACAGAAATAAACGGGAAAAGCGTTCTTTGAAAGATTGGAATGAATGTAGCAAACAAAATAATAACTCGGAAATTTTTTAAATTTTGAGAAAGTCAAGCGAACGAGTTGGGAACAGACAAAAATAATTAAAAATTACGAATTACGAATTACAAGAGTAAAATCTTTTAATTTTTAATTTTTAATTTTTAATTCCAAACTAACATTAATTATTATGGAGAGTTTGATCCTGGCTCAGGATGAACGCTGGCGGCAGGCTTAATACATGCAAGTCGAACGGTAACACGGGTAGCAATACCTGGTGACGAGTGGCGCACGGGTGCGTAACGCGTATGCAACCTACCCATAATTGGAACATAACGTTGAGAAATCGGCGCTAATATTCCATGTGAATGAGATATGGCATCATATTTTATTTAAAGATTTATT
>Ga0209628_10000371_pt1 | contig 27145 bp, 17 predicted proteins | sample TergutCu122P4_FD_187285 | JGI IMG/M metagenome (GOLD analysis project Ga0209628, IMG submission 187285) | Cubitermes ugandensis P4 segment gut microbial communities from Kakamega Forest, Kenya - Cu122 P4 (SPAdes) (version 2) | ecosystem: Host-associated > Arthropoda: Insects > Digestive system...
CCCATTTTAACATTCGACACTATTGTCGAAAAACACAAAAACAGAATTTTTTCCTAACCTGTTGTAATATAAATGGTTGCAACAAAAAACAATCGTTTTTTTTGCGACAAGTTACTTAACGGCGTAGGATGCCACGGTCAATGACGGATGGCTCTGGAACTGGAACGGCAGCACCATCACTAATGCCACGGTTAATAACGGAAGACTCGACAACTGGGGTGTGGTTTCCTTTTCCATGGTCAATGGCGAATGGCTCCGCCGCGTCGAAGGCAGCACCATCACTAATGCCACGGTCAATGACGGACAGCTCTGGAACTGGGAGGGCAGCACCATCACTAATGCCACGGTTAATGGCGGACAGCTCGGGAACTGGGACGGCAGCACCATCACTAATGCCACGGTTAATAACGGAAGACTCGATAGCAGTGGCACGGTTGCCAATGCAACGGTCAATGGCGGAATACTCTACAGTAACGGTGCCATCGACAATGCAACGCTCAACGACGGGGTACTTCGCAGTAGCGGCACGATCGACAATGCCACACAGTACGGCGGCTCGATTTACAACACCGGTTGGATTGAAACCCTGGAATACTTCGACGGTTATTACGAAGACTCGGATGGTTCCCGTGGCCCTCGTGGTGTTATCGGCACGCTGATCATTGCCGGTGAATTGTACGTCGGCAGCAACTGGGGAACCGTTGAAAATCTCCAGTTCTCCGAGAACGGATCGGGTGCTCTCGTCTTCGCCGCTTATGCAGGCGGTGGGTTCTCCAGCATCAATGCTCTGAATGTCGATCTGACCTTCGGCAACATTTTGCTTGACCTTTCCGATGTGGTTGGCATTTTCGACGACTACTGGGCAACCGCCTTTTTCGACGCTTTCGGATACGAGGACGGCTTTTACCTTTCGTCTCTCTTCAATACACAGATGTTCAGTGGGCTGGAAGACCTCGCTTCCTTCGGCGTTACCTGGGGCGAGAATTCATTCTGGATTCTTAACGACGGCGTGTTCGGAACAGGTTGGAACATTGATTACGACACCAGTTGGGTCTCGTGGGACGGCCACATTGACGACAGCCCAACCACCCCGGAACCGGCAACTCTGCTGATCTTGGGCCTCGGAGCAATTGGGGCAGGTTTCGTTGCCCGGCGACGGAAGTAAAACGGAGACGCAATCGTATTGCGATTCAACGAGCCGCGAACGTGAGAGAGCGGGCCCCCGGGTGACGCCTTAACCTCCGCTCTCTTACGTTCGCGGCTCGTTGGTTATACGATTGCGGCTCCGATTGTGTGTGCCCATTTTCATCCCTAAAACTCCCCTACTCCCCAACGTTTGCGAAATTGGGTAGAATTCCACACATGGGGACGTTTCTTTCAAAAATCATTATCGTTGGGGCCGGATTGCTCGGCGGTTCGCTGGGGTTGGCTCTGAAAAAACGCAAACTTGCGGAGTTCGTGATCGGCGTCGATTCGAATCCGGAACGTTTGCAGGAGGCGTTGCGTCTCGGAGCAATTGATCTGGCCGCGACCGATCTGGCTCAAGCATTCGAATTGTTCGGCTCTCCGGCGGAAGATCGGTCGATGCTCGTCGTCTGCACGCCGGTCGGTTCCATCGCAGACGTGATTCTCGAAGCGGCGGAAATTGTGGGAAAACGTCGCTTGCTCATTACCGACGTCGGAAGCACAAAACAGGAAATTGCCGACAAACTCGACAAACAGTTGCCGCCCTCTCTCCGATACATCGGTTCGCACCCCATTGCCGGGAGTGAAAAAAGCGGGCCTGCCCACGCCTCCGCCGACCTGTTTGCCGGACGATTGACGATTTTGACTCCGACAAACGAAGAAACCGTTGCGGAAGTTACGTTTTTAGAGCATTTTTGGAATTTGCTCGGCAGTTCCGTGATCCAGATTCCGCCGAAACAGCACGATTTTATCCTGGCCAGAACGAGTCATTTTCCGCATTTGATCTCGTCGCTGTTGCTTCAAACGCTCAAAACCGGCGATTCCGTCATGGTCGGACCGGGTTTTCGTTCGACGACCCGGTTGGCGTCCAGCGATCCGGGACTTTGGACCGACATATTTTTCAGCAACAAGGAAGCGGTTTGCGACGTGATTGCAGCGATGCAAAAACAACTGGAATCGTTTCGCCAAATGCTTGAAAGCGGCAATCGAAGCGGGATTGTGAAACTGTTAACCCAATCGAAAAAACAACGCGACGCTCTGGAAAAATGAAAAATCTTCCTCAAATTCTCTTTTTTACGGGCTTCGGTTTGTTCGCCCTGGTTTACGGCGGATTTTGGGCTTACGGTTCGCTCTACAAGGAACCCCGGCTCAGATTGACGAAGGAAATTTCACAATACGAACAGGCGAACGAAAAGTATGAAACGCAGATCGCTCAGATGCGCGAGTTTGTCCAAAAGAATCAACAAGCGTATTTGGTCCGTTCGTTTCCGCGATCCGAGCTTGCCGTTCGAACGCTTTACCAGCATTGGCTTTCGGAACTTGCGGCGTTTTGCGATTTCGAGGAACCCCGAATCCTTTCGTCCCTTCCGGTTCGGAGTACGTGGTGCTATATGTACCGTTTTCAACTACAGGGGCGAGTTTCTTCGGAAGGGTTCGCCCGATTTCTCTTCGAGTTTTACTGGGCACCGTATTTGCACCGGATCGTGTCGTTTACGCTTTCGCCGATTGAGAATTCGGAGTGGATGAATCTCGACATGACCCTGGAAGGGATTGCGCTTTATCCGCCGACAAACGACGCGGCTTATCCGCTACGGGACAAATTACCGGAAGGCTGGCACAAGCGGCTTGCCTCGGGACCGTTTTCGACGTACCAAGCGGTTGCGGAGCGGAATTTTTTGCAATACTCCAAGTCGGGTGTTGATCGGGCGGATTATACGACGATTACGTTTATCAATATCGAAAACGGCGAACCGCAACTTTGGTTGACCGACAGGACGCAAAATTCGACGGCTCCGATTGTCGTCAAACAGGGCGATTCGGTGAAAATCGGTTCGTTCGTTGCAGCATTTGTCGAGGCGGACGGCGATTATGCGGTGTTCGACCACGACGGTCAGTATTGGCTGCTCGAAATCGGCGAACCGCTCAGCAAAGCGTACGCCATTCCGCCGGAAATACGATAAAGTGCTCTGATTCGTCGCATCCCGAAAAACTCCGACCATTGAAATTTAGCGGCATTATGGTACTCTGACAGAAGTTCTGTTACCGAATTCCACTTACTCTCACCACTTTGATTCCATGAAATTTTCCAGACGTCGTTTTTTGGCCGGTACCGCCTTGGGAACCGGGGCTTTTGCATTGAATTCCGCGGTCGCTTTCGCTCAGGAAGGACCGCAAAACATCGCCGGGTTCGATAAAACTCAAACGGAGGTTGATCGCACTTCCGTTTGGCAACCGTTCAGTGACCGGAAAATCCGAATGGGACTCGTCGGATACGGCTTGTGCCAGTTTTCCGCTGCGTTCGAACTTCAAAACCATCCGAACGTCGAAATCGTCGGCGTTAGCGATTTGATCTCGGACCGTTGCGAGGCGTTGGCCAAGAGGGTGAAGTGCGAGAAAAAGTTTGAGTCGCTCGAAAAAATGGTTCTCGATGACACCATCGAAGCGATTTTCGTCGCCACGGACGCTCCGGCCCATGCCCGGCACTGTATCGAAGCGATGAAACATGGTAAACACGTCGCTTCGGCGGTCCCGGCGGTTTTCGGAAGCGAACGGGGCCTTGAGGAAGCGGACGAATTGCTCGAAACCGTCAAAAAGACCGGATTGGTTTACATGCTTTTCGAAACCTCCGCTTACCATGACGCCGTTTACGCCAGCCGCGAAATCTACAAAGCGGGCGGATTCGGAAAAATGATCTACACGGAAGGGGAATACTACCATTACGGCGTTGAACAGTTGGATTCCTATAAAGGCTGGCGGATCGGTTTACCGCCTCAGTATTATCCGACGCACTCCAATGCGTATTACGTCAACGTGACCGGCGGGAGTTTCACCGAGGTTTCCTGCATGGGACACACGAGCCCGAATTTTAAAAGTTTTCAGCCGGAAAACAACGTCTACCGGAACCCATTCGGCTCGGAAATCGCCTTGTTTCGGACGAGCGAAGGGGGAATGGCCCGAATGGCCGTTTGCTGGGACATGCCGGAAATGCACGGCGAACAAGGACGCAATTCCGGGGAAAAAGGCTCATTTTGGAATGGGAGTTTCGCGGCGGCGACGCCCGATGTTGCCGAATTGGTCAAGAAGTTGAACCTGAAGAAACCGGCCCTTCCGCCCGGCGTTGCCGCCGGCGGACACGGTGGTTCGCACGGCTATCTCGGCAACGAGTTTGTCGAAGCGATTTTGCAAAACCGCAGACCGCTTGTCGATGTTATCTCCGCATTGAACCTAACGGTATCCGGAATCGTCGCCCACCAATCCGCCCTCAAAGGCGGGGAATTGATGAAGATTCCGCAATTCGTGTTTTAGAGTCAGTCGTTCATACAGAAAAAAACGGCTCTGGGCGTTTGCCTGGAGCCGTTTCTGTACGACGTTGTTTTATCTTCGACGCATCCGCAGAGCCAATCCTCCGAGTCCCGCCAAGCCGAAAATCGCAAGTGTTGCCGGTTCCGGCGTTGTCGAGGTTTCCGTTCCCTTCATGTTCGGCGTAGCGGCAATGATCGTTTGGCTTACATGCTTCCCACCCTCGGCCACGTAAACGGTCAGGTCATAACTTTCTTTCGTGTCGAGCAGACCGAGTGATTCCCACGTAATACCGTTGGCACCGGTCAGGGCACTTAACCAATTGTTTACCATGTTGATAACCCCTGCATAATCTTCCCCACTCAAATTGACCGGATATGCGGAAAAGGCACCACTGGTGATATTAAAGCCGTTATTGGCCCAATCTTCCTGTTGGATTTCCCAAATGGCAAACTGAAAGGCCATGGCGTTAAATACATTCCACCCGCCTTCACCGAGAGAGAGCGTTCCGTAGGCATAGTCAAACAGGTCTTGCAGGCACTGTTTTTGAAAGTCGGAATAAAACCACACATCGCTCAATTGATGTACTCCATAATCCACACCGACACTGGCATTGAAGAAATTACCGCTCATGAGAGTGGTGCCATCCCCGCAAAACCCGATAAACGGATCCTGGCCTGTCGTGTGATTACTGACATAAAACGGCGCGACATAATAGGTGCGGCCATCATTCGATGTAACGCCCGTGGGAACTCTGCCATAAATGTCTCTGTAGAGATCGCCCGAAAGCACATCGGCCTTTACCGAGGTGCCTGAAAAAACTGTAATAAGAACACATAGACTCAACACGATGGATGTTTGAATCCTTTCCATTGTAACCGACGTTTTCATGACTGACTCCTTTTTGTTATGTATCTATAAGGTGAAACACATGGTACAGCCCCGCGTTTCTATAGAGCATTAAAAGCAATTCTCGCGCCAGTTCGCCAAAAACGAGAAATATACGAGAAAAAGCATGAAAAACAGCGGTTTTCATGGAAAAACATCCGCGCTATTATGGTCGAAAAATACCAACTGTATCGTTTAGCAACACTAAAAAGACCCAATTGCTCAAAAATCATTCCAACAAATTGGGGAACGGGATACGGCGTAACACATTCCACATTCCCCGAACAATCGCGCCTCGATTTTCGAAAATTGCTCTTTTTTAGCGAAAAATTCCTCCCAGCCCTCCCATTTCTCCTATATTAGATAATAGGAATACTCTTTTTATCTGTCACAAGTAGGATTTATTCCAATTTTGACGATAAAAAGACGATAGAAAGTGTGAGGGTACGTGTATTTGGGTAGACAACAGAATTTTTCTGCCGTCTGCCGTCCGTTGTCTGCCGTCTTAAAAAACAATGGCCGGATTACAAACATCAGTCGGGTTAATTTCCGGAATCGACATCAAGGGGGTCGTCGATCAATTGATCGCGATTGAGTCGGTTCCGTATAATAATCTGCTTGCCCGTCAGGAAAAACTGCAAAAGCAACAAGCGATTTACGTCCAGTTGACGCAGTTTTTCAATACGACGACCTACATGATTCGGAACCTCGGCAAGGTCGAAATCTTTGACCGGCGCGACGTAAAGAGTTCCAACGATTCCATTCTCAAGGTTACTCGAACCAGCAACCCACAGCCGGGCAATTATACGTTTACGCCGCTGAAACTTGCCCAAGCCCAGACGACGCTTTCGTCCGGAGTCGCTTCCGATAAGGTTGCGCTCAACAAAGAAGGGGAAATCACCATTCAATTCGGGCGTGATCTCACCACGAATTACAGCTTGGCCGACATCAACGGCGGAGACGGGTTTGATCGCGGTTACATCCGAATCACCGACGCAACCGGGGCCAGAGCGAATATCGATTTGCGAAATGCCCAATCGTTCAACGACATCCTTGAAGCGATCAACAGTTGCAAAGACATCGACGTTTATGCACGCATGGAAGGGGACCATCTTCTCCTCAAAGATTATAGCGGCGGGACCGGAACGCTCCGGGTCCAGGAGGTCAACGGCGGAACAACGGCCAGGTCGCTCGGTTTGACCGACGTTGCCGAGGTTGGCGGCGAGCTTCGCGGTAAAAACCTCTTCTGGATGGGAGCAAACACCAGTTTGTCGCTTCTGAACGACGGGGCCGGGATCGTGTTTGACAACATGTTCGACGACCTCTATGTGAGACTTGCGGATGGGACAAACATTGCCATCGACTTCAATCCGCTCCCGACCTCGACCTCGGCGGACCCGACGCAAAAATTCATGGCGACCGTCGGCGACCTGCTCAAAACGATCAACGACGCCGGAAAAGTCGGCAGCGTCCAGAAATTACAGGCCAAAATCAGTGCCGACGGGAAGCGGCTCGAATTTGTGGATAATACCGCCGCAGCCTATCCGTTGGGGTCAATGACGATCACGCAAAATTCGCTCACCGGTGGACCGACCATCAAGCCGATCCTTTACCAACTCGGTTTGGCCGAATGGGGACAGGATAGCATTACGGTAAGGGGGACTGCGACCGGTCGGGCAATCCTCGGCGATCTCGATTCCGTCCTCTTGTCAAGTCTGAACGGCGGTCGCGGCTTTCCGGAGTCCTCGCTGTTCGATGGCGTCGCTCCGGGAGACAGTGCCATTCTCGGTGCCAGGGACCAGGCCGGAAATTTCACCTACATCACGATTTCCCGGGCCGAGTACGCCGCCGCTCAGACACTCGAAGACCTTTGCCGGATGATTAATAGCAAACTGGCGGGGGCAACGCTCTTTGAGGAAGGAACATACAATCGGATTCCGCAGCTCGACGAATTCAACAATCCGGTTTTGGTGACCTATCCCGGCGATGTTCCCAAGTACCAGACCCTTCCCAGCAGCAACAAGCTTCCGTGGGATTACCTCGTCAAAATGCAAACGGTCGATACGCTCGGAACTCCGCCCGGCACCCACGCCTCCTGGATTTATGACGCCGACAACCCGTCGAAGATCGTCGGTTACAGAAGCGACGAAAGCAGCATTCTTTGCGTTTACGGCGACACCGGCGACCCGGACAAAATCACCGCGATTCGCCGACCGAGCCTCACGAATGAGGTCGGTATCAACCAGAAGTACATCGATTTGGGGGCCTATACCGGAGGAGAACGACCGCTGCTCGATAAAAACGGCGTTCCGATCATTATTGTCAGGCCGCAGACCACCAACTCCGTGATCGGTTCCACCGGTGAGGGCGGAGCGGATGTTGTCCGATTTATCACAGGATATGCGGAATGGAATACCAGCGAACAGGGAGAGCTTGAAGGGTGGCAGGAGGAGAGTGGTATCGACGATAAAATCACCGGTTACGAACTTGATAACGGGGATATTGTTTGGTTCAGTAAATCCGAAGTGGAACTCCTCGCGGAAAACGGGGTTGACGGTGTGACGGACTTCCCGGTTCTCGAAGACGGCGTCCTGAAAACGTGGGAAGACATTCATTCCTACGACATTAACCTGCACAGCGGCGAGGAAAAGAACTATCTCGGAGACCCGGAGTACGCTTTTGACGTAACCTGGAAATTTGACACCACCGATCCGACGCAGGTGATCGGGTATACGATCAAGTATTACGATTCGCAAGTTACTCCGAGCGGTCCGGCCTGGACGGACATTCAAAGCCTGCCCCCGGGGATATTGCCGTATATCAACAAAAACGGGAACCTCGTTTACGACAGTCTCGTTCGAACGTCCGCCAACCCCGACTACGCCTGGGAAAATCTCGGGAACGAGCCGACGTTGGAGGACCACGGATTTGAGTGGTTGTACGAAGATGACAATCCCGCCAATGCGGTGATCGGTTACAAGCTCGGCGATGGACAAAGTCGACTCTTCTCCCAGGACGAGTTGGACGGAATCGATGAATCTCCCGACGGGGAAAAGTACCCGGTCCTGAAATTCGAGTCGGAATACGTGTATCAAACCGGCGTCGGTCTGGAACTGAGAGTCAATGCCGAAGGAACCGGCCTGGAAATTGTTGACACCACCGGGAGACGCGACGGGGCAATCCTGTTCGGCGACCTGCCGACTTACGGCGGAAATTTCGCCGTTGCACTCGGGTTCGGCGGTGGCGTCGAAGCCAACGCGACGAAAATCATCGGCAGCAGTCTGAACGTGCAAACGGTTTCATTCAACACGAAAATTTCCGACCTCAACGGCGGTCAGGGCGTTAACCTGACCAACCTGTCCATGACGATCACGGACACCTCCGGGAAAACGTCCGGGACGATTGATCTGTCGCGGTGTCAAACCATCGGCGACGTGATCCAGGCGATCAACAACAGCAGTGCGAGTGCCATCGCAAGAATCAACAACACCGGGGACGGTATCACGATAGAGGACCTGGCTGGCGGTACGGTACGCGATCTCACAATCACCCAGATCGGTGGTGCCAACAATGCCCTGGCCGGTCTTGGTATCAAAACGGGGAGCGTCAAAAACGCGGAGCTGGCCCCCGGACAAAGGGCGTCTTTGAGCGGTTCGACGAAGTACACCGTAACGGTCGAAAAAAACGACACGCTGGACGACATTCGCCGGAAAATTAACGAACTCGGCCCGTATTTCAAGGCGACGACGATCAACGACGGCTCCGCCAACCCGTACCGTCTGTCGATCACCGGCAGCGCGACCGGAGCGGCAGGGAATATGAAAATCGACCTGTCCGTCCTCGGCCTTAACACCACCGTAATGAGCAAAGCCCAGGATGCCTGCATCCTCTACGGCGATCCGGGGAGCGGGACAAGCCTGATGCTCAATTCCAAAACGAACACGTTCAACGGGGTCATTTCCGGGATTTCGTTCACAATCAGCGGTACTTCGTCGACGCCAATCAGCGTCTGGACGGAAAACAGCCCCGCCGACATCAAAAACAGCCTGAGAACATTCGTCGAGAATTACAATAAACTCAAGCAGTTTATGAACGAAAACACGTTAATTGACGTGAATGCGAACCAGAAAGGGATGCTCGCTCAGGATTCAACGCTCCTTCAACTGGAACGGGATTTGAATGAACTGCTACTGAAAACGTTTTCGAATCTCGGCCCGATTCGCACGTTGGCCGATGTCGGAATCAAAATCGTCCCGGTCAGTCAGTGGCTCAACCAGGAAGAGGGGGACACGGAGGAAAACGCCAAAGCAACGCGAAACGCAATGCTTTACGCTGGTATGATCGAGTTTGACGAAAGCGTTTTCGACCGTCTTTACGAATCGAGCCCGGACGCAATTCGGGAATTTTTCACGAAAACGCAAGAGACCTTCAACAGCAAAGGGGAACTTGTGACCAAACAGATCGGTTATGCGTCGCTGTTCGAAAATATTTACCAGGTTTACTCTTACGACCCGGAAACATCCGCTCTCAACAGTAAATTCAACGCGTTTGACCGGCAGATTTATCAAAACGAACAGCGTTTGAATTTCATGCAAGAGCGTTTGGATGTCAAGCGAACGATGCTCTTGAAGAAATTTTACGCGATGGAAACCGCGATGGGCAAAATGCAAAGCGATATGAATTACATCAATAATATCAGTGCAGCCATGGCAAACAACAGCAGCAAGTAAGGAACAGTATAAAAGTAACAACCGCATTTTGTGAATGGCAGCCGGAAACGTAACGCAGTGAAGTGACCGGATTTCCCAGCTGTTTGATCCGGTCACTGCGATGCGCTCCGTTCCCGGCTGCCATTGTTATTTTTATACTGTTCCTTAACGATTCGTATAGTCTTTTGCCGTTCCGCGGATGAGTTTTTGGAGGCGGTCCCGCTGGATCGTGTTTTGGAGAAAACGTGACGCTCCCGAAAGGGAACCGTAGTTGATACCGCCATAGTGGAGGCTGTCGATTGTGGTAAACGATTCCGCGTCGGCTTGGGACACCTCGGCATCCGGCTGCATCCAAGGTTTGAAGTCACGCTGTTCGGTCAGCAAAATCGTGTACGGACTGAAATCTTGCGCCGACCGTCCGTTACCGTCCAGGCCGAACGGTGTGTCATCGCCGACGAGGACGGTGTAATTCGTCTGCCCTGCGATGGTAACACCAAGCGTCTCGCTTTCCTTGACCACGCTGGGACATTGATAAACGGCAAGCGTGGTGTCGTGAAACTGCTTGTTGTGTTCGCTGTCCCACGGTTCGTCAAGCCGGATTTTTTCGTACAGTTCCTGTTCTCCAAGATACGGCAAAAGCAACACCCGCCAGCTGTGAAGCGGCTTGCCGGTGGTGTCAACTGTAAACGCCGGCGGTAACGTGCCGTGTTCCCGTTCGTAAAGCAGCATCGCAAGCACGATCCGCTGCATATTGCTAAGGCAATCGCTCCGCCGTCCCGCTTCCGTGTAGTTCTGCCAATTTTCAAGCGGACTCCAACTCCTGAGAGCGATTGCGAGTTCCCGGGATCGCGCGTTTGTCCCCAGCCAAACCAGCGGGTTTTTCGAGTGTATGGGGAAAACATATGTCGGATCGAAAAAATGGTCGTATTCCCAATTGAAATCTTTCAGTACGATATTCCAATTGTAGCCTAGGCATCCAAGCCCCTCGTAGTAGATTTGTTCGAACCATGATGGTGTAGTCCAAGAGGGTGCTTCGAAGAAAGCGACAATATTTTCCCTTCTTCCCGATGAGTCAAAGATTGACTGTATCGTATCCAAGATAAAAAATCGTTCAATCTCGAATACTTCCGTTAGATCGTATTTTTCCGGCAGGGCGTCAAGCTCCTGCAAGAACCGCCGGATTTGTTCGGCACTCATCGGGAACTCAGGATTTTCGTTCGGGCCAACAGTGTACCCCATTCCCTCAATGGCGATTCCGACAAGGCTGGCTGTCAGCGTACCCTGTTTTCCGACGAATCGTCCCAAGCGGCGAAGGGAAACGGCGTCATCGATCACACCGTCGATGTCACCGGTTTCAAGACGATAAGAAGCTCGAGACTGTAATGACTGGGCAAAACTATACATATCCGGAGCAACAAGCGTTTCAACAAGGGATTGCCGATCGGAAAATCGCACGATCGGAACGGCGTAAACCGGCTTGCGGACCGCCTCGGCAATGGTGTCAAGTGCGGGAGTGACTTCCGTAACCCATCGCGTCATAATCGGATATTTTGTATAGTTTTTTCGTTGATATTCAGTGATTTCAATGGCAATATTCCCTTGATCGAACTCCCGATTTTCAAGTTCCGCGATTCGGTTTGCCCTATCGGGTGCCGCTTCCGCCTGGATTTCCGCGATTTTCAGTTCACGGTAGAGTGCTTTTGCTTTCTCGAACTCGTCGGGATTGGCCGTAAAATGGTTTTTGAGGTACGCGAAAGCACCAATGTACGGCGTCGTTGGAACATGCGTCGGCGGCAAGCCGAGTTTTTCATAATACTGCTTGAGTAGCCCCGGGTCCGTGAGTTCGCTTGGCGGCCCGAGTGCTTGGACGATAAGCCGATAGCCGTTGTCCTCGGTTTGCATTTCCGGCGGATAACGCCGCAGCTCGATTGCCCGAAAGTAGTCAACCCGCTTTCCATCGGCGGTCAGCGGTTCGGTCAGGCAGGTCGTTTCCGTCGATATCCGCAGCGGCACATCGGTGAACAGCATAAACGGAATAAACACAATGAGCGACACCACGCAAATGGTGATCAGCAGGTAAGTGAAAAACTTCATGACAAGTGAGAAATGAGGTTATTACTCAAACGGTAAACGAACGGGTACTCAAAACAGTCGAGGGCATAGGGCATAGGGCATAGTGATAAGTGATAAGGAACTGTCAAGAATTAAAATACCAGTTACAATTCGGTGGAATTTTCGAGAGGACTTGCAATAGCGCGCCCTTAGTAGCCAAGGGTAATCCACGATACTGCGCCCTTATTTTCCAATCGGTATGGAAATAAGGGCGCCGTATTGATGGTGCCACCGGTGCTACTAAGGGCGCGCACGAACGGAACATTCCACGGAACCGTTTGAAAAACACTCGTCCCGCAAGCACATTTTTGGACATCTTATTCTTTGACAGTTTCTAAGTGAAAAACATCCTCCGATTTCCGATTTCCGATTTCATAACCCATCCGTTTACACTTTGAGTTCACTATGAATGAAAAAACGACCTATGGTACTCAATTTTGGATTTGCGCAACAGGTTTTTGCCTTCTTTGGGTCTTGTTGCCGACTTTTCTTCAACCGGCTTATCGACCCGATGTGGTGGAATTACAAATCATCTGCAAAGAATGGGTGCTTTCCACGGCCAAGCACCCGATGCTCCCCGCCTGGGTGCTGGAAATTGTAAATCTTGCAACGAACAATTCTTTTGCCGCTCCTTTCATCGCGGCGCAACTCTGCGTCCTTTTAACGCTTTGGGGAGTTTGGTCCTTTGCCAAGACGGCTCTTGCACCGAAGCTTGCACTTTTGGGAACGTTGGCGATATTTCCTTATTGGTTTTTTACGGTTGAATCGATCAAATTCAACCAGAACATTGCTTTACTTGGGTTTTGGACGTTGGCGATTTCCCGGCTTTTTCAAGCGATTCAAAAAAATCGACTTCGCGATTGGATCATTGTGGGGATCGCTTTGGGGGTTGCGTTTCATGCAAAGTACAGCACCGTTTTTTTGGTCGTTACAATACTTCTTTATATGACGACTTGCTCCCTTCCACGGCAACGCTGGAAAGGAATTGGTCCTTATTTGACGACGGCGATTGCCTTTCTGATTTTTTTGCCTCAGTTGATCTGGTTGTATCAACACGATTTTATTTGTTTTCGATACGCAGGAGCCGGATTGGAAATGAAGAAAGGTGCCCAACTGCTTGATTTCATTCGTTGCCCGCTTTTTTTCCTGACAAATCAAATCTTTTACATCGCCCTGCCGGTGTTGGTTCTCACCCCTTTGCTGGGCAGGAAATGGAAAACGCAGAAAACGGAATCGCATATTCAAAAGGAAGCGAGAAAATACCTCGCCTTTATGATCGGAGTTCCGCTTGGACTTCATCTTTTGATTTGCCTGGCAGGTCGAGCTCAACTTACCTCGGACTACGGAGCGGTATTCTGGCCGTTTTTCGGAATTTTCCTGCTTTTGTCCTTCCAAACGACCATGACACCACAAACGGAAAAGCGTTCATTCCGGTTTTTTGTTTTTGCGGAACTGGCGATGGTCGCCCTGATGTTGTTCCAGTCGGTACTTTCGCCTTACGTGACGGGAACCGCACGCCGATTTCATTTTCCGATGCAGGCGTTGGGGGTGGCCGCTGGCCAAATCTGGAGCGAACATTCGACTCAGCCGTGTCCCTTTACAACCGGAGATTGGTGGATCGCCGGGAATGCCGCAGTTGCGATGAAAGATCGACCAAGGGTTTTGTTCTACTGGCATGGAATAGAAAACAGGAATGCTTCGCCGACCGGCCTTTGGGCAAACGATACCGATGTCAATGAAAGCCGAGGAGGACTCGTTTTTTGGGAGATTTCCAAAGAGACGACCGACGTTTCCGAGGAAGTCCCGGATTATGTACGATGGCGATTTCCCAATGCTGTGGTTCGACCGGAACCGATCATTTTACCATACACAACCAGCGCAAAAATTCCTCCGGTCCATATCGGCGTTGCAATCATTCCAAGCAGCGAGCCGTGAAAGTGACCGGCCCTTGTCGATCTCTTTTGAAAAGTCGCTCTTGCAATAGGGACCGAAACGACGTAGAATTCGTCTTTCCGGTCCCTTTCGAATCCTTTCCCGTTTTCTTATGCTTGCCGCGAAACTGGACAAAGTCGTCAAAGAATACTTTCTCAAAGGAGAAACGGTCCGTGCGCTTCGCGGCGTCGATCTGGAGGTGCCCGAAGGAGACTATCTGGCGATTATGGGTGCGTCCGGTTCCGGGAAAAGCACCATGCTTAACCTGCTCGGCTGTTTGGACCGCCCGACTTCCGGGACGATTTTTCTCGGAAAAGACAACGTAACAACGCTGGACGATTATCGCTTGTCGCAAATTCGGGCGTCTCGTATTGGGTTCGTCTTCCAATCGTACAACCTCATTCAACAGCTTACCGTTCTGGAAAACATCGAAGTTCCGCTCTTTTACCAGGGCAAAATCGACCGCAAATCACGAAAACGGAGCGGGGAACTTGCCCGGATGGTCGGACTCGGCGACCGTCTCGGACATCGTCCGACGCAACTTTCCGGCGGACAACAGCAACGGGTTGCGATTGCCCGGAGTTTGGTCAACGATCCGTACTTTATTCTCGCCGACGAACCGACCGGCAACCTTGATTCTGTAACGACCAAAGAAATTCTGGACCTTCTCGACAAGCTGAATCAGGAAGGACGCACAATCATTTTGGTGACGCACGAAGCGGAAGTCGGGGCGCGCGCCAAGCGAATCCTTTGGCTCAAGGACGGCGAAGTCGAAAGAGAAGTTGTGAACCCGCGGAGTACCGGCTAAATTTACCGGGTGAACAACAATTCCCGGTATTTCGGGAGCGGCCAAAGTTCGTCGTCCACGATCAGTTCCAGGGCGTCGATGTGCGTTCGGGCTTCTTCCAAAAGCGGAACAACCGATTTCGCAAACACAATCGCTTTTTCCCGTTCATGTTCATGCGATTTCGCTTTCTGTTTCATCTCGGTCAGCTCGGCAATCTTCAGCTTGATTTGCCCAATGTGTTTGCCGATTTCCTCAATGGTTTCCAGATTGCCGGTTGCGAGCGATCCGAATTTTTCCGCAGGAAAAACCTGTTGAATCCGGGCAACGTTTTCCAGAAGTGACGACTGATACCGCGTCGCAACCGGAATAATATGGTTCGCTGCCAGGTCGCTGAGAATCGACGCTTCGATTTCGATTTTCTTCGAGTAATACTCCAGATTGAATTCCGTACGTGCAATCAGTTCCTTTTCGGTCAGGACGCCGGTCTCCCTGAACATTTCAAACGTTTCCTTCGTCGTGTAGGCGTCGTAGATCAGTGGAACACAGGTTTCGACATTCAATCCCCGGTTCGCCGCTTCTTTCTTCCAGGCGTCGTCGTATCCGTTGCCGTTGAACCGGATCGGCTTGGATTCTTTAATGTACGATTTCACGACCTCGAAAATCGCCTCTTCCTGCGTGGTTTCATTTTTGATTTTTCGGTCAACTTCCTTTTTGAACAACTGCAACTGCCGGGCAACCGCCGTGTTGAGTGAAATCATTGCAACGGCACAGTTCGCCGATGCACCGACGGCACGAAATTCAAACCGGTTTCCGGTAAACGCAAGCGGCGAAGTCCGGTTCCGGTCCGTATTATCGACCAACACCTCCGGGATGAGCGCGACGCCGAGCTTCATCGCCCGTTTCACTTCGACGAAAATTTCCTCAAAACTGTCACTGATTTCAAGTTTGTCGAGCAGGGCGGAAATTTCCGAGCCGAGAAAAACCGAAACAATCGCCGGCGGAGCCTCGTCGGCACCGAGCCGGTGTGCGTTTTGAGCGGTCATAATGCTCGCTTTCAAAAGCGCATTATGCTTGTAAACGGCAACGAGAACGTTGACCAAAAACGTGATGAACCGGATATTTTCCGCAAGCGTTTTACCGGGTGCAAAGAGTTCGACGGCGGTGTCCGTTCCGAGCGACCAGTTGCAGTGCTTGCCCGACCCGTTGATTCCGACGAACGGTTTTTCGTGCAATAAAACCCGAAAACTGTGGCGGCGGGCGACTTTCTTCATAATCGACATGAGAAGCTGGTTATGGTCGTTCGCCAGATTCATTTCCTCGAAAATCGGCGTAACCTCAAACTGATTCGGTGCCGTCTCGTTGTGCCGGGTTTTGAGCGGGATTCCATACTTGTATCCTTCGTATTCCAGGTCTTTCATAAATGCGGTAACCCGGGTCGGAATCGAACCAAAATAGTGGTCTTCCAATTGTTGACTCTTTGCGCTTTTGTGTCCCATGAGCGTCCGTCCGCTCAGCACGAGGTCCGGCCTTGCGGCATAGAGTCCGTCGTCGATCAAAAAATACTCCTGTTCCCAACCGAGATAGGGGGTTACGTGTGCGACGTTTTCGTCGAAATACCGGCAAACGTCGGTGGCCGCTTTGCCGATGGCGTTGCTTGCCTTCAAAAGCGGCGTCTTGTAATCGAGCGATTCGCCGGTGTAGGAGATGAACACGCTCGGAATACAAAGGGTGTCATCGACCAAAAACGCCGGAGAGGACGGATCCCAGGCCGTGTAACCACGAGCCTCGAACGTGTTACGAATTCCGCCGGACGGAAAGCTCGACGCATCCGGTTCCTGTTGGACGAGAAGTTTTCCGGCAAACTCTTCGATAACACCACCGTTTCCATCGGACTCGATGAACGAATCGTGTTTTTCCGCCGTTCCGCCGGAAAGCGGTTGAAACCAATGCGTGTAATGCGTTGCGCCGTTTTCCAAGGCCCAGCGTTTCATACCGGCGGCAACGTGATCGACAATATCGCGGTCCAGCGGTTCTCCTTCGTCAATCGCGTCGCAAAGAGATTGCATCGTCTCTTTTGAAAGATACTTGCTCATCTGGGCGCGATTGAACACGTTCTTCCCGTAATACTCGGAGGTCAACGACGCCGGTGTCTCCACCGGAACCGCTTTACGTTTGTACGCTTCTGCAATAACTTGAAATCGAATCATGTTGAATTATGAATTACGAATTACGAATTACGAACTCAAAGTGTAAATGGGGCACCAGGGATTTTCTTTCAAAATTCATCGCCGCCGGATGCGAAGATGCTTGCTCCGCCGTCTTCCAGGATCGACTCCATGATTTCGCTCTTGAGCTGTTCCAGGAAATCCGGGTTCTCTTTCAAGAACTGCCGGACTTTTTCGCGGCCTTGACCGAGCTGCTGGTCGCCGTATCGGAACCACGCTCCCGATTTGGTTACGAATTTCTTCGCAATCGCCAAGTCAAGCACGTCTCCTTCGAAACTGATACCGTTGGCGTGCATCATGTCGAACTCCGCAACCCGAAACGGCGGCGCAACCTTGTTTTTGACGACCTTCGCCTTGACCCGTTGCCCGATCACGTCTTCCCCTTCCTTGAGTTGCCCGATCCGGCGAACGTCGATCCGGCAGGAACAGTAAAACTTCAAAGCGCGACCCCCCGGAGTCGTTTCGGGACTACCGAATGACACGCCGATTTTATCGCGAATCTGGTTAATAAAGACAATCGAGGTTTTGCTTCTGGACAAAACGCCGGTCAATTTCCGGAGCGATTGACTCATCAGTCGGGCTTGCAGCGCAACGTGGGAATCGCCGATTTCCCCTTGCAGTTCCTTTTCCGGGACCAATGCGGCAACGGAATCGACAATAATCAAATCGACGGCGTTCGATTTCACGAGCATTTCGGCAATTCGCATCGCTTCTTCTCCGCTACTCGGTTGCGAAACCAACAGGCTTTCCAGATCGACGCCGAGTTTTTTGGCCCAGCTTGGGTCCAGAGCGTGTTCCGCATCAATGAACGCTGCGATTCCGCCATCTTTTTGAGCGTTGGCAACGATGTGCAGGGTCAGCGTCGTTTTACCGCTCGATTCCGGACCGAAAACTTCAATGATCCGTCCTTTGGGAATCCCGTGCCCTCCGAGAGCGATGTCAAGGGAAAGGCTGCCGGTCGAAATCCCGCTCAAACCGGGCGAGTTTTCGGTTCCAAGTGGCATGATTGCGCCTTCGCCGAAATGTTTTTCAATCTGCGAAACGGCGTTGCGCAACTCCGGGTTCTTGCTGAAAATCGCTTCGATTTTCGAGATTTTTTCTTTCGATTTCTTGGAAGGTTCTTCCTTTACGGCAGCTTTTTTTGGCATGGTTGACAAAAGAGGGAAAGAGGGGGAAAGGAGAAATGAGAAAAACTTACCGTCGCATTATAACGATTTTAACGATCATTGTAAATCGCTCCGTCATAAAGTCGTTCGAACTACCTGGAGGATTGCAAAGTCGCTTTTTTTCCTGGGAACGCAGGCTTCCAGCCTGCCGGTGAGTTCGTAGGCATCCTACCTGCACAGAGCGGAGACGCCATTCCGCAACCTTCTCGCAGGCTGGAAGCCTGCGTTCCCAAGGACTTTGCAATTCTCCTGTTCGAACTACAGGCCCCACAACTTTTCTCCTTTTTCCCTCTTGATTCGCCCTTACTGGAAAGCGATAATGGGCTTGGACGATTCGATGTCGCAGCGTACTTTTTCCGAACGATGATTTTTTTTGTTTTATTTTGGTTACTGTTATTCGGCGGAGCGGTCGGAAGTTTTCTGAATGTCGTCATCTACCGGCTTCCGGCAGGATTGAGTTTATCGTATCCGCCGTCGCGTTGTCCGAAGTGTGAACATCCGATCCGGCCGCGTGACAACTTTCCGGTGTTCGGCTGGATACTGTTGCGAGGAAAATGCCGCGATTGTAAATCTCCGATCAGTGTCCGCTATCCTTTGATCGAAGGGCTGTGTGCGATATTGTTCGTTACCGTCGGTTACGCCGTGCTGGTCAACCGCTCCTTGGACGAACTGGAACAGTCGCTCGGACTGATCGTGTGCTATCTTTTGCTCCTGACAACGCTTTTGGCGGCGGGAATGATCGAATACGACGGAAAAAAGGTGCCGATACACCTATTCGTCCCCGCCTTTTTTGGGGCGTTGATTTTGCCAGCCCTCTCCTGGGACGCCGTTTCAGCCGGTGCGCCGCTTTTCATCGTCGGGCTTTCGTGCATCTACGTTCTCGCGGCCCGCTGTTTCCGGTTCCGAATTTACGCAATGCTTCCCTTTTTTCTCCTGACTTGGGGGATGGTTCTACTCAAGGGCGGATGGCTTGGGGCATGGGGCTTTCTGGATTAACTGGGCCGCCAGTCTTGAAGGTGAAGCTCCACCTTGCTCCGTCCGGCGAAGGTGTTGATGACAACGTGAAACGCAATGTCAAACGGTCCACTACCAAATGGTGCCATCTGCTCGACCCATTGACCCTGACTGAACGCAACGGCCCGGAACGAGATGCCGTCCTGGAGAAAAGTGGCGGCAAAATGGCGGTTGTCCGCTCCCATCGTTTTCGGGGCGTCGTCGAGATACACCTTTGTCGTACACAAAATCGGTCGCCGGTTGCCGCAACCGAACGGGGCCATTTGCTCGATTTGCTGCACCGTTTGCAACGTAAACGTACCGAACGGATATTCCGCGTCGATCAGAAGCTCCGCCGCTCGCATTTCCGGCGGCAGAATCGTTGCGGCGTAATCAACGAACGCTTCCCGGAATGCGCCGAGGTTCGCATTCGTAACGCCCAGCCCCGCCGCCGACGCATGACCGCCGAAACGAACCAAGTGATCCTGACACGCCTCCAAAGCGTCGTAAAGATTGAAGCCGGGAATCCCTCGTGCCGAGCCGGACGCCGGTTTAAGTCCCATCTTGTCCATGGAAATCATAATCACCGGACGATTGTACTGTTCCGAAAGGCGACCGGCGACGATCCCAATCACGCCGGAATGCCAGTTCGTGGACGCCAACACAAACGCCGGGTCGTCCGGAGAATACTGCTCCATAATCTGTTTTATCGCCTCTTTTTGGATGGTCCGCTCCAATTTTTGGCGGTCGTCGTTGAGATTGTGGATGTACTCCGCCAGCTCTTTTGCTCTGGCGGCGTCACTGGTGAGCAGAAGCTCGATCCCAAGCCGGGCCTGTCCCAACCGTCCGACGGCGTTGAGTCGCGGCGTAAGTTGAAATCCAATCGTTTCGCTGGACAGCGGTTTGTCCGTCTTGATTCCTGCGACCCGGATCAATTCCTGAATTCCGAGCGGCGAATGGTTGAGAATCGCCGAGTCCAAGCCGTGCTTGACCAGATACCGGTTTTCGTCGATCAGCGGAACCACGTCGGCAATCGTTCCGAGCGTCGCCAAACCGACCGCTTCAACGAGAAAATCGCGGTATTGCGGCGAAACCTTTTGCTCGCCCGCCGAAATTTGCCCTAACGCCCAAGCAACCTTCAGAGCGACCATCGCTCCGCTCAGGCCGGTAAACGGATACGAGGCCGGTTTCTCCCGCGTCGGATCGGTTTGACACTCTTCGAAAACTTTTCGCATTAGCTCCGAGTGAGCGGAGTGATATTTCCCGTCCCAACGAAGCAGTTGCGGATGGGCAATTGCGAGAACGTCCGGCAGCTCCGGGCCCGGCATGTGGTGATCGGTAATGAGCAGTTCGACGCCGAGTTCTTTGGCGGTTTTAGCTTCTTCGCAAGACGAAATTCCGCAGTCGACCGTGATGAGTAGCTTCGTCCCCTCGTCGGCGAGCGATTTGAGCGAATCGTTGCTTAAACCGTATCCTTCGTCAAGCCGGTTCGGAACGTAATAATTCACGTCTCCGCCGAGAATTCTGATCGCTTTGGTAAGAATGGCGGTTCCGGTCATCCCGTCCACGTCGTAATCGCCGTAGACGGTGATTTTGCGTTTCGCCTGAATTGCGTCGAAAAGACGCTCCGCCGTTTCAGCACAACCGGGCAAATCCTGCGGCGAGCGCAACGAAGAGAGCTTGGGACTCATAAAATCCCGGACCGCTTGCGGATCGGTAACGTCACGGCTGAAAAAGAGCTGCGCAAGAATCGCCGGAACTCCTGCCGCCTTTTCCAAAGCACAAACCTGCTCCGAATCGAACGGGCGAATTTTCCAGCGCTTCGACATTATTTCTTTTTCTCGTTATGAATCGTGTGTTTCCGAAGCCGGGGGCAGTATTTTTTGAGTTTCAACTTTTCCCCACCCGGTTTTTTGCGAACGAAATAGTTGTATTCACCGGTTTCTTCGCAGACGAGAAACACCGTTTCCGCTTTCTTTTTACCTTTTTTACTGGCCATTTTTTCGAATTAGACAAAACACCACCTGCGCCGCACTTACAGTCGGCGCACGCCTCCAGTACCAGAGTCAATAGTCCCCATTATAATCGGCCCCATAAAATACGGAATGGGGGAGATGTGATTGAAATTGACTCTTTTTGTTTTCACGCTCTCTTACGTTTGCCGCCAGGAGGATTGCAAAGTCCCTGGGAACGCAGGCTTCCAGCCTGCGCGAAGGTTTCGGAATGGAGTCTCCACCCTGCGCAGGTAGGATGCCTACGAACTCACTGGCAGGCTGGAAGCCTGCGTTCCCAGGAAAAAAGCGACTTTGCAATCCTCCTGCGTTTGCCGCTCGTTGATTTTACTTTGTAAACGTGTAGAATGACGCTTTCCATTCCATTACCCCATGCGGATATGCGTACATTCAGTTTCATTCTAACCGTCTTGTGCTTTGCCGTTTCCGGTCTTCTTTACGCTCAAACTCCGTCAACGGAACAAGCGGCGGCAGTCATCAAGGAACTGGAAGAAAAACTTGCCGAAGCCAAACGGGACATCGCCGAGCTTCAGCGGACGCTCCGGGCCGCCGCCAACGCAAAGAAAACGATGGAAGAACTGAAACTTTCCGCACCCCAAGACACGGGAACCGGGCCGGAAGTCGATCTGATCCGGGCACAATCGCTTTCCAACGTGTTTCGGGAGGCGTCGAAAAAGGTAATCCCTGCGACGGTCAAAGTACAAGGGCGTTCCCAGCGGCCCACTATCAACATTGGGCCGGGTGTCATTCAACGGAATCAGCCTGGTCTGCCAACCCCGCCCGCCGACAGCATGGGAACCGGCGTCATTATTGATTCCAAGGGGATCGTTTTGACGAACAATCACGTCGTTTCCAGTTCCCGGCAAGTCGATGTGGAACTCGCCGATGGTCGAAAATTCAACGTGATCGACGTGAAAGAAGACCCACGAACCGACATTGCGGTTCTTTGGCTTAATTCTCGGGAACCGCTCCCGACGGCGGCCTTCGGCGACAGCGACGCTCTGGACATCGGCGATTGGGTGCTCGCCATCGGGAACCCGTTCGATTTGGATTCGACCGTCAGTGCCGGGATTATCAGTGCCAAAGGGCGAACGCTCAAAAAAGTGGAACGCGGCGATTTTCTTCAAACGGACGCTTCCATCAATCCGGGCAATTCCGGCGGTCCGCTCATTAATCTTCATGGGGAAATCGTCGGGATCAACACAGCCATCGCTTCGGCCACCGGCAGTAATCAGGGGATCGGGTTTGCGATTCCGTCCAACTCGGCCAAGTGGATTACCAATCAATTGATTACGAACGGTCGGGTAATTCGGGCTTATCTTGGGGTTGATACGACTCTTATCACGGCGGACATGGCGCGCGATCTCGGCGTCGGACCACGTCAGGGGGTCGTCGTAACCCGTGTCTTCGAGGATACGCCGGGTGAAAAAGGGGGAATCAAGCGGGATGACGTGATTCTCGCTTTCAATGGTATTCCCGTGAGTACGCCGGAAGAACTCGACAAGTTGGTCGAGCGGGCCAACGTGAACGAACAGCATACGCTTTCCATGATGCGTGCAAAGAAGAAAGGGGAAATCAAACTCTCCATCGACGAGATGCCGGTGGGATTCAGTCCGACGAAATCGCTCCTCGGCGAACGGGCCAAACCTCATAACGACGGGCCAATCGGCCTGCTTGTTCTGGAATTCACGCAGGAAATGGCGTCACGATACCAAATCAAAGCGGACAGCGGCGTCATGATTATGAGCGTCATCCCCGGCAGTCTTGCGGATCGTGCCGGTTTGAAGCAAGGGATGGTGGTTGAGCAAATCGACACGGTAAAAATCGAAACGACTCAGGATTATATCGCTGCCCGAAAACGAGGACCGCTCAGCGAAGGGTTCGATTTTCACGTTGTTACACCCGACGGAAAAAAAACGATTATTATCAGGAACCCGAAACCGTAAATACCGGGCATCGGGAATCGGAAATCGGAAATCGGAAATCGTAATTCGTAATTCATAATTCGTAATTAAAAAATGTACGGGCTTCTCGATTTCGGAGCAGGCCGCAAGTTGGAGCGGTTGGGCGGTTTCTTGTTGGATCGTCCTTCACCGTCCGCAGAGGGGACCGCGATCCAAAAACCGGAACTTTGGCAATCCGTTGACGCGAAGTTCGTGCCGGATCGACAAGGCGAACAAAGGGGACATTGGACGTTTTTCAATCCAACCCTTTCGCTGGAAACGGTTTGGCCGATTTCCTTTCCGGGAATCACGCCGCCGTTGACGCTGGAGTTAAAATGTTCGCCGTTCGGACATCTCGGCGTTTTTCCGGAACAGCAAACCAACTGGACGCGGATGGTTGATCTTCTTTCTTCAGCGGAGATTGCTCCCAACGTCCTCAATCTTTTCGCCTACACCGGCGGGAGCACTTTGGCTGCGGCGGCAGCGGGGGCGAGAGTCGTTCATATCGACTCGGCGAAAAATCTGCTTGCCCGTGCCAAGAGGAATGCGGAACTTTCCGGACTCACAAACGCTCCGATCCGTTGGATTGCCGAGGACGCCGTTCGGTTCGTCAATCGGGAACTCAAACGCAACCAAAAGTACGACGCAATCATTCTCGATCCGCCGAGTTACGGACATGGAACTTCGGGAAACGTCTGGAAAATCGACCGCGATCTTCCCGTGCTCTTGCAGAATTGCTTCGAGCTATTAAGCGAAAAACCACGTTTTTTGCTTTTAACGTGTCATACTCCGTTTTTCGACGAGACAAAATTAGCGGAACTTGTCCGAAGAAAAGGGTTTGTCGTTCAGACGTTTTCCATGGAAATTCCGGCGTCAACGGGCCGAAAACTCGCTACCGGTTGCGGCGTGATTGCTTTTCCAAAAGACGCCCTCAAATTTTCTTGCAAATCGGGCTATTCCCCTCCGGTTTTTTCGGTAGAATAAAATTCAGAGGGTTGGTTTTTTGCGGATTTAAACTTGAAACAATAGAAAATTTTCTTTTTTGAAAAAGGAATACTTGAGGGTGATGCGCCCTTAATAGCACCGAGTCACCATCAATACTGCGCCCTTATTTCTTTTTCGAATAAGGGCGCGTTGTCTGGTAAGTTGAACCGCTAAGGGCGCACAAGGTTCACAGGTTTGTTTCCGCGTTTACAACTGTACAGATAACGACTCGTGAAAATCGAATATTTTCTTTCCAAACCGGGACAGTGGCTTTACGGCGAAGGGCCGGAGAGTGATATTGTTATCTCCAGCCGAATTCGCCTGGCGAGGAACATTACCGGGTTTCCGTTTCTGGTTCGTTCCAACACGCAGGATCGAACGCAGGTCAAGGAAACGCTTCGGAAAATCATGCCGAACCTGTTTCCCGACAAAGACGCCGATTTTGCCGACCTGCAAAAAATGTCCCCCATCGACCGGCTTTTTCTTCTCGAACGGCAACTCATCAGTCGGGAAATCGCCGAAACGGACGGCCCTCGAGCGGTTATCATTGATCGTAACGAGCGTTTTAGCATCATGGTCAACGAAGAAGATCACCTGCGAATTCAGTCTGTAACCAGCGGGTTCGATCTTCAAAAAGTCTGGAAGCTCATCAACGAACTGGATGATCGACTGGAAAGCCGGGTCAGTTTTGCGTTCCATGAAAAATGGGGATACCTGACCGCCTGCCCGACCAACGTGGGGACCGGGATGCGGGTCAGCGTGATGCTCCATTTACCGGCCCTGGTGGTTTCCAAAGAAATCGAAAAAGTGTTCCGAAGCCTGCAAAAAGTGAATCTTGCCGTTCGCGGAATGTACGGGGAAGGTTCGCAAGCTCTCGGCGATTTTTTCCAAATCAGCAACCAAGTAACACTTGGAAAAACGGAAGAGGAACTGATTCAGAAAGTCAGCGACATCGTTCCGCAAATCATCGCCTACGAGCGGCAAGCGAGAGAATTTCTGCGTAAAGAGAAACTCGATATGATTCTGGACCGTAGCAGTCGGGCGGTTGGGGTTCTTAGCACCGCCAGGACAATCAGCTCCGAGGAGGCGATGGATCACCTGTCCAATATCCGGCTTGGGGTGAACATGGGCCTGCTTGATGCTCCGAACATTCAAACGGTGAACGATCTTCTCTTGCACATTCAGCCGGCCCACCTGCAAAAACTGGTCGGTGCCCCGCTCAACGCTGGCGACCGTGATCTTGCCCGAGCGCAATACTTGAGAAAACGCCTGACAGAGAACAGGTAACCTTAGCCCACAGGCGTAGAATGGTAGCCGGGAGCGCAACGGAGTGAAGCGACCGGACCGAATCGCGGGGAAATCCGGTCATCGTTATTGGTGAATTTGTTATCGACCTGGCCCGCAGGGGATGACACCAACACCGAGTCTCAGTGGCGGAATCTTTACGCCGGCACTGTAAGGTACTTCCAGTATTTCCGGCAATACCTCTGCTCCCGGAAAACGATGATGAACCCAATCGGGAACGGATTGATCCGATGATTCCGGGATTTCCCATAAGAGTATTCCGCCTTTTTGATTCACGTCTTCGTCCGTTGACCATGTTCCCGTCGGCAGAGCATTCAGGTCTTCGATACCATAGTAATAAAAGTGAACGTTGGGGCGATCTTTCATTGCGTAACCGGCACTTGCGGCCAAGGTCCACTGACCGCTTACGTAAGGACATGGAGAATCAAATCGGGATGACCATATCCGATCACATTCCGCACCGAGTTCACGCATGGGGTAATAGGTGAGCCGCAACTGTTTTTCCAAATGGAGCGTTGCGACAAATCCCACGATGTTAAAAAGTCCAACCACGATCATCAGTGCAATTCCCCAGCGAAAACCTCGAACGATCTCTTTCGTCACCTGAAAACGCAACATGAGCCAAAGTCCGCCGAAAACCCAAAATGGGGCACCGAATTCCGTACTCAGACGAACTCCTCTGAGTCCGGAATAAAGTACATGAAAAGCCAGCGGAATCATGAAGCAATAAAAGAGGAATTTTTCACACTCCCCTTCTTTACCTTGCTTGTGGCGGCACACTTTCCAATTCCAGGCAAATCCAATCACCGGAATCAAAATCAACAGGTAGGGAATGCAGAACCTCAGCTGGGTCACGGCAAAATAGGAGGAGCCGTAAATACGTTGGTACCATAGTGTCAAAGGAGGCCGTCGGGTTCCTAAACCATAGGTGATCGGAGCGAAATCATGATAAAAAAGCCATATCAAGTGGGGAAGAAACACCCCAAACGCGATGAGCGTTGTCATGTAAGGCCCCGGTGTCCGAAAGAATTGGCGTTCCCTTTTCTGCGACAGCATGTAAGCGAGAATGGAGATGACAAGAAAAATGGCGGAGTATTTGGCATGAAATGCGAATCCCAACGTCATACCGGCGCCAATCCAAAACCGCTTTTGGTTCGTTTGCAGAGCTTGAAAAACGAGGTAAATCGACAAACACCAAAGAGCAATCAGGGCATTATTATGGTTGTACATGGTGGATTGCGACGTGAAGAACACGTAGGGAAGTACCGAAAACGCACCGAGAAGGGCAAGCCGCTCATCAAGAACGGTTCGACCCAGTTTCCAAACCGGCCAAACGGACAGGACAGTACATAATTGTGCTGCAATAAAGGGAGCGGCAAAGGAACGACCTGTGAGGATATTCAAAATTTCCAAAATCCAAGCTGGCAACATCGGTAGTTTTCTTGTTGCCCATACCCATTGGGGAGCGGCACATTGCAACTCAAGAGGATCAACTCGGTAACCCCCGTGAAACAAGGTTGGCAACAATACCCACACCACCGCAAAGAAACCGACGACCGACCAGAACCAAATGGAAAGCGGCAGTTTGCCCCCCCCCCCCCCCT
>Ga0209628_10000372_pt1 | contig 27145 bp, 26 predicted proteins | sample TergutCu122P4_FD_187285 | JGI IMG/M metagenome (GOLD analysis project Ga0209628, IMG submission 187285) | Cubitermes ugandensis P4 segment gut microbial communities from Kakamega Forest, Kenya - Cu122 P4 (SPAdes) (version 2) | ecosystem: Host-associated > Arthropoda: Insects > Digestive system...
GGAGCCGGCGGCGCCGTAGTCCTGGCCTTATTCAGCCTCGGGCGGCAGTACCGGTTGCGGCACGCTCATCGCATACAACACGCCGGCGCAGCAAATCAGGAAGGCGACGATGGCGAGCAGACTCGGCGTCCATGTATCCAACGCGCCGCGCGTCAGCCACAGCCAGACGAAAATGCCGAGCGCCGGCAGGACCAGCAGACCGCTGACAAAAGCCAGGATCAGCGATATTTTTTGCCCGGAGTGGCGAGGTTTTCTCATTTCAGTCACCCAGGCAGCGCCGGATTCAGCGTGTAAGTGCCGGTCAGGCTGGCGGCGGCGAGGATGTGGCCCTGCATGGCGGCGCGCATCTCGGGGCCGCCGAAACGGCCGGGCAGCGGCAATTGCTCGATGTCCAGCGCGTACACGGTGAAGACGTAACGGTGCACGAGTTCATCGTTCCACGGCGGACAGGGGCCGTCGTAGCCGTAGTAGTCGCCGCGCATGTCGTTGTCGCCGGCGAACCAGTCGGTGTAGCTGTTGATGCCTTGGCGGCCGCCGTGTGCGGCCTGCGGGCCGGGCTTGCCGCGGGCGGTGACGCCGTGGCTGAATTCGCCGGCCGCGATCGTCGTCAGCGTGGCCGGCAGGTCGACCAGCACCCAGTGGAAGAAATCGACGCGCGGCAGCGTCGCCGGCACGCTGCGCCCTTCCTGGTTGACGTCGTCGCCCTGGCTGGGGCAGTCGGGATCGTGGCAGAGGATGGCGAAGGAGCGCGTGCCGGCCGGCGCATCGTGCCAGGCAAGCTGCGGATTGAGGTTGTTGCCGAGACAGACGTGACGGGCCGGATCGGGATTGCAGAGGGCGTAGTCGCTGGGAATCCGTTGGCCGTCGGCAAAGCTGGTGCTGGTCAAGCGCATGGTGTTCTCCCTCCTATTCGGCGGCCCGCCGCCTGAAATCGCGCAGACGGAAACCGAGCAGCCAGAGCGTTGCGAAATAGGCTGTCACGCCGAGCGGCACCAGCCATGAAAGCTGGATTGTCCGGTCGAGCGCGCTCTTTTGCAACCAGGCGCTTTCGCTGCCCATGCCGAACCACAGGCCGGCAGCCATGACCGCGATGGCGGCGCACAATTTGAGAATGAAGGACAGCCAACCCGGTTGCAGCGTGTAGATGCCGTGGCGGCAGAGGCCGCGATAAAGCAGCGCGGCGTTGAGGCAGGCGGCCAGACCGATCGACAAAGCCAGGCCGGCATGGCCGAGATTGAAACCGAAAATGAAAACGGCATTCATCACTTGCGTGGCGAACAAGGAAAGCAGCGCGATGCGCACCGGCGTGCGCACGTTCTGCCGGGCGTAGAAGCCGGGCGCCAGCACCTTGACCAGAATCAGGCCGGTCAGCCCGACGGCGTAGGCAACCAGGGCGTTGCGGGTGGCCAGCACATCGCTGGCGGAAAAAGCGCCGTGATGAAACAGTGTGGCGATCAGCGGCACCGCCAGCAGGGCCAGGGCGACAGCGGCCGGGGCGGCCAGCAGCAGCGTCAGGCGCAGGCCCCAGTCGAGCAATTTTGCATATTCGGTGCGGTTGCCGCTGGCATGGCAGCGCGACAGCGAGGGCAGCAGGATGGTGCCGAGCGCCGCGCCGAGCAGGCCGGAGGGGAATTCCATCAGACGGTCGGCGTAATACAGCCAGGAGACGCTGCCGCTGGCGAGAAAGGAGGCGAAGACCGTGTTGATCAACAGGCTGATCTGCGACACCGAGACGCCGATCAGCGCCGGCCCCATCAGCCTGACGATGCGGCGCACCCCGGGGTGGCCCCAGGCCGCCCGCCAGTTCAGCGTCGGCCGGGGCAGCATGGCGATCCGGCGCAGGGCCGGAATCTGGATCGCCAGTTGCAGCAGACCGCCGAGAAACACCGCCCAGCCCAGGGTCAGCACCGGCGGATCAAAGTAAGGCGTGGCGAACAGGGCCATGCCGATGAAGGTCAGATTGAGCAACACCGGCGTGAAGGCCGGCAGCGCGAAACGGCTCCAGGTATTGAGAATGCCGCCGGCCAGCGCGACCAGCGACATGAACAGGATGTAGGGGAAGGTGATGCGGGTCAGTGCGACGGTCAGTTCGAACTTGCTGGCGTCGGCGCTGAAACCGGGCGCCGAGATCCAGACCAGAACCGGCGCTGCGATGATGCCGACGGCGGTGATGACGAACAGCGTCAGGGAGAGCAGGGTAGCGACGTGATCGACCAAGCGGCGGGTATCTTCCGCCGAGCCGGTATTGCGGTATTCGCCGAGAATCGGCACGAAGGCCTGCGAAAAAGCGCCCTCGGCGAACATCCGGCGCAGCAGGTTGGGCAGCTTGAAGGCGACGAAAAAGGCGTCGCTGGCGATGCCGGCGCCGAAAGCGCGAGCGATGACGAAGTCGCGGACGAAACCGAGAATTCGTGACAGCAGGGTCATGGCGCTGACCGTGGCGAGCGCGCGCAGCAGGTTCATCGGGATTGAGCGTTGCCTCGGCGGCGGCGAAAAAGCTATAATTCTACGCTGTGCCGCAACCACTGGCTGGAAAGACCGCTTCGGCGGAACCCAGAACGTGCCGGCCAGTGCCGGTGTAGCTCAGTTGGTAGAGCAGCGCATTCGTAATGCGAAGGTCGTAGGTTCGACTCCTATCTCCGGCACCAGACTCCTCCCTCCTTCCATACGGTTCCATTTGCTGCAAATGGCCGGCGTATTTCATGGAGAGCAGACATGCAGATCGACAACAAGGTATTTCTCGTGACGGGCGCTGGCTCCGGTCTGGGGGCGGCGACCGCCCGCATGCTGATCGGCGCCGGGGCCAAGGTGGCGCTGGCTGACCTCAATGCCCAGGCCGGCGAGGCGCTGGCCGCTGAATTGGGCGCTGCCGCGCTGTTCGTTGAAACCGACGTGGCCAGCGAGGCTTCGGCCAGCCAGGCGGTGCAGACGGCCGTCTCGCATTTCGGTGGTTTGCACGGGCTGGTCAACTGCGCCGGCATCGCCCCGGCCGAGAAGATCGCGGGCCGTGAAGGGCCGCATCGGCTGGAGAGTTTTACCAAGGTCATCAACATCAATCTGGTCGGCACCTTCAACATGATCCGCCTGGCCGTCGCCGCGATGCAGAAGGGCGCGCCGGATGCCGGCGGCGAGCGCGGCGTCATCGTCAATACCGCTTCCGTCGCCGCTTTCGAGGGGCAACTCGGCCAGGCCGCCTATGCCGCCTCGAAGGGCGGCATCGTCGCCCTGACCCTGCCGGTGGCGCGCGAACTGGCAAAGAGCGGCATCCGCTGCATGACCATCGCCCCAGGCATCATGGAAACGCCGATGCTGCTCGGCATGCCGGCCGAGGTGCAGGATTCGCTGAACAAGATGGTGCCGTTCCCGACGCGGATGGGCAAGCCGGCGGAATTCGCCGCTCTGGTCAAACATATCGCCGAAAATGCCTACCTCAATGGCGAGGTCATCCGCCTCGACGGAGCCATCCGCATGGGGGCCAAATAATCTATACTGCCGCTCCGCCCTTGACCCCGCCCTTGACTCAAAAGGCACTTCGGTGCCTTTTTTATTTGCCTTTGCATGTCTGATTGCTCCTGTTACCACTGCGGCTTGCCGGTGCCGGACGATGTCGATCTGGCGGTGGACATCGGCGGACAGCGCCGCGCCATGTGCTGTTACGGTTGTCAGGCGGTGGCCCAGGCGATCGTGGACAATGGTCTGGAGGATTACTACCGCAGCCGCGACGCCCTGCCCGAATCGCCGCGCGAGGCGAAGCCGGCGATTCTCGATCAACTGGCCCTGTTCGATCACGCCGATTTTCAGAAAAATTTCGTCAAGGAACTCGGCGCCGGCGAGCGCGAAGCCTCGCTGCTCCTTGAAGGCATTACCTGTTCCGCCTGCATTTGGTTGAACGAGCGGCATCTCGGCAAGCTCTCCGGGGTCACGGCGGTGGACATCAATTACGCCACCCGGCGCGCCCGGGTGCGCTGGGACGAGACGAAAATCAAGCTGTCCGACATCCTGGCCGCCGTCGCCGCCATCGGTTACCGCGCCTATCCCTACGATGCCGCCAAGAGCGAGGAACTGTCCCGCAAGGAGCGGCGCGACGCGCTGTGGCGCCTGTGGGTGGCCGGTTTCGGCATGATGCAGGTGATGATGTACGCCTTTCCGATGTATATCGCCCACGGCGACATGACGGCCGACATCGAAAACCTGATGCGCTGGGCCAGTCTGGTTTTGACCCTGCCGGTGATTTTTTATTCCGCCGCGCCGTTTTTCCGCAACGCCTGGCGCGATCTCAAACTACGCCGGGTCGGCATGGACGTGCCGGTGGCGCTGGGCGTCGGCGCAGCCTTCATCGCCAGCGTCTGGGCGACGCTGACCCAGGCCGGCGAGATTTATTTCGATTCGGTGGCGATGTTCGTTTTTTTCCTGCTCGGCGGCCGCTATCTGGAAATGACGGCGCGCCAAAAGGCGCTTGGCGTCACCGAGGCGCTGGCCAAGCTCTTGCCGGCGTTCGCCCAGAAACTGCCGAATTTTCCGGCGGAGCGAACCGCCGAGCAACGGATGGTTGCCGATCTGCGGCCCGGCGACTACGTCTGGGTGCGTCCGGGCGATGTCATTCCGGCTGATGGCCGGGTCGTCGAGGGCCGCAGTTGCGCCGACGAATCGCTGCTGACCGGCGAGAGCAAGCCGGTGGCCAAAACGCCGGGCGACGCCGTGACCGGCGGTTCGCTCAATGCCGAAAGTCCGCTGGTCGTGCAGATCGAACAGGTCGGCGAGGGAACGCGCCTGTCGGCCATCGTCAGCCTGATGGAACGGGCGGCGCTGGAAAAACCGCGCATCGTCGAGATGGCCGACCGCATTGCCTCCTGGTTTGTCGCCGTCTTGCTGGCCGTCGCCGTGCTGGTCGCCGTCGGCTGGTACTGGATCGATCCGGGCAAGGCGTTGTGGATCACCGTGTCGGTACTGGTGGTCACTTGCCCCTGTGCCCTGTCGCTGGCGACGCCGGTCGCCTTGACCGTGTCGGCCGGCGCGCTGGCGCGCGATGGCTTGCTGGTCACCCGCGGCCACGCCATCGAAACCCTGGCCCGAGCCACGCATTTCGTCTTCGACAAAACCGGCACGCTGACGACCGGGCATATGCGTCTGCTCGAGGCCGAAGTGTTCGGCGATCTGTCGCGCGCCGAAGCGCTGGCCATCGCTGCGGCATTGGAGCGCCATTCCGAGCACCCCGTCGCCAACGCCTTGCGCCGTGCCGCTGGCGACGAATGGCCCAATGTCGTCGACGCGCAAGCCGAGCCGGGACAGGGCATCGAGGCTCATGTCAATGACCGGCGTTATCGCATCGGCCGCCCGGATTACGCTTTGCCAGCCGGCGGCGAGCGACCGCCCTTGCTGGCCGAATGGCTCGATAGCGGCGACACGATTGTCGTCCTGGGCGACGAAACGGGCTGTTTGGCGCTGTTTCGCATCGGCGATGAAATCCGCCCCGAGGCCGCAGCCCTGGTTGCCGATCTGCGCCGGGCCGGACGCCAGGTCGTCCTGCTGACCGGCGATGCCGTTGCCGTCGCCGAACGGGTTGCCAGGCAGCTTGGCATTGACGATGTCCGCGCCAGCGTCACGCCGCAAGGCAAGCATGACGCCGTGACCGCCTTGCAGGCTGCCGGCGCCGTCGTGGCGATGGTCGGCGACGGGGTGAACGATGCGCCGGTGCTGGCGCAGGCTCAGGTCTCGGTGGCCATGGGCGGCGGCGCGCAACTGGCCCGGACGCAATCCGATTTCGTGCTGCTGTCCGAAAATCTGGAGCATTTGCGCCGCGGCTTGCGGCGGGCATTGAAGACCCTGGTCGTGATCCGCCAGAATCTGGGGTGGTCGTTCGCCTACAATGTCGTGGCCTTGCCGCTGGCCATCGCCGGTTACGTGACGCCGTGGATGGCCGGCATCGGCATGTCCGCCAGTTCGCTGCTGGTCGTTCTCAATTCCCTGCGCATTCAGCGCCTGAAGGATGTCTGATGGAAAGCGTGTATCTGCTGATCCCGATCTCGGTGTTGCTGGTCTTCGGCATCGCCGGAGCCTTCTGGTGGTCGGTGAAGAGCGGCCAGTTCGACGATCTCGAAGGGCCGGCCTTTCGCGTGCTGATGGATGACGATAGCGCGCCGCCGCAAAACGACAGCGACGATAAACCGGCCAATGGTTGACCTGTGTCAACCTGTCAGCCAAGCCCGACTGACATGATGGCAGGTATGTGAAGAAAGCTGTCACGGCAGTTCTCTGTTGGGGTTGGGGTGCGTTGCGACGCACCCTTTTTTTGTCTACACGCCAAGCCCCGCCCCAGCCATGAATCCGGCACGGCTTGCGTCACGCTTACAACTTTTTGACTAATTGTAACTAGATAATCTGTAGATTGATCTAGGTCAAAACAAGCCGGACAATCTAGAATACCATCCAGCCCCATGCGCCATCTTGGGGTCACGAGGATGGTTATTCAGTTTTTCATTAACGAGAGGTGGGTTCATGTCTAGAACACAAACCACATATAACGATAAGGTCGTACGGCAATTCACCGTCATGACCGTCATCTGGGGCATTGTTGGCATGCTGGTCGGTGTCATCATTGCTGCCCAGCTGGTCTGGCCGGAGCTGAACATCGGCTTCCTGCATTTCGGCCGGCTGCGGCCGCTGCACACCAACGCGGTCATTTTCGCGTTTGGCGGCTGCGCCCTGTTCGCAACGTCCTATTGGTGCGTTCAGCGTACCTGCCATACCCGCCTCTGGGGCGGCCCGCTGATTCCCCTTACCTTCTGGGGCTGGCAACTGATCATTCTGCTTGCTGCGATCTCGCTGCCGTTGGGCATCACCACCGGCAAGGAGTATGCCGAGCTGGAGTGGCCGATCGACATCCTGATCGCCGTGGTCTGGATTTCCTATGGCATCGTATTCTTCGGCACCATCGTCAAGCGCACCGTGTCCCATATCTACGTCGCCAACTGGTTCTTTGGCGCGTTCATCGTCGCCGTTGCCTTGTTGCACGTGGTTAACAGCGCCGAGGTGCCGGTTTCCCTGACCAAATCCTATTCGGCCTACGCGGGCGTGCAGGATGCGATGGTTCAGTGGTGGTACGGCCACAACGCGGTCGGCTTCTTCCTGACCGCCGGCTTCCTCGGCATGATGTACTACTTCGTGCCCAAGCAGGCTGGCCGCCCGGTCTATTCCTACCGCCTGTCCGTGGTGCACTTCTGGGCGCTGATCTTCACCTACATGTGGGCCGGCCCGCACCACCTGCACTACACGGCTCTGCCCGACTGGACCCAGTCGGTGGGCATGCTGTTCTCGCTGATCCTGCTGGCGCCGTCCTGGGGCGGCATGATCAACGGCATCATGACCCTGTCCGGCGCCTGGCATAAGCTGCGCGACGATCCGATCCTCAAGTTCCTGATCACCTCGCTGTCCTTCTACGGCATGTCCACCTTTGAAGGTCCGATGATGTCCATCAAGACCGTCAATGCGCTGTCGCACTACACCGACTGGACGATCGGCCACGTGCATTCCGGCGCCCTGGGCTGGGTGGCGATGGTTTCGATCGGTTCGATCTACTACCTGCTGCCGCGCCTGTTCGGCAAGAAGGAGATGTACAGCACCCCCTTGGTCACGTTCCATTTCTGGATTGCTACCATTGGTACGGTCTTGTACATCGCTTCAACGTGGATCAGCGGCGTCATGCAGGGCCTGATGTGGCGTGCGGTGAATTCCGACGGTACCCTGGCCTACAGCTTCGTCGAATCGGTCAAGGGTTCCTATCCGTTCTGGACCATCCGCCTGGTGGGTGGCACCTTGTTCCTGCTGGGCATGCTGGTCATGGCCTACAACATGTTCAAGACGATGGCTGGCGGTAACTGCAAGGATGCGCCGGTGATCGCCCCGGTTGCTCACCACGCCTGATTTGGGAGAACACAACAATGATCAAGCACGATCAAATCGAAAAGAACGTAGGCCTGCTGTTCATCCTTACGTTGTTTGTCGTCATCTGGGGCGGCCTGCTGGAAATCGTTCCGCTCTTTTTCCAGAAATCGACGACGACGCCGGTCGAAGGCGTGGTGCCTTACAGCGCCGAGCGCCTGGCTGGCCGTGATGTTTATATCCGCGAAGGCTGCTATCTCTGTCACTCGCAGATGATCCGTCCGTTCCGCGCGGAAACCGAGCGCTACGGCCACTATTCGGTTGCTGGCGAATACGTCTACGACCATCCGTTCCAGTGGGGGTCGAAACGCACGGGTCCTGACCTGCATCGCGTTGGCGGTCGCTATTCCGACGAATGGCATCGCGCTCACCTGATTAACCCGCGTGACGTGGTGCCGGAGTCGAACATGCCCGCCTTCGCTTTCCTGGCAAATACCAAGGCCAAGGATACGGTAGGTGCCGACATCGAGGCGAAGATGAGGCTCATGCGCAGCTATGCCAATCTCCGCGGTTTGCCGACCTACTCCGATGCTGACATCAAGGGAGCCAAGGCTGCCATTGGCGACAAGACTGAACTCGATGTTCTGATCGCCTACCTGCAGGGCATGGGTACGGCTCTGGGCACGATGAAGTAACAGGCCATGGACATCAACGATCTGCGTTCCCTCCTCACCGTTGCCGGGTTGCTGTGTTTCCTGGCCATAGTGGGCTGGGCTTATGGGAAGGGCAGCCAGAAGGGATTTGCAGGAGCTGCCAACCTGCCGTTCGCGGAACGCGATGATCAGGATGCGATGTTCTGTACATCGCATCCACGCTGACAAGAGGAAAGCAAATGAGCGATTTCGTTAATAATTTCTGGAACATGTATGTCATTGTGATCGTCCTGGCCGGTATCCTGGCTTGTGCGGTTCTGCTGATCGTACAGGGCAAGGCGACCTTCACGCCGGGCAAGACCATGGGTCACGTCTGGGATGAAACCCTTGAGGAATACAACAACCCGATGCCGAAGTGGTGGAGCTGGATGTTCGTCATCACCGTGGTCTTTTCACTGGTTTATCTGGTGTTGTTTCCAGGCTTGGGCAGTTTTCCGGGCATACTGAAGTGGACTTCGGTCGGTCAGTACAAGGCGGAACGCGAAAGAATGGATGCTGTTGTGAGGCCGCTGTTTGACAAGTATGCGGCGATGGACATCCGGGCGGTGGCCAGCGACAAGCAGGCCATGGAAATGGGCAAGCGCATGTTCCTGACTTACTGCATGCAGTGTCACGGCGCCGATGCGCGCGGGGCCAAGGGCTTCCCGAATCTGACCGCCGGCGCCTGGCTGTACGGTGGCGAGCCGGAGCAAATCGAGACGACCATCGCTGGAGGCCGCATGGGCATCATGCCGTCGCATGAACAGCTTGGCGCTGAAACCATCAAGGATCTGGCCAACTACGTCCGTTCCCTGTCCGGTCTGCCCGGCGTCGATGCCGCGCGTGCCGCGCGTGGTCAGGAGGCCTTCGCCAACAACGATTGTGTCGGCTGCCACGGCCCTGACGCCAAAGGCATGCAAGCGATTGGCGCGCCGAACTTGACCGACAAGGTCTGGTTGTACGGTTCCTCGGAAGCGACCATTATCGAGACCATCACCAAGGGCCGGCAGAACAAGATGCCTGCATGGAAGGAATTCCTCGGTGACGCCAAGGTTCACATCCTGGCTGCTTACGTGTTCAGCCTGAGCCAAGGCCAGCAGAACGCCAAGTAATGTAGCGGACGGGGCGGCGGCTGGTGGTGCCGCCCCGTTGTTTCCTACCCGTATCAAAATGACGTTTTGCCGGCCTTGAACCCGGCCAAGCGTCATTTTGATACCGATAAGGACATCATGGACAGCAGGGAAAAAAACACGCCGGACGCGGCTGTTCAGGCAGCGCCGATCTCTTTCTACGAGAAGCACAAGAAAGTCTACATCCGCGATGTCAAGGGCTGGTGGAACACTTGGCGCTGGGTGTTCGTGTGGTTCACCCAGATCCTCTTTTTGGGCCTGCCGTGGGTGGAGTGGAATGGGCGTCAAGCCGTGCTGTTCCATCTGGTCGAGCGCAAGTTCTATTTCTTTGGCTTGATCCTGTGGCCGCAGGATGTGTTCTATCTGGCGCTCGTGCTGATCATTTCCGCCTACGCCCTGTTCCTGTTCACCGCCGTCGCGGGTCGGCTGTTCTGTGGCTACGCCTGTCCACAGACGGTATATACCGAAATTTTCATGTGGATCGAGAACCGCATCGAAGGCGATCGCTCGATGCGCATGAAATTGGACAAGGGACCGCTCACCGCGCGCAAATTACGGCTGAAGGCCAGCAAACATACGATCTGGATTTTGTTCTCGCTGTGGACCGGTTTTACGCTGGTTGCCTATTTCACCCCGGTAAAAGAGCTGCTTGCCGCCCTGCCTTTCGGTTTTTCCGGTTGGGAATGGTTCTGGATGCTCTTCTATGGCGGTTTTTGCTACATGCAGGCCGGTTTCCTGCGCGAGCAGGTGTGCAAATACATGTGCCCTTATGCGCGCTTCCAGGGGGTGATGTGTGATCCCGACACCCTGCTCATTACCTACGACCCGGAGCGCGGCGAGCCGCGCGGAGCGCGACGCAAGAGCGTTGATGCCAAGGCGGCGGGATTCGGGGATTGCATCGATTGCGGCTTGTGCGTCGCGGTTTGTCCGACCGGGATCGATATCCGCAAGGGGTTTCAGTACGAATGTATCGGCTGCGGAGCCTGTATTGATGTCTGCAATCCGGTCATGGACAAGGTTGGCTTGCCGCGGGGATTGATCCGCTATACCACAGAGAATGCGCTGGCCAAACATTTTTCCGCCAAGGAAATCGTCGGCCATATCCTGCGCCCGCGCATCATGGTCTATACCGCGATCCTGTTGGCGATCATCGCGGCGGCTGCCTGGTCTCTGGCCACCCGCGTGCCACTCAAGGTGGACGTTATTCGTGATCGGTTCACGCTCGCTCGCGAGGCGGACGATGGTCGAATCGAGAATGTCTACAACCTCAAGATCATGAATACCACCGAAACGCCGAAGCGCTATGCCCTGTCGGTCGACGGCCTGGACGGTATCGAACTCGTTGGCAGCCACTCGGTCGACGTCAATAGCGCCGAAAATCATGAAGTGACCGTCGTCGTCCGGGCACCGGCCGAATCTGGGCAGCGCGGCGCCCATACCATCCACTTTGAAGTCAAGGCCGAAGGGGATGCGGCAATTGCCGTGCGTGAAAAGGCAACTTTCTTATTTCCCTGAGAGAACAGCATGAATAACACAATGCTACTGCAACGCGACGAAGCTCCCTGGTACAAGCAGCGCTGGCCTTGGTTTCTGATGGCCGGGCCGGCGATCGCCGTCGTCTTTGGCATAGGGATGTTTGTGATGACGCAACTCTATCCTGCCGATGAGGTCCCTGGTGACGACCATTACAAGGAGGGGCTGGCCGTCAATGAGCGTTTGCACCAGGATCATCAGGCCAGCGCCCTCGGTTTGCGCGCCGATGTGATGCGTTCTGATCTGAATGTGCGCTTGCTGCTGTCGACTACCGATCAGGTCGAACTGCCGGCGACCCTTGTGCTGCGCCTGATCCACCCGACGCTTGCCGGGCAGGATCAGGTGGTGGAGATGACTTCCGGCGGGGCGGGATTCTACGACGGAAAGTTGACGGCCAACCTGGTTGGCAAGTGGCTTGTCACCATTGAAGATCCGGCCGGAGAGTGGCGGCTTCAGGGCAAGTGGCAGGCTGATTCAGAGGGGCCTTTGCATTTGCATGCAAGGGCGAAGAAGTAATTTTTGTACAGGGAGGTGGATATATGGCTTGGGAATTGTTATTCAAGAGTGACTTTGGTTTGATGAGTCTGGGTGTCATCGTTGGCTGTGTGGTGATCGGCGCTGTGCTGTACAAGATTGTCATGAACAAGATCAACGAGGAGTCCAAGCTCGGAAAATAATCCGGCCCGGATAGTCCTGCCGCAAGGCAACCAGCAGCCCCCGTTCGTTTACAGCGCTCGGGGGTTGTGCTTTTCCGGGCGGCGGATGGCGGGGGACTCATTCCATTTTCAAATCAGCCGAGGACGCGAAGGCGAAGCGAGAGACAGTACGGTTGACCGGCAAGCGAAGCCGACAAAGTCATCGGTTGATTGGGAAATGGAATCAGACGGGCGCCAATTCCGCTTCGTGGAATGTGTAGCAACCTCGTCGCTGATCGGCCAGATAGTGTTCGAGGCACAGGGTGATACTGCGGAAGGATAGTTCGGCCCAGGGAATATCCGCTGGCGCGAACAATCCAACCTCCAGACTTTCCTCGCCGGCGGAATATTCCGCCGCGGTCAGCCGACCACGGTAAAAGAGGTGGACCTGGTTGATATGAGCGATGCTGACCAGCGCAAATGGCGCATCGATAACGATACGCGCCCTGGCTTCCTCCCAGGTTTCGCGGCTGGCGGCAGCGGTTGTGCTCTCGCCGTTCTCCATGAAGCCGGCCGGCAAGGTCCAGAAACCGCAGCGCGGTTCGATGGCGCGCCGGCACAGGAGAATCCGCCCCTCGTATTCCGCCACGCAGCCGACGACGAGGCGCGGGTTTTCGTAGTGGATGTGGCCACAGGCGCCACAGACGTACCGTGGCAGGTTGTCGCCCGCCGGAACGAGGAACGACACGCCGGCGCCGCAGCGGGTACAGTAGCGAATCACGATATCGGGAATGAAATGGATCGCGCCCAGTTTATTCCATTTCCCAATCAACCGATGACTTTGTCGGCTTCGCTTGCCGGTCAACCGTACTGTCTCTCGCTTCGCCTTCGCGTCCTCGGCTGATTTGAAAACGGAACAGCATCGAAGCGGGCGCGGCCAGCCGCTGCACGCCTTGCGCCGAGATCGCAGGCAGGCTCTCGTTTCTTCCTTTGGACACCGGCATGGCCTGTGGCTACAATAACGCACGCCGAAAACGGGTAGTGGTGATCGGTTGCGGGTCGGCGGTTCAGGGGGTTTTGCATGTTTCTTCTTATCGGTTACGTCATCGTCCTGGCTGCGTCGCTGGGAACTTACGCCATGCACGGCAACTTGCTGGCGCTGTGGGTGCCGGCCGAATATCTGGCCATCGTTGGCCTGGCCGTCGGCAGTTTCGTTGGCGGCAATGACATCCGCGTCGTCAAGGCCACGCTTGCCGCCATTCCAGGGGCGCTCAAGGGTTCCAAATTCACCACCGCTTTCTATGTCGATGTGCTGGCTTTGCTGTACGAAATCCTGTCCAAGGTGCGCAAGGAAGGCTTGATGTCGATCGAGGGGGATGTCGAAAATCCCGAGGCCAGTCCGATTTTCACCAAGTATCCGAACATCATCGCCGACCATCATGTAATCGAATTCATGACCGACTATCTGCGCATGATGGTCGGCGGCAATCTCAACACGGTCGAAATCGAGAGTCTGATGGATGTCGAATTGGAGACGCACCATCACGAAACCGCGGAGCCGGGGCATGCGATGTCCAGGCTAGCCGACGCCCTGCCCGCCTTTGGTATCGTCGTCGCGGTCATGGGCGTGGTTAACGTCATGGGTTCGGTCGGCGAGCCGCCGCCGGTGCTGGGCAGGATGATCGGCGGGGCGCTGGTCGGCACCTTTCTTGGCGTCCTGATTTCCTACGGTTTCGTTTCGCCGCTGGCCGGTCTGCTGACCCAGAAGGCGCAGGAGGGGAGTACGGTTTTCAAGTGCATCAAGCAGGTTCTCCTGGCCTCGATGTCCGGCTATGCACCGCAGGTATCGGTTGAGTTCGGCCGCAAGGCGCTCGATTCGCATGCCCGCCCGTCCTTCCGCGCCCTGGAGGATGAGTTGAAGTCGCGCCGGGGCAAGTGATCCTGGCGCGATAAGGAATCTGGATGAGCGACGACTCCACCCGCCCCATCGTCATCAAACGCAAGAAGGTCGTGGCCGATGGCGCCCACGGCGGCGCCTGGAAGCTGGCCTATGCCGACTTCGTGACGGCGATGATGGCCTTCTTTCTGCTGATGTGGCTGCTGGGGTCGACGGCCCGGGGGGATTTGCAAGGGATTGCCGAATATTTCCAGAACCCGCTCAAGATTGCTCAAACCGGCGGCGACTCGGCCGGCGATGCGACCAGCATCCTGAAGGGCGGCGGCAAGGATTTGACGCGCCAGGCGGGGCAGGTCAAACAGGGCGATGTCGACGTCAAGAAAAGCACCTCGTTTTCCAAGGAGGCGAAACTGGAGTTCCAGCGCCAGGAGGCAGCGCGCCTGGAGGCGCTCAAGGCCGAGATCGAGCGGTTGATCGAGCAAAGCCCGCAACTGGCGCAGTTCAAGAAACAGTTGTTGCTCGACATCACCTCGGAGGGTTTGCGCATCCAGATCGTCGATGAGCACAACCGGCCGATGTTCGATTCCGGCGGCGCCGAACTCAAACCCTACACCCGCGACATCCTGCGCCTGATCGGCAAGGCGCTAAACGGCGTGCCCAACCGCATCAGCCTGGCCGGCCATACCGATGCCGCGCCCTATGCCGGCGGTCAGACCGGCTTCTCGAATTGGGAATTGTCCGCCAACCGGGCCAATGCCTCGCGCCGCGAGTTGGTCGCTGGCGGTTTGGCGGACGACAAGGTCTTGCGCGTCGTCGGCTTGGCATCGACCGTGCTGTTCGACAAAAATGATCCGCTCAACCCGATCAATCGACGGATCAGCATCGTTGTCCTGAATCAAAGGACGGAACAGGCCCTCTTGCAGGAAAGCGGACCGGAGGCGCGCATCGGCGACGTCGATGAGATCGATGCTGGACTGGGCAGCCAGGGAACGGGCAAGTAAAATCGCCCGCTGGCGGCCAAAAATGGCGGGCAACGGCCGGCATGAATGATAAGAGGATGGATTTCGATTATGGCTGATACGTTTCGTCCCGCTGCGCCCGCCACCATGGTCGCATCCTTTGGCAGCGCTGACGGCGCACGGGAATTCAGCTTTCGGCCAGCCGACTTCGAGCGGGTGCGCAAGCTGATTTATCAGCACGCCGGCATCACCCTGTCGCCCACCAAGCAGGACATGGTCTATTCGCGTCTGGCCCGCCGCCTGCGCGCCACCGGCTGCCGCAGCTTTACCGAGTATCTGGACGCGCTGGAGAAGAGAGGCAGCGACGAATGGGAAGAGTTCGTCAATTCGCTGACCACCAATCTCACCTCATTTTTCCGCGAGCCGCATCATTTCCCGATTTTCGCCGAACATCTGCAAAAACTCGGGACGCAGCGCCCGATTCGCGTCTGGTGCTCAGCCGCCTCGACCGGCGAGGAGCCTTACTCGATTGCCATCACCGCGGCCGAGACCTTCGGCAGCAATCTCTCGCATGTCTCGATCATCGCTTCCGATCTCGATACCAACGTTCTGGAGACGGCGAAGAAGGGCGTCTATCCGCTGGAACGGGTCGAGAAGCTCTCGCCTGACCGCCTGCGTCGTTTCTTCACCCGCGGCGCCGGCGCCCAAGAGGGTTATGTCACGGTGCGCCCGGAGTTGAAGGCGCTGATTACCTTCCAGCGCATCAACCTGCTCGACTCCATCTATGCCGTCAAGGGGCCGCTCGACGTGATTTTCTGCCGCAATGTGATGATTTATTTCGACAAACCGACGCAATATAAAATCCTCGCCCGTTTCGTCCCGTTGATGCAGCCGGACGGCCTGATGTTCGCCGGCCATTCGGAAAGTTTCATGCACGCCGCCGATCTTTTCCGCTCGTTGGGCAAGACGGTGTACGCGCTGGCCAGGTCGCGCTGAGAGGCCCGGGTGCTCCCCATGAACAAGATCCGCGTCCTGGTCGTCGATGATTCCGCATTGATGCGGACAATTCTCAGCAAAATGATCAATGCCGCGCCCGACCTCGAAGTCGTCGGCGGCGCGCCCGACGCCCTGGCGGCGCAGGAAATGGTCAAGACCCTCAAGCCCGACGTGCTGACGCTGGATTTTTATATGCCGAAGATGGACGGTCTTGAATTTCTCGAGCGCCTGATGCAGTTGCGGCCGATGCCGGTGGTGATGGTTTCGTCCTTTACCGAGGCCAGTTCAGAAACGGCATTGAAGGCGCTGGAATTGGGCGCGGTCGACTTCATCGGCAAGCCGCATGCCGACGGGCGGGGCGTTGACAATTATGCCGAGGAACTGACGGACAAGATCCGTGCCGCCAAGGGCGCGCATCTGCGCCGCCGCCGAGTGGCCGTAGCGAGTCCGCGGTCGACGCCGATAGCGGCGCCGCTGACCGGGCATGGCGACGGATGGGGCAGCGCCAGCGGGCGAATCGTCTTCGTCGGCGCCTCGACCGGCGGTACCGAGGCGCTCAAGGAACTGCTCCTCGGTTTTCCCGCCAACTGCCCGCCGACCCTGATCGTCCAGCATATGCCGGAAACCTTTACCGGTTCCTTCGCCCGCCGTCTCGATGGCCTGTGCGCGCCGCGCATCCTTGAGGCCCAGGGCAACGAGAAGGTCGAGCCGGGGACGGTCTACATCGCGCCGGGCCACTCCCACCTGCAAATCCGCCGCGCTCCCGCAGGCCATGTCACCGAACTGCTGAGCACGCCGCCGGTCAATCGTCATCGCCCGTCGGTCGATGTCCTGTTCGACTCGGCCGCGACCCAGGTCGGGCGCCTGGCCGTTGGCGTCATCCTCACCGGCATGGGCAAGGATGGCGCCCTGGGTCTGCTGCGCATGCGCCAGGCCGGCGCCAGGACCTTTGGCCAGGACGAAGCCAGTTGCATCGTCTACGGCATGCCGCGCGAGGCGTTTCAGATCGGCGCCGTCGAAGAGCAGTGTCCGCTCGGCGACATGGCCCGGCGTGTACTGGCCGTGATCCGCTGACCAGCGCCGGGTTATGCCAAACCCTACTCGGCATGGCGGGCTTGGGTAAATTACGGCCGGTTTTCCGTATTTACCCTGGCTGCTGAAAATTCCAGGCCACTCCATTTTCCTCGGCGGTTCTCGGCTATCGGCGTTTGTCGAGTGATGAAAAACGTGTATTCTTGGCCTATCTTGGCCAGGATGAAAAATGAACGGCCGATTGCCAGCAGTGCGAGGAAATGACGATGTCAGAGTTGCTGAAGAGTATCGATGCGCGCACCAAGCTTGCCGGAACCAACAAGCTTGAGATTTTGTTGTTTTTCCTCGGCGTGGATCAACGCACCGGGCGACGCGAGACCTATGGCATCAATGTGTTCAAAGTGCGCGAAGTGATGCGCACGCCGACGATCACGGCAGCGCCGGAAATGCCGGCCTCGGTCGAGGGCATGGTCAGCCTGCGCGGCGCGCTGGTGCCGGTCATTGATCTCGCCAAGTATTCCAGCATCAATGCCGGAACGCCGCGCGAAATCATGATCGTCACCGAATACAACGGTCATACCCAGGGTTTCCTGGTCGAAGGGGTCGATACCATCCTCCGCCTCGACTGGAGCAAGATGCGGGTGCCGCCGGAGATGTTGACGGCCCAGACCGGCGGTCTGGTTACCGCCGTGACCGAGCTTGAGGATGGGCGCCTGGTGATGATGATGGATGTCGAGAAAGTGCTTTCGGAAACCACCGCCATCGATAACGAGGCCATGTTCCGCGGCGTCGTGCCGCTGGAACGGCCGGATGCCACGGTTTATTACTGCGACGACTCCAGCGTGGCGCGCAAGCAGATCGAAAAAACGCTGGCGGTCATGGGCGTCAAGGGCGTCAGCGCGGTCAACGGTCTGCGCATGTGGGAAGAAATGGAAAAAACGGCGGCTTACGCCAAGTCGGTCAACCAGCCGGTGTCCCATTTCATCAACCTGGTGCTGACCGATATCGAAATGCCAGAAATGGATGGCTATATGCTGACCAAGCGCATCAAATCGGATCCGCGCTTCAACAACATTCCGATCATCATGCATTCCTCCCTGTCCGGAATGTCCAACCAGAAGCTCGGGCAGTCGGTCGGCGTTGACGAATACGTTCCCAAGTTCGAGCCGCAGCGCCTGTCCGAAACCCTGGCCCGCCGCCTCGGCGTGACCGGCGCAGCGGCTCCGGCGGCCTGAGTTCTCAAGGGAGTTGTTCATGGATCTCGTTGAAAGCAAAAATCTGCTCGACAGCGTCGATGCGCGTACCCGCCTTGCAGGCTCCAACAAGATGGAGATTCTGCTGTTCTCGCTGGGCACCCGCGAGATTTTCGGCATCAATGTCTTCAAGGTGCGTGAGGTCGGGCGCACGCCGCATATCACCAAGACGCCGAACATGCCGCGTGGCGTCGAAGGGCTGATCTCGCTCCGCGGCAACGTCATTCCGGTGCTGTCGCTGGCCGCCTTCCTGCAACTCGACGGGGCGCCGGTCGGTCTGGGCAAGACCATGATGGTCGCCGAATACTCAAAACGCACCCTGGGTTTTCTTGTCCATGAAGTCGACCGCATCATTCGCGTCGACTGGGATCGGGTCAAGGCGCCGGAAAGCGTGCTTTCCGGCAACCAGGGCCTGATTACCGCCGTCATCGAACTGGAGGGCGGCGGCCTGGTCTCCATTCTCGATGTCGAGCAGATACTTGCCAACGCTTTTGGCGAAGCGATGATTATCGATATTGCGCCCGCTCATGTCGCGCCGGATACCAGCGTGTTCTTCGTTGACGATTCGATCGTGGCCCGGCGCAAGATCACCGAAGTGCTGGATAAACTCGGCGTGCGTCACAAGCACGCGACCAACGGCCTGGAAGCCTGGACCCGCTTGCAGGGCATCGCCGCCCATGCCTTGCAGAGCGGCCGCAGCATGCGCGACGAGATCCGCTTGATCCTGGCTGATGCCGAAATGCCGGAAATGGACGGCTATGTGCTGACCAAGAACATCAAATCCGACCCGCGGTTCGATGGCGTGCCGGTGGTCATGCATTCCTCGCTGTCCTCGGAGGCCAACCGGGCGATGGGCAAGGCGGTGGGCGTCGATGCCTACGTTGCCAAATTCGACGCCGAAGCGCTGGCCGATACCCTGCGCCCGCTCATTGAAAAACCATAGAACCCCCCCCGGAGCGCGCCATGGCTGCTGATCCCAAAATGAGATTCCTGGTGGTAGACGATTTTTCGACGATGCGTCGGATCGTTCGCAATTTGCTGAAGGAACTCGGTTTTACCAACGTCGACGAAGCCGAGGATGGCGCCATCGCGTTGCAGAAACTCCAGGGCGGCGGTTTCGAGTTCGTCGTCACCGACTGGAACATGCCCAACATGGATGGCCTGACCTTGCTGCAAACCATCCGCGCAACGCCGACCCTGAAGCATCTGCCGGTGTTGATGATTACCGCCGAAGCCAAGAAGGAAAACATCATCGCCGCCGCCCAGGCCGGAGCCAGCGGCTACATCGTCAAGCCGTTCACAGCCGGCACCCTGTCCGAAAAGCTGAACAAGATTTTCGAAAAAATGGGTCAGGCTTAAGGAGATGTCATGACGGCAAACAACGATTCCAACGAACTCGAAGCCCTGTTCGACTCGATCGCCTCCGACTACACGCCAGCCGCCCCGCCAGCGCCTGCGCCACGACCCGCGCCAGCCGCCGCGGCGACCGGCGACAGCGACGATCTACAGGCCCTGTTCGACAGCGTCGCAGCGGAAACCGCCGAGGTTGTCGCTGCTGTCGAGCCGACGAAGACGCCCGCGACGGGTGAAACCTGGGCGAAACAGGAAGCGGTGTTCAATCGCATCGGCCAGATGGCCCGCACCCTGCACGATACCCTGGGCCTGCTCGGCTATGACAAATTGCTCGAAAAGACGGTTTCCGCCCTGCCGGACGCCAAGGATCGCCTGACCTACATCGCCAACCTGACCGAACAGGCGGCCTGCCGCGTGCTCAACGCCACCGACGTCGCCAATCCGCTGGTGGAAAACATCGAGAAACATGCGCAAGCCCTTGGCTCTCGCTGGGATCGGGTTTTCGCCAACCAGCTGGGCGCCGACGAATTCAAGGCGCTGGCCGGCGAGACGCGGGTTTTCCTGAATCAGCAGTTGCCGGAAAAAACCCGGGCGACCCATGCCCAACTGACGGAAATCATGATGGCCCAGGATTTTCAGGATCTGACCGGGCAGGTCATCAAAAAGGTCGTCGCCCTGGCTCAGGAGCTGGAGTCGGGTCTGATGAGCGTGCTGCTGGAAACGGTGCCGGATACCAAGCGCACCGATGAAGTGAACAACCTGATGAACGGACCGGTGATCAACGCCGAAGGGCGGGCCGACGTGGTGGTCAATCAAGCGCAGGTGGATGACCTGCTCGACAGCCTCGGTTTTTGAGGGAGAGCGACGATGAGTGATTTCGCGGGGATGGAAGACCTTCTGCAAGATTTTTTGCAGGAAGCCTACGATCTGCTTTCCGATGTGGACAACAAGCTGGTCGATCTGGAGCGCGCACCGGATGATCGCGGCTTGCTGAACGACATTTTTCGCGGCTTTCACACCGTCAAGGGTGGCGCCGGTTTTCTCAACGCCAGTGAACTGGTGACCCTGTGTCATTTGACCGAGAACCTGTTTGACCGGCTGCGCAACGGCGAATTGGAACTGACGCCCGAATTGATGGATGTCATCATGGCCGCCACCAAAGGGGTGCGCGACATGTTCGGCGAACTGGGCCAGATGGTGATGCCGCAACCGGCCGACCCGACCGTGATCGCCGCCTTGCAGGGCGCGTTGAGCGGCCAGATGCCCGGCGCCACGCCGGCGCCTGCCGCCGCGCCGGTTCCGCCGGCCGAACCGGCTCCGGCCAAAGCGGCGACATCGGCTGCGCCAGGTTCCGGCGGCGAGCCGGACTGGCAGGCGCTGCACGCCACCCTGACCGGCCAGCCAGCAACCACGCAAGGAGAATTGATTACCAAGGCCGAGACAGCGCCAGCCCCGGCTCCGGCCGGCGCGGTTGCGCCCGTGGCGGGCGATCCGCCGGGAACGCCGTCGCCCTTCGGCCGGCGGGCCACCGATCGGCCCGCCGGCCAGCCGACTGCGGCGCGGCGGGCCGAGGAGCGAGGTGGGCGGGAAAGCACCATCCGCGTCGATACCTCGCGTCTCGATCAGGTGCTCAACCTGTCCGGCGAAATCGGCCTGACCAAGAACCGCCTGACCAGCCTGCGCGCCGACATCCTGGCCGGCAAGAACGATTCGGAAACCCTGCATGCGCTCGATCAGGCCGTCAGCCAGCTCGACCTCCTGGTGTCCGACCTGCAAAACTCGGTGATGAAGACGCGGATGCAGCCGATTGGCCGGCTGTTCCAGAAATATCCGCGCATCGCCCGCGACCTCGCCCGGCAGCTCGGCAAGGATGTCGAACTGGTGCTGGCCGGCGAGGAAACCGAAGTCGACAAGACGATGATCGAAGATCTCGCCGACCCGTTGATCCACCTGGTTCGCAACGCCGTCGATCACGGCGTCGAGATGCCGCACGAACGCGCGGCCAGCGGCAAGCCGGCCAAGAGCCTGGTTCGCCTGGAGGCGCGCCAGGAAGGCGATCACATCGTCCTCCTCATCGCCGACGACGGCAAGGGCATGAGCGCCGAACGCATCCGCGCCAAGGCGGTCGAAAAGGGGCTGATTACCGAGGAGGAAGCGAATACCCTCGACGAACGGCAGAGCCTGAACCTGATTTTCCTGCCCGGCTTCTCGACCAAGGCCCAGATTTCCGACGTGTCCGGCCGCGGCGTCGGCATGGATGTGGTCAAAACCAACATCCAGAAACTCAACGGTTCGGTCGAGGTTCGTTCAGAACCGGGCAAGGGATCGGTGATTCTCATCTCCCTGCCGCTGACGCTGGCCATCCTGCCGGTCTTGCTGGTGTTGCTCGGCGACCAGCCATTCGCCTTGCCGCTGTCGCTGGTGCGCGAAATTCTGCCGATCGAAAAAGATCGCATTCAGGAAGTCGGCGGCAAGGAGACGCTGGTCGTTCGGGGCGAGGTGTTGCCGGTCATTTCGCTGGCCCGCCTGCTCGGCTGGCCGCTGGAGCATTACCCGGAATATGGCGTGTTCATGCAGACCGCCGAGCGCAGCTTCATCCTGGCGGTCGACAGCTTCGCCGGCCGCGACGATGCCGTCATCAAGTCGCTTGAGGATTTCCGTCCGAAGGGCGTGGCCGGCGTCACGACGCTATCCAACGGGCAGATCGTGCTGATTCTCGACATGAAGGAACTGTTGGCCGATCTCGGCCAACATCCCGACATGGCTGCCGGCTTGCGGGCGCTGATTGCCGCCTGATTCGTATTTTTCGCTAACGAATAAGAAGAGAGGGGCTTGCCCCTCTTCTTTTTTGCAGGTTAACCATGTTGTCATGAGCTTGTGGGCAACACTTCATAAACCAGCTAAAAAAACACTCGTACCTATTTAATTTTCTTGGTTTTTTCCTATAATGCCTCCATCAATCCCAGAAGATGGTCATGGCGGAAGAGAGCGATCTCGAGAAAACTGAGGAGCCTACCGAGAGGCGAATCGAGCAGGCGCGGGAGAAAGGCCAGGTGCCTCATTCGCGCGAACTCGGTACGTTTCTGGTTTTGATGACCTCCGCCGCCGCCATCTGGATGCTGGGCGGCTGGTTCGTCCGGCGCTCGGTGGCGATCGGGCGCGAGGCTTTCACCATCGACAGCGAACTGGCGCACAACCCCGGCTTGCTGATAGCGCACCTCGGTTCGGTGTTTGGCGATGCCTTCTTTGTTTTTCTGCCGCTGATGGGCGTGCTCATGCTGGCGGCGCTGTTGCCGCCCTTTTTTCTCAATGCCTGGGTGTTCTCGCCGCAGGCCATGATGCCCGATCCCAAACGCATCAATCCGCTCTCCGGCATCGGCCGGATGTTCTCGTGGAACAGCTTGATGGAACTCGCCAAGGCGGTGCTCAAGGCGGGTCTGGTCGGCGGCGTCGCGGTGCTGCTGATCTGGCATTCGCGCCAGGAAATCTTCGGTCTGCTGACCGAGTCGCCGGATGTGGCGCTGTCACATGCCGGCCGCCTGGTTTCTTTCTGCTTCCTGATTCTGGTGTCGGCGCTGGCGCTGGTGGTGGTGGCCGATGTGCCGTTCCAGCTTTGGCAATACTTCCACAAATTGAAGATGAGCAAGGACGAAGTGCGGCGCGAGATGAAGGAAATGATGGGCGACCCGCACGTCAAGGGGCGCATCCGCAGCATCCAGATGCAGGCTGCCCGCAAGCGCATGATGGCGGCGGTGCCGGAGGCCAATGTGATCGTCACCAACCCGACGCATTTTGCCGTCGCCCTGTCCTACAAAACGGGCATGAATGCGCCGAAGGTGGTGGCCAAGGGGGTCGGGGCGATTGCCTTGAAGATTCGTGAAATCGCCGCCCAGCACGGCGTGCCGATACTCGAAGCGCCGCCTCTGGCGCGGGCTTTGAACAAGCATGCCGAACTCGACGGCGAAATTCCCGCCGCCCTGTACAGCGCCGTGGCCGAGGTGCTCGCTTATGTCTACCAGTTGGCCGGCTGGCGTCAGGCAGGCGGCGCGTATCCGACGCCGCCGCGCGATTTGCCGGTGCCGCCCGAACTGGTTCCGGAGGCTGCGTAAATGGCGACATCGTCTTCCTCGCTGTCCATGCAAAACCTGCTCGGACGGTTGAACGTCACCCAGTTGGCGGCGCCGATGCTCATCATGATGATCCTGTCGATGATGGTGCTGCCGCTGCCGGCCTTCGTCCTCGACCTGTTCTTCACCTTCAATATCGCCATTTCGGTGCTGGTCTTGCTGGTCGCCATCAATACCCAGAAGACCCTGGATTTTTCCGTTTTCCCGACCGTGCTGCTGGTGACCACGCTATTGCGCCTGTCGCTCAACGTGGCGTCGACCCGCGTCGTGCTGATCGAGGGGCATACCGGCCCGGCCGCCGCCGGCAAGGTGATCGAGGCGTTTGGCCATTTTCTGGTCGGCGGCAATTTCGCGGTCGGCATCATCGTGTTCATGATCCTGGTGGTCATCAACTTCGTGGTGATTACCAAGGGCGCGGGCCGCGTGGCCGAAGTGTCCGCTCGCTTCACCCTCGATGCGATGCCCGGCAAGCAGATGGCCATCGACGCCGACCTCAACGCCGGCCTGATCGGCGAGGACGAGGCGCGGCAGCGCCGCCAGGATGTCGCCCGCGAATCCGAGTTCTACGGCTCGATGGACGGCGCTTCCAAATTCGTCCGCGGCGACGCCATCGCCGGCATCGTCATCATGCTGCTCAACGTCGTCGGCGGCCTGTTCATCGGTCTGTTCCAGCACGACATGGATTTTGCCGTCGCCGCCCAGACCTATACCCTGCTGACCATCGGCGATGGCCTGGTGGCCCAGATTCCCGGCCTCATCATCTCGATTGCCGCCGGCCTGGTGGTGACCCGCGTTTCCGACGACCGCGATGTCGGCCAGCAGGTGCTCGGGCAGATGTTCCGCAACCCGCGGGCGATGGCTATCACGGCTGCCATCATCGGCATTCTCGGCCTCATTCCGGGCATGCCGAACCTGGTTTTCCTGCTGCTGGCCAGCACCACCGGCTACCTGGCCTGGCGCATGGGACAGCGCGAGCAACGTCTGGTCGCCACGCCGCCGGTCGCGGTCGCGCCGACGCCGGTGGCGGAAGCGGTCGAGGCCAGTTGGGGCGACGTCGCGCCGCTCGACGTGCTCGGCCTGGAAGTCGGTTATCGCCTGATCCCGCTGGTGGATAAAGCGCAGGATGGCGAATTGCTGCGGCGCATTCGCGGCATCCGCAAGAAATTCGCCCAGGAAGTCGGTTTCCTGGTGTCGCCGGTACATATCCGCGACAACCTCGAATTGAAGCCGAACGCCTACCGCATTCTGCTCAAGGGCGTCGAAGTCGGCGCTGGCGAAGCCCATGCCGGCCAGTTTCTGGCGATCAATCCCGGCCGCGTCGCCGGCACGTTGAGCGGCACGACCACCGTCGATCCGGCCTTCGGCCTGCCGGCGGTGTGGATCGACGCCGGCCAGCGCGACAAGGCGCAGGCTTACGGCTATACCGTGGTCGACGCCTCGACCGTGATCGCCACCCATTTGAACCATCTGATCCTGACCCATGCCGGCGAACTGCTCGGCCGGCAGGAAGTGCAGCAATTGCTCGACCATCTGGGCAAGGAAATGCCCAAGCTGGTCGAAGACCTGGTGCCCAAGGCGCTGCCGCTGGGCACCTTGCAGAAAGTCTTGCAGGGCCTGCTCGACGAAGGCGTGCCGATCCGCGACATGCGCACCATCATCGAAACCGTCGCCGATCAGGCCGGCCGCACCCAGAACGCCGACGACCTGCTCGTCCAGGTGCGCAACGCGCTGGGCCGCGCCATCGTCCAGCAACTGTTCCCCGGCAATGGCGAGATGCAGGTCATGTCGCTCGATCCGGCGCTGGAGCGCCTGCTGACGCAAGCCGTCGCCGGCGGCAGCGAAAACACCAGCTTCGAGCCGGGTCTGGCCGACACGCTGGTGCGCGAAGCGGGCGCCGCCGCCCAGCGCCAGGAAAGCCTCGGCCTGCCGGCGGCGCTGCTGGTGCCGAGCAGCCTGCGCCTCTTGCTGTCCCGTTTCCTGCGCCGCTCCGTGCCGCAGTTGAAGGTGCTGGCGCATAACGAAGTTCCAGAAAATCGCATCATCAAGGTGACCTCGGTCATCGGGGGTAAATCATGAACGTCAGAAAATTCATCGCCGCCAACCCGCGCGACGCCCTGCGCAAAGTCAAGGAAACGCTCGGCAACGACGCCATCATCCTGTCCAACCGGGGCGTTCCCGGCGGCGTCGAAATCATGGCCATCGCCGCCCGCGACATGGCGATGATCGCGCCGACGACGGTGGCCGACGCGCCGCCGCCCGAGCGCCGGCCGCTGCTGGCCGATGGCGACGATGACGATTACCGCGTTTCGCTCAGCGCCGCCCGCGCCCAGGCGGCCGCCCCCCGGCACGCCATTCCCGGCTTGCAGCCGGCCGCCGCACAACGGCCCGCCGCCGCCCCGACGCCCGCAACGTCTTTTTCCCGCCCCGCCGGCACGGTCAATGCCGGCATTCCCCGGACGGGTGCGTTGCGCAATTTCGAGGCCGCTCGTCCGGCGATACCGCTGACGCCGCCCGCCGCCACCCCCGCAGCGCCGGCCGATTTGCCGCGCCGGGCCGCCGAAGTGGTGCCGCTGGAGGTCATGGACGAGATCCGCTCGCTGCGCAAAATCGTCGAGCAACATCTGGCCGGCTTCGCCTGGGGCGAAACCGCCCGCGCGGCCCCGGTCAAGACCGAGATTCTGCGCCAGATGCTCGATGCCGGCTTCTCGCCCCACTTCGCCCGTGATTTGCTGACCGATCTGCCGTCGGCCATGGATCGCGTCCAGGCCGCGGCCTGGGTCAAGGGCGCCACCGACCGTTCGCTGCTGACCGCCGGCAGCGAAGCCGACATCGTCATCCGCGGCGGCGTCTACGCCCTGGTCGGGCCGACCGGGGTCGGCAAGACAACGACCACCGCCAAGCTGGCGGCGCGCGCGGTGCTGCGCCACGGCCCGAACAAGGTCGCCCTGGTCACCACCGACGGCTATCGCATCGGCGCCCACGAACAGTTGCGCATTTATGGCCGCATCCTTGGCGTCTCGGTCTATCTGGTCAAGGATGCCGGCGAGTTGCGGCAGACCCTGAAAGAACTGCAACACAAGCACATGGTGCTGATCGATACCATGGGCATGAGCCAGAAAGACAAACTGGTGCCGGAACTGACCGACATGCTGGCCGGCTGCGCCGTACAACGCTTGCTGCTGCTGTCGTCGACCTCGCGCGGCGACACGCTCGACGACGTGGTGCGCGCTTACCAGGGCGAGCGCCTGGCCGGCTGCATCCTGACCAAGATCGACGAGGCCGCCAGCCTGGCCACCGCGCTCGATGTCATCATGCGCCACGGCCTGCGCCTGCATTACGTCTCCAACGGCCAGCGGGTGCCGGAAGACCTGCATCTGCCCAACCGCGCCTATCTGCTGCACCGGGCCTTCAAGGATCTGCCGGAGGCCTCGCCGCACCGGCATGCCGGCATCGAACCGGCGCTGATGATGGCGAACGCCGGCCTGATGGCGGCCGGGGCGCATCATGGCTGATTTCCGCGTCGACCAGGCGGCCGGGCTGCGCCGGCTGCTCGGCGGCGGCCAGCAGTTGCAGGTGGTGACTTTCGTCGCCGGCTGCGAAGGCGTTGGCCGCAGCGTCGCCGTGGCCAATCTCGGCGCGGCTCTGGCCCGTCTCGGCAAG
>Ga0209628_10000373_pt1 | contig 27137 bp, 24 predicted proteins | sample TergutCu122P4_FD_187285 | JGI IMG/M metagenome (GOLD analysis project Ga0209628, IMG submission 187285) | Cubitermes ugandensis P4 segment gut microbial communities from Kakamega Forest, Kenya - Cu122 P4 (SPAdes) (version 2) | ecosystem: Host-associated > Arthropoda: Insects > Digestive system...
GTAGACGCTATTTCGGATGAGTTTACAAGACGATATCATAAGTGGCTGAGGGTTAACGATTTTTTCAGAGACCGTATGATGAATAAATGCAATCGCCCTGGCTCGGCAGGCGTGTCTGTGATGATGAAACTATCGCCCATCGACACGATGCCTGTGACATTGACCGGCATCAGTTCCGCTACCGAAAAGCCTTTGGCATAAACCGCTTCCACGTCATAGTCGCGCGCCACGAACGGATATTGCGGCGCTTTGTGCGGCAACAGGGCAGTCATCCGGTTGGCTGGCGTGCCGTCCCAAAGCGCAGCGTATTTGCTTTCCCGATGGCCCCACAATTCGCCGTGGCGCACTTCAGCCAGTGGCTTCGACGTCATGCTGCGCGAAGTCGCAGCATCCATGCCGTCCTGTGGATTCTGCGACTTCGCTACGCTACGCGCAGAATGACGGGTGGGGCGATGCTTCACCGCCACGATGATCGCCACGCCCTGCATGATGTCAAACACATTTTTATCGGGCGAGCCGTCCGGGCTGACTTCTTTCTTGTTGGCGTTGCCGTGCAAATCCAGCACATGAATGCGATCGAAGGTCTGCATCAAATGCCAGCGCATGCCCCGGAAAGTGGGATTGTCCAGATAACCGTGATTGGTGATGAATCCCAGTACGCCTTCGCCGTTCTTCTCGATCATGTATTCGGCAAAGCGGATGAATTTCACGTAATCATCTTGCAGCCAGTGTTTGCGTTCACCGAAATGAACGCCGTCGACATATTTGTAATCTTCAATCTTTTCGCTAATCCATGGCCCGTTGTTATGGCTGATGCCCGAATACGGCGGATTGCCCATCACCACCATGATCGGCGTCTGCCGTTTGATGTTGCTCGCCGCCTTGGCTTCTTCGGCAATGGCGCGGGAAAGGCCGAACAGGGTTTGCTCGGCCCGCTCGCCTTCTTCGAGCGAATTGGTGAGGTAGACGCCAAAGCGCGGCGGCGTAGCCGAGGGTTGGTAGCCCAGGCCGGTCAGGATCATGTCCAGTTTCATGTGGCACATGGCGTAACTGGCCATCAGCAATTCAAAACCGTGCAGGCGCGGGATCAAATGCTGTTCGACGTAGCTTGACCACTGCCCCGGCGCAATGCCTTTGACGCGCCCGGCGACGAGTTTGATGACTTCGGCGAGAAAGGTACCGGTGCCGGTGGCGGGGTCGAGAATCTGCACCCGGTGCATCGGCTTTTTGAAGGTGACGGGCTGGCCGTTTTTCTGGTTTTGCCCGGTATCCCAATCGACGGTGATCTGGCTGGTGTCGGCCAGGCCATCGGGCAAGCCGAATTCGCTTTGCAAGACTTCATCGACGGCGCGGACGATGAAATTGACGACCGGCTCCGGCGTGTACCAGACGCCCCGCGCCTTGCGCTTGGCCATCGCGGATGAATTCAAAATTCAGACCGTTGGTATAAATCAGGTTGGGCAAGCCTTTTTTGTAACGCTCTTTTTGTTCGCGGCTGTAATCGCCGACGGCAAACTTGCGCACATCCTTGCCGATGTCCTTGGCCTCGCACCAGCCGATGGCAACATCGCCACGCTGAAACACGAAATCGGGCGCGCCGACCTCGGTGATGTGCTTGGGTTCGTTGATGACGGTGAGCGCCGGGTCGATGGCGGCGAACAGCCTGGCTATTGATCCGGCAATTAAGCATTGAACATTCCCGCTACGTCATGCTGCGCGTAGTCGCAGCATCCATGCGGCTCGTGGATTCTGCGACTACGCTTCGCTCCGCGCAGAATGACAACCCTTGATTGCCGGGTGAATAGCGCCGGACGAAAACTGTGTTCGGTGCTCTGGCCGCTGGCGTAAAGGGCGCGGACTTCGGCGAGGTAGGTTGGGATGGCGGTTGAAATATCCATGTTGGCCATCTTGCCTCAAGGCCAGGCGCGGGCGCCCCAGATCATGCGTTTGGCGACGAAATGGCGGGCTGGCGGGCACAGGTCGAGCGCCAGCAGGCCGAGGCCTCGGGCCAGCTTGAGCGGGGCGAAGTCGTTGGAAAAGGTTTTGACGACGGCGTCGGTAAACACCGCCCCGGCGCGGCGGTCGAGTTGGCGGCCGGCGGCGTAGCGGCGCAGGCTGTCCGGGTCGAGTCCCTCGGTCAGCAGCGTTTCGGCCAGTTGCCAGGCATCGCGCAGGCCGAGGTTGAAACCCTGGCCGGAAACCGGGTGCAGGGTTTGGGCGGTGTTGCCGATCCAGACTTCGCGCTCGCGGACCAGCGTTTGCCGCCAGCGCAGCGCCAGCGGGAAGCGGTGGCGCAGGCCGGGGTTGGAAAAACTCAGGTGGCGGCCAAACTGGCGCTGCAAGGCGGTGGTGAAAGCAGCGTCGTCGAGGGCCATGACGGCATCGGCCTTGGCCGGCGGCAGCGTGAATACCACCGAGTAGTCGTCGCCGAGCGGCAGCAGCGCCAGCGGGCCGTCGGGCGTGAAGCGTTCCCAGGCGCGTTGGGCGTGGCCCGGCGTTGTCGTCACCTCGCAAATCACCGCGTGCTGGCGGTAGTTGCGGACGGTGACGCCCGGTTCGTCGGCTGGCGTGCCTTCGGCGTGAATCAACAGCTTGCAGCGAAGCGTCCGGGCCTGGCCAGCGTGGCGCAGCGAGACGGTGATGCCGTCGCGGTCCGGGGCGATATTGAAAATTTCGGCCTCGTCGAGCAGGGCGTCGCTGGCCAGGTTGGCGGCCAGTGCAGCGGTCAGGTCGCGGTAGCGGAGCACGTAGCCGAGCGCCGGCAAGCCGAGGTCGGCGCGGTCGATCAGGGTGCGGCCAAAACCGTCCTTTTGCGAAATGTGGATGGTCTCGATCGGCGTTGCGGCGCGAGCCGGCCAACTGCCGATCTGTTCCAGCAACTGCCGGGCGCCGTGGGCCAAGGCCAGCGCCCGCGGGTCGTCTTGTAGCGCCTGCGCCGGCCGCCGATCAAGCAGCAGCGAGGATTGGCCGCCCGCCGCCAGCGCCCGATGCAAGGTCATGCCGACCGGGCCGGCGCCGACGATCAGGATGTCGACATCATTCACTGCTTCAGTCATGGCGCATGACCTCCTCGATCTCGGCCACCGTTTTCGGGGCCGTGGTGTAAACGGCGCAGCCGTCGGCGGTGACGCGCACGTCGTCCTCGATGCGGATGCCGATGCCGGCCAGCGCCGCCGGCACATCGGCGGCCGGGCGGATGTAGAGGCCGGGTTCGACGGTCAGCGTCATGCCCGCTTGCAGCGCCGTCCACTGCTCGCCGACCTTGTAATCGCCGGCGTCATGCACGTCCAGGCCGAGCCAGTGGCTGGTGCGGTGCATGTAAAAGCGGCGGAAATCGCCCTTCTCGATCAGGTTGTCGACATCGCCCTGGAGCAATTTCAGGTCGATCAAGCCTTGCGTCAGCACACGCACGGCGGCGTCGTGCGCGGCCATGAAAGGCTGGCCGGGGGCGATGGCGGCAAAAGCCGCTTGCTGCGCCGCCAGCACGATTTCATAAACCGCCTTCTGCGCCGCGTTGAAACGGCCATTGACCGGAAAGGTGCGGGTGATGTCGGCGGCGTAACCCTCGACTTCACAACCGGCGTCGATCAGCACCAGGCTGTCGTCATGGAGCGTCTGGTCATTGGCGACGTAGTGCAGGATGCAGGCATTGACCCCGCCGGCGACGATCGGCGTGTAAGCGTGACCGGCCGCGCCGCGGCGGCGGAATTCATAGGTCAACTCGGCTTCCAGCGCGTACTCGGCCATGCCGGGGCGGCAGGCGCGCATGGCGCGGACGTGGCCGGCGCTGGCGATGTCGGCGGCGCGCTGCTGCATCGCCGCCTCGGCCTCGTCCTTGATGAGGCGCATGGCATCCAGTGCAGCGCGCAGATCGTGGATGGTCGCGGGCGCTCGCTTGCCGGCCCGGGCCTGGGCGCGCACGGCGTTGAGCGCGGCGGCGATGCGCGCATCCCAGACGGCGTCAAAGCCGACGCCATGCCACAGCGCCTGGCGGTCGGCCAGCAATGAGGGGAGCTTCTTGTCGAACTGCTCGATGGGGTAGGCGGTATCGAAGCCGAAAGCGCTTTTCGCCGCCTTGGGGCCGTAACGGTAGCCATCCCAAATCTCGCGCTCGGCGTGTTTTTCACGGCAGAACAGAATGGATTTCGGCTTCTTGCCGCCCACCAGCACCAGCACCGCCTCCGGCTCGGCAAAGCCGGTGAGATACCAGAAGTAGCTGTCGAAACGATAGGGATGGTGGGCATCGCGGTTGCGAATGACCTCGGGCGCCGTCGGGATGACGGCGATGCCGTCGCCGATGGCTTGCAGCAGGCGCTGGCGGCGGGCGAGGAAGGGGGTGGGGGTCATGGCATCAACTGAAAATGACAACGATGGCAATCAGGATAGCGGCGAGTCCACAAGTGACAACGAAGCCGACATTGCCTCGTGATCCTTGGCGTGGATACCGTCCTAGCGTCACGATACGAAGCATGACCCAGCCGGGCCAGTAAAAGATTCCAACAGCCAGGGCGGCCAAAGGGAGGGAGATCAGGGAATCAAGCATTGGAGCAGTTTTCCGCGAGCAAGGCATCCAGTTCGGCCAGCCGTTCCGGTGTAGCCACGTCGACCTGGCGGCAGGTGATTTGTGGAGTTCGTAAACTCCGATATTTGGCTTGCGGAGTGCAAATCAAAAAATGGACTCCAGAAATAGGATTGCGGAGTGGAGCGACTCCGCAATCAGGTCAAAGCACATCCCGTCCCTCCGCCAGATTGATGAGCCGGGGAAAGCACAGGGTCGCCGGGCGGCGACCGCTCCCCGCTTGCAGCTCCCGCAAGATACCGCCGTCGCGCAACTGACGCAGCAGGCTGGGGGCGGTCTTTTCATGGATGCCGAACTCCTGGCTCAATTGTTCGGCCAGGTCGGAGGTTCGGAAAATGGGTTTGCTGAAAATCGCATCCAGCAAATGCACCGTGTACTGCGAATGCGTCAGCTCATGGATGGCCTGCTTCATTTCTTCGTACAGCGCCTTGATGGCGGCCACCCGCTGACTGTTCTGTCGCGCCTGCGTCAACACGGCTTGCAGAAAGAAGGCGATCCAGCCATTCCAGTCGCCATGGGCGGAAATGCCTTTGAGCCTTGCATAGTATTCGGGGCGCTTGCTTTCCAGATATTCGGATAAATAAAACATGGGTTGAGACAGTATCCGCTTCTGGTACAGAAACAATGGAATCAGAATGCGACCGATACGCCCATTGCCATCCTTGAACGGGTGCAGCAATTCAAATTGAGCATGCACGACCGCTGTCTGCAACAGAAAATCAATGTCATCGCTGCCCAGATAGCGCTCCCAAGCTTGCAAGTGATCGGGAAGTTGCAAGGGATTGGGCGGCACAAAGCTGGCCTGCTCAAGGGTGCAGCCATAAGAGCCAATCCAGTTCTGATCGCGGCGAAACTCACCAGGAGTCTTGTCCTGACCGCGCACGCTGTTCATCAGGATGCGGTGCAAGTCGCGCACGAAAGACAAGCGGATCGGATAGTCCTTCAGGTATTCGTGCGCCGCGAACAGCGCCTTCCGGTAGTTGGAAATTTCTTGAATATCCTGGAATTTTTCACCCTCCTTCAACAACCCCGCTTCTTGTTCCAGAACTTCATCCACGGTCGCTTGAGTGCCTTCGATCCGGGACGACAGCACGGCTTCCTGTGTCGTCAATGGCGACAACATCACCGCTGGATTAGGAATGCCTTGCAACAAGCCATCGTAACGCGCCAGTTCGCCGTTGGCCTGCCCAACCAAAGGCAATAGGCGCCGATAATCCAACTCGGTCAGCGGTAAAACATTCGGGATATAGGGAGTCATCGAGGAGGCTCCATTTGTTGGCGCAGGCCGGTATCGAGTTCCGCCAAGCGCTCCGGCGTACCCACGTCGACCCATTGACCGGTGTAGCGTTCCCCGGTCAATGTTCCGGCGGCGATGGCGGCGTCGAGCAGGGGGCGCAGTTTCAGCGGCTGGCCGGGCGGCACGGCGTGGAAGAAGGCGGGCGTGAAAATGCCGATGCCGGCGTAGGTGAGCGTTTGCTCGCCTTGGGCATGAACGACGCGGTTGCCGTCGAGGCTGAAGTCGCCACCGGCGTGGTGGGCGGGGTTGGCGACCATGATGAGGTGGGCGTGACCGGGGGCGACGGGGCGGGCGGATAGACGGGCGAAATCGATGGGGCAATAGACATCGCCATTGACCACCAGGAAGGGCGCGTCGCCGAGCAGCGGCAGAGCCTGGGCGATGCCGCCGGCGGTTTCCAGCGCGCCGGGCGGTTCGGGCGAGTAGCGGATGGCGAGTCCCCACTTCGCGCCGTTGCCCAGCACTTGCTCGATCTGTTCGCCGAGATGAGCGTGGTTGATGATGATGTCGTGGAAACCCGCCGCCGCCAGGCGTTCCAGATGCCAGACGATGAGCGGTTTGCCGCCGGCCGGCAGCAGCGGTTTGGGCGTGTGATCGGTCAGCGGGCGCAGGCGTTCGCCGCGGCCGGCGGCGAGGATCATGGCTTTCACTGGTGGCGGTAGCCGATTTGTTCGGTCTGCCCGTCGAGCTTGTCGAGCAGGTTCAAGAGGGGCTTCAGTTGCACGTAGCGGCTGGCGGTTTTTTTGGCGTAGGTCATGAAGCGCGGCAGGTCGGCGAGGTATTTGTCCTTGCCGTCGCGGTAGTTGAGACGGCAGAAGATGCCGAGCACCTTGAGGTGGCGTTGCAGGCCCATCAGTTCGTATTCGCGCCAGAAAGCGCCGAAATCCTCGCGCACCGGCAGGCCGGCAGCGCGCGCTTTTTCCCAGTAGCGGACGACCCAGTCGATTTCCTGTTCTTCTTCCCAGGAGATGAAGGCGTCGCGGAATAGCGAGACGAGGTCGTAGGTAAGCGGACCGTAAACGGCGTCCTGGAAGTCGATGATGCCCGGCGTGAGACGCTCGGCGCTTTCCACCACCATCAGGTTGCGCGGCATGAAGTCGCGGTGCACAAACACTTTCGGCTGGCCGAGCGCGGCGTTGATGAGGAACTTGAAGGTGCGGTCGAGTTTGAGTTTTTCGTCGTCGCCGAGTTCAAGGCCGAGGTGGCGGCCGATGAACCAGTCCGGGAACAGGTCGAGTTCGCGGCGCAGCAGGGGGGCGTCGTAGGGTGGCAGGGTGGCGGCGGCGGATGACAACTGCCATTGGATCAGGGCGTCGAGAACGGGCCGGATCAGCGCGTCGGCCAGCGACAGGTCGGCGTTCAACGCTTCGAGGTAGCCGATGCGGCCGAGGTCGGTGAGGAGCAGAAAGCCGTTTTCCAGATCCTGATCGAGCACGCGCGGGGCGGCGAGGCCGGCCTTGGCCATGAGGCCGGCGACCTTGATGAAAGGGCGGCAGTCCTCCTTGTCGGGCGGCGCGTCCATCAGGATGCGCGTCGCGCCATCCGGCCAGGTTAGACGAAAATAACGGCGAAAACTGGCGTCGTTTGATGCCGGGGCGATATTGATGGCCTGGTCGGGAAAACGGCGGGCCACCCAGTCGATAACGAGTTGATCGCGCGGCGTCTGGGGAAACAGCGGAGAGCACATCGGGCGGGGAGGGTTCATTGTAAAATGGCCGGATTTTAACACTCGGGCGCCTGCCGTTCCGGCCCCGCCGCTGCCTGCCTCGATGCCCGGTTTTCCCCAACGTCCGCTTGTTGTCTGCCTGTGCTGCCTGTTCGCCGGCCTGCCGGCGGCGCATGCCGCTGATGCGGCGGCGGGTGACGAGGCGCCGTTGCGCCTGCGCCAGGAGCGCCGCTTCAATGTCATGGCCGGCAAGGGGGCGCAGCCTGCCGCGATTGGCACGGGTTTGGCCAGACCGCTCGGCGACGGTGATGCGCTGCCGCTGTTCCTGATTGCCGATCACCTGCACGACGAGGCCGATCAGGCGACGGTGGCCGAGGGCAATGTCGAGTTGCGCAAGGCCGGGTCACTGCTGTTTGCCGACCGCGTGGTCTACCGGGCGCTCGACGACGAGGCCGAGGCCAGCGGCAATGTCCGCCTGATGCAGGATGGCGCGGTCGTCAAGACGCCCTGGCTGCGTCTGCGCCTGACCGAGCAGATCGGCCATACCCAGGAGGTCGAGTACAACTTCGTCCACCAGGTCAAAAGCGAGTTCTATCGCAAGGATGCCACCATCGTCACGGTCGCCACCAATGATTCGTCGTCGTCTGGCGCGCCGATGATGCTCAATGTGCCCAACACCTACGGTCTGCCGACCGTGGCGCCGGAACGGCGCCCGTCGGAGGCGAGCGGCACGGCGGAGCGGCTCGATTTCGAGGGCAAGAATCAATTCCGCTTTACCCGCGCCACGTATTCGACCTGCAAGCCGGGACAGGACGACTGGCGTCTCCAGGCCGAAACGCTGCATCTCGACTATGACCGGGATGTTGGCGACATGCGCCATGCCAGCCTGTGGTTCCAGGAAGTGCCGATTTTCTACTTTCCGGCCGGTTCCTTCTCGCTGAACGGGCAGCGCGAGTCCGGCTTCCTCCACCCGACGCTGTCGATGTCGACGAAAAATGGTCTGGATGTGAGCATTCCGTATTACTGGAACATTGCGCCCAACTACGACGCGACGCTGGAATCCCGCTACATGGCCAAGCGCGGCCTGCAACTGGGCGCCGAGGCGCGCTACCGCGACTTCAACTATTCCGGCATCACGCAAGTCGAGTACATGCCGCGGGACGAGCAGCTCGGCGACAAGCGCTACGCTTACCAGGTGCAGCACCAGCAGAATCTGGGGCGCGGCTTCAGCACGCTGGTGAACTGGCAGGGGGTGTCCGACGATCTGTACTGGCAAGACCTGTCGTCGCTGCTGTTGAGAACCGCACAAACCCAGTTGCCGCGCCAGGCGGTCGTGGGCTATGCGCCGACTTCCTGGTTGAGCACCTCGGTCGAGGTCTTGCGCTACCAGACCCTGCAACCTGACCCGAAAACGCCGATCACCCGTCCCTATTTCCTGGAACCGCGCATCAATTTCAATATCAACAAACCGAATCTGTTCGACACGGATGTGATGATGACCGGCCAGTATTCGCGTTTCACCAATGTCGATACGGTCAATTTTCCGAACGGCGAGCGGCTGGTGATGTACCCGCAGATTTCATTGCCGATCATCCATCCGGCCTTCCAGATCACGCCCAAGTTCGGCGTGCACATGGCGCGCTACCAGATGGACCAGGCGCTGGCCGACGGCCAGACCAGCGTGACCCGGACCATTCCGACCTTCACGCTGGATTCCACGGTGATGTTCGAGCGCGAGACCCAGTGGCTGGACCGCGCCTATATCCAGACCCTGGAGCCGCGCCTGTACTACGTCTACATCCCCTACCGCGACCAGAGCAAGTTGCCGCTGTTCGACACCGGTCTGGCCGATTTCGATTTCGCCCAGATTTTCTCGGAGAACCGCTACATCGGTTTCGACCGGATCAACGACGCCAATCAATTGACCGCCGCCCTGACCACCCGCCTCCTCGATTCGACGACCGGGGCCGAGCGCTTCAAGGCGACGGTCGGCCAGCGCTATTATTTTACGACGCAGCGCGTCTCGATCCCCGGTGAAACGACTCGCCAGGACAATTTCTCCAATCTGGTCGCGGCGGTCACCGGCGTCGTGCTGCCCAAAACCTATGTCGATGCCGCCTGGGAATACAACTACAGCGCCGGCGCCAACGATCGTTTTTCCATCGGCGCCCGCTATCAGCCCGACTTCGGCAAGGTGCTGAGCGCCAGTTACCGTTTCGTCCGCGATCCGCTCAATGAGCGCAAGCCGCTGGTCGAACAGATCGACATCGGCGGCCAGTGGCCGATCGCCCCGCGCTGGTACGCGGTTGGCCGCTACAATTACTCGACGCGCGATTCGCAGTTGCTGGAAGCCATCGGCGGCATCGAGTACAACGCCGGCTGCTGGTCGTTGCGCGTCGTCGCCCAGCGCCTGGCGGCCTTGTCCAGTTCGCCCAATACCTCGTTCTTCGTGCAGCTTGAACTCAACGATTTCGCTAGTATCGGCTCCAATCCGATCGGCCTGTTGCGTCGCAGCATCGCCGGTTACGGCAAAACCAACGAGCTGCCGGTCGGCGGCAGCATGAATTCCTTCCAGTGACCATCATGATCCCATTCGCTCATCGCCTCGCCCATCGCCTCCTGCTCATCCTCCTCGCTTTTCCCGGCCTGTTCGCCGCCTCGCCAACGCCGGCCGCCGAGCCGATCGAGGCCGACCGCATCGTCGCCGTCGTCAACAACGAAGTCATCACCCGCCACGAACTGAACACCCGGCTGGAAGCGGCCTTGAGCCAGTTGCGCCGCCAGGGCACGCCGCTGCCGTCGCAGGCCCAATTGGAACGCCAGATGCTTGAGCGCCTGATTATGGAGCGGGCGCAGTTGCAATATGCCGCCGAAACCGGACTCAAACCCGACGACGCGCAACTCGAACAGGCCATCGGCCGCATCGCCGCCAACAACAAGATGACCGTGGCGCAGTTCCGCCAGGCGCTGCAAAACGACGGCATCGAGTTTGCCCGGTTCCGCGAGGAGATCCGCAACGAAATGACCATGGCCCGCCTGCGTGAGCGCGAGGTGGACAGCAAGCTGGTCATCTCCGACGGCGAGATCGACAACTACCTGGCCAACCAGGCGGCCAACGGCGGCAACGAGGAATACCAGGTGGCGCACATTCTGCTGCGCGCCCCCGAATCGGCCACGCCCGAACAACTGCAAAAGCTGCGCCAGCGCGGCGAAGAAGCCTTGCAGCGGGCGCAACGCGGCGAAAACTTCGCCGAACTGAGCGCCACCTATTCCGACGCCCCCGACGCCCTGCAAGGCGGCTCGCTCGGCTGGCGTTCCCGCGACCGCCTGCCGACGCTCTATGCCGAAGCCATCGCCAATCTGCACGCGGGGCAGGTCAGTGGCCTTTTGCGCTCGTCGGCTGGCTTTCATATCGTCAAGTTGCTCGACAAGCGCGGCGGTGATGCTCCGGCTTCGGTGCAGCAGACCCACGCCCGGCATATCCTGGTGCGCGTCAACGAAGTGCAATCGGAAGCCGACGCCCGGCACAAGCTGGAAATTGTCCGCGAACGCATCGTCAACGGCGTCGATTTCGCCGAACAGGCGCGGCTCTATTCGCAAGATGGCTCGGCAGCCAAAGGCGGCGACCTCGGCTGGCTCAATCCCGGCGACACGGTGCCGGAATTCGAGCGGGCGATGGATGCCTTGCAGCCAGGCGAGATGAGTCCGGTCGTCCAGTCGCCGTTCGGCATGCACCTGATCCAGGTCATCGAGCGCCGCGAGCGCGACGTTTCCGCCGAGCGCCAGCGCACCATCGCCCGCCAGGCGCTGCGCGAGCGCAAGCTCGACGACGCCTACCAGGACTGGCTGCGCCAGTTGCGCGACCGGGCCTACGTCGAAAATCATCTCGACGAACAATGACCTTGCCGCTGATCGCCGTCACCAGCGGCGAACCGGCCGGCATCGGCCCAGAACTCTGCCTGCGTCTCGCGGAACGGGCCGGCGCTTCGCGGCTGGCGCTGCTGGCCGACCGGACGCTGTTGCAGGAGCGAGCGGCCACTCTCGGCCTCGATGTGGCGCTGCGCGACTACCGGCCGGATCAGGCGGCCCGGCCCGGCGTACTCGACATTCTGCATGTGCCGCTCTGCCGTCCGGCGAAACCAGGCCAACTCGATCCGGCCAACAGTCCCTACGTGCTGGCCCTGCTCGACCGGGCGCTGGCCGGCTGCCAGAGCGGCGAATTCGCGGCCATGGTCACCGCGCCGGTGCACAAAGGCGTCATCAACGAAGCCGGCGTCGCCTTCACCGGCCACACCGAATATCTCGCCGAAAAAACCGCGACGCCGCGCGTGGTGATGATGCTGGCCGGCGAAACAGAACACAGCGAGCGCGGGCCATTGCGCGTTGCCCTGGCGACCACGCATCTACCGTTGAAAGAAGTCCCGGCGGCGATCACGCCAGCGGCGCTGGAAGAAACGCTGCGCATCCTGCACGCCGACCTGCGCGCAAAATACGGCCTGACGCAACCGCGCATCCTGGTTGCCGGCCTCAACCCGCACGCCGGCGAGGGCGGCTATCTTGGCCGCGAAGAAATCGACATCATCGCGCCGCTGCTCGAACGCCTGCGCGGCGAAGGCATGACCCTCTCCGGCCCGCATCCCGCCGACACCATGTTCACGCCGCCGGTGCTGGCCGGCGGCGACGCCGTGCTGGCGATGTACCACGACCAGGGGCTGACGGCGCTCAAATACGCCACCTTCGGCCACGGCATCAACGTCACCCTGGGGCTACCGATCATCCGCACCTCGGTCGACCACGGCACCGCGCTCGAACTCGCCGGGACAGGTCAAGCCGACCCCGGCAGCCTGTTCGCCGCCGTGGCCGAAGCTGCCCGCATGGCGGTCAGGAGTGCCGCCCAAGCGGCGTAAAACCACAGCATCCACTTTCATAAAGGAGTTGGTATGTTTGCTCAATCTCTATCCCCCTGCATCATCACTACCAAAGTGGTGGAGTCCCGCGACTTTTATGTCAAGCACTTTGGCGCCAAAGTCACGTTTGATTGTGGTTGGTACGTCAATCTCGAATTTGGCAAAGGTGCCACCTTGCAATTCATGGCGCCACAATCTGACGATCAACCAGTTTGCAACCCCGCTGGCTTGACGTACAACTTCTGTGTCACCGACGTTGATTCAGAGTTCCAATCGCTCAAGGCTTCCGGTCTTTCTGCCACTATGCCGCTGGACGACCATCCTTGGGGAGATCGTGGCTTTGCAGTTCAAGACCCAAATGGCGTTGTGCTTTACATTTACTCTGACCGAGAGCCTAGCGCCGAATTTAAGCAATACTACAAGTAACACCATGCGCCCTCAGTTTGGCCAAGCGCCTATTGACCCGGCAATCAAGCATTGAACATCCCCGCTACGTCATTGCGCTACGTCGCAGCATCCATGCGGCTCGTGGATTCTGCGTTCTGCGACTACGCGCAGAATGACACGCTTCGCTCCGCGCAGAATGACAACACTTAATTGCCGGATCGATAATTCCATTTTTAAATCAGCCGAGCACGCGAAGGCGAAGCGCAGACAGTGCGGTTGCACGGCAAGCGAAGCCGACAAAGTGATCGGTTGATTTGGAAATGGAATAACATTGCATTCAACCCGGACTGCCTACGGCCAGCCGGCTAACTTGAGCGTCAGCCTTCCCTGAAACGGCAACCCATTGATGAAACATATCCCCCGCCGCCGTTTTGGCCAGAATTTCCTGATCGACCACGGCATCATCGCCGCCATCGTCAACGTCATCGCCCCGCAGCGCGGCGATGCCGTGGTTGAGATTGGCCCCGGCCTGGGGGCGCTGACTGAACCGCTGCTGGCCCGGCTCGACCATCTGCACGTCGTCGAAATCGACCGCGACCTGATCGCCCGCCTGAAAAAGCAATACCCGCCCGAGCGCCTCTCCATCCATGAGGGCGACGCGCTGGCCTGTGATTTCGCGGCCATCGGCGGCAATCTGCGCCTGGTCGGCAACCTGCCCTACAACATCTCGACGCCGCTGCTGTTTCATCTTGCCGATTACGGCGACCACATCCGCGACATGCACTTCATGCTGCAAAAGGAAGTCGTCGAACGCATGGTGGCCGTGCCCGGCGACGGCGATTTCGGCCGCCTGTCGGTGATGCTGCAATACCGCTTCCACCTCGAATGGCTGCTCGACGTGCCGCCGGAGAGCTTCGACCCGCCGCCCAAGGTGCAATCGGCAGTGGTTCGCCTGATTCCCAGGGCCGCCACCGACCTGACGGCAAAAAACCCGGCGCGCTTCGCCCGCCTCGTCCAGACCGCTTTCGCCCAGCGCCGCAAGATGCTGCGCAACACCCTCAAGGGCGTGCTCGACGAAACCGGCTTCAACGCCCTCGGCATCGATCCGACCCTGCGCCCGGAGGATCTGGCGGTCGAGGATTATGTGCGCATCGCCAACAGCCTTGGCGACTGACCTCGACGAGTCGCCTCGATAAACCGTTACGCTCAGATCAGCCGGGACAGCCGGGCGGATACCATCTGAATATGCCGACCCAGATTTTCGATACAGGGTCGAAAGCGCTGGCTGAATCCGGGTTCATTCGCCAGCCGGGCGATGTACGTGCGCGCCAGCGTTTGCGCACGCCGCCAGGTATCGTTGGCAATGTCGGCGTGAATGGATGTTTCCGGCAGTGTATCAGGCAGCCCGCCGCCGCTGCGCGGGGCGAAGGTCATGGGACTCATGTCATAGGCTGGAGCAATGTCATAGGGCCGGCCCTGCCTGGACATGAAGGATAGATTGCCGCTGTGCATGTCGGTATTGCCAATCAGGCTGCCAAAAGCCCACAGCAAATCCGCCGTGGCGGCTGCGTCAGGGCTGATCACGCCATCTGCCGCAAGCCGCTGGACGATGGCGGGCCAGGCCGCCGATCCCGCGCCGACAAATTCCGCATCCAGCGCTGCCAATGAAATCAACAGGCGCCGGCCAAGACTGCCGATCCGGTCGAAGCGTTCGACTTCAAGAAATCGCTGGCCGCCAGCGTCGCGTATTTGCGTTGTGGCGGCGGGAATGCCTGCTTCGCGCAAGGTCGTCAGCGCCAGATGTTCGGCCAGCAGCAGGTCGCGCCATCGTTCCGTCACCGGCCCCGGCTCCCGTTCGCTGAACTTGACGATCAGGTGTTTCGGGCCGTTCGGTGTCATGGCATAGGTCGTGAACTTGGGTTGCTCGCCGCCGGCGGAAGATCCCGGCGCGTCACCGTCAGCCGCCGCCAAGGCCAGGGCGGCATAGGCCGTCGGCTTTTGCTCTTCGGCCAATGGTTCAGGGGCTGGCATGGCCAGAAATCCGTCCCTGGCGGCATCGCCCAGCAACAGATTGCCCGTGACATCGTGTCCGTGCGCCAGCAAGGCGCGTAACACATGCGTATCGGTCCACTCCGTGATGCGTCCTGGCAGCCCCAGAGCCGGGCCGTGCCGAGCGGCGTAAATACGGCCCAGATAGCCCTGCGGGCGCATGTCGAATAGCCACCACGGCAAGCCATCGCTGTGCTGTGCGCGCCCGCCTTCCCGGCGCATGACAAACCCCTCGGGGCGAACCGGTATGAGATGACCGAGGCGCTCGATTTTCGCTTCTGCGTTGACGCGGTAAACGGCCATATCCGGCAAATCTCTCGACGCATCACGGAGGGCATATTGAATGGATGGGCCAGCCCCAAGACGTACAATTTCATCACTCAGCGCGCCGAGTGCACGCCACAGCGTAGGCTGGCTAAGTCCTGTTTTTTCAATGAGTTGCCGGGTTGTTAACGGGCCGCCTGAGAGATGCTGGCGAATACCATCTGCGTGACGCGGCATGTTCTGAATAAATAGATGAATAGATTTTTGAATGAAAATACCGCTTCGGCGCCATTGGGTCAACGCCGCTGACCCTGTCGCGTAAAATGTGGGTCATACAAACAAAAAGGCGGCCGGGTTGCCCCGGCCGCCTGCTGCGCGAAAAGCGCCAGAAACCTTGCCTTACTTTTTCTTCATCGGGCAAGTATTCATACCAAGGATCGGGTAGAACGGGCACCAGCCCATCAGGCCGGTGGCCAGCGGGATGACGCCGATCCAGGCCCAGATCGGGCCGCCCATCAGCGCCCAGGCGATCAGGGCGATACCGGCGACGATGCGCAGGATTTTGTCGATGCCGCCAACATTGCTTTTCATGTCACTTTCTCCATCAGGGTTGGAAATGCTGCGGGGCGGACTGTAGCGGATGCGTCGGGGCGGCGTCTGTAACCTGGGTCACGCAGCGGCGATGCGTTGCAGGCCGGAGCGGTCGATGAGGGCGATCCGCCCCCGACCGAGGTCGACCAGGCCCTGGGTGGCGAAGCCGTTGAGCAGGCGGCTGACGATTTCGCGCACGCTGCCGAGTTCGTCGGCCAATTGCTGGTGGGTGATGGCCAGCCTGTCGTCCTGGCAGGCCAGCAGCAGGCGGGCCAGACGCTGATCGAGGCGGGCGAAGGCGACTTCCTCGACCAGTTGCATCAGTTCGCCGATGCGCTCGGCGAACAGGTGGAAGACGAAATCGCGAAAAGGGGCATGGCCCAACATCAGTTCGGCGAAAACGGGAATCGGCAGCAGCAGCAGGGTCAGCGGCGTTTCGGCAATGCCGCGGGCGTTGTAGTTGCTGTGCCCGAGCAGGCAAGAGGAGGAGATGATGCAGGAACCGCCCGGCTCGACCCGGTAGAGCATCAATTCGCGCCCGTTGGCGGCGCTCTTGCAAACCTTGATGCGGCCGGCGAGCAGCAGCGGAAAGCCTGAACAGGGCTGATGTTCGGAAAAGACCTGAGCGCCGGTCGGTACTTCCATCACTGCGCCCGGCTGCAACAGCGCGGCCAATTGCGCCGGCGTCAGGCCGGCCAGCGCCGGGTAGAGGGCGAAGAGACGCGGCGGGTCGATGGCGGCGGCGTTCACGTGAGTCACTCCGGGCTGAAGCCCGGAGCTTCCTCGCCACGAGTTTGGGGCACCTCCGGCAGCGAAATCACGCTTGGCTCGCTTGACCCCGGCCTGAAGGCCGGGCTTCTCGCTTGCGCCGTGGTCAAATCCAGCGTGGCCCACACCGGCGCATGGTCGGACGGGCGTTCGCGCTGGCGCGGCGCGCGGTCGATGCCGGCCGCCGTGCAGCGCGCGGCCAGTGGCGTCGAGAGCAGGATGTGATCGATGCGCAGGCCGAGATTTTTCTGGAAGCCGAGCATCCGGTAATCCCACCAGGAGAAGGTTTTTTCCGCTTGCGCGAAGAGCCGGAAACTGTCTTGCAGACCGAGGTCGAGCAGGCGGCGGAAGGCGGCGCGCTCGGCTTCCGAGCACAGGATGCCGCCGGCCCAGGCTTTGGGATCATGCACATCGCGGTCGTCGGGCGCGATGTTGTAATCGCCCGCCAGCGCCAGTTGCGGATGAGCGGTCAGTTCAGCGGCCAGCCAGTCGGCCAGGGCGGCCAGCCAGGAGAGCTTGTAATCGTATTTGTCGCTGCCGATGGCCTGGCCGTTGGGCATGTAGGCGCAGATGACGCGCATGCCGTCGATGGTGCCGGCGATCAGGCGCTTCTGCTCGTCGGGAAACAGCGGGTTGCCGCAGACGACATCGGCAATCGGCTGGCGGGCCAGCAGGGCGACGCCGTTGTAGGTCTTCTGGCCGGAAAAAGCGGCATGGTAGCCAGCGGCTTCGATCTCGGCGCGGGGAAAATTGGCGTCTTCGAGCTTCAATTCCTGCAAGCACAGCACATCCGGTTCTTGCTCGGCCAGCCAGTCGAGCAGGTGGGGGAGACGGACTTTCAGCGAATTGACGTTCCAGGAGGCGATCTTCATCGGGGCGGACGGGGCGTGAGCAACGAGCCTTTGCATTTTATGGCCAAACGCCGGATTCCGCCGCTCCATGCCATTTTGGCATGTCCGGCTTGACGCGTAGTCGCCCGCAAATCCCGGTGACTCGGTTTTGGCCTGCCATTTTGGCATGTTCCGCTTCGCCCCAACTCCCGCTTGTTTGCCAAAAAATCATAAATATCAATAGGTTACAAAGAATACGGTAAGCTGGTATCGTGTTTGCTAATATCCCTCGCGGCCGGAGTTCCACAAGATGCCCCGTGCTGTAGCGAAGAAAGGATGTTGCCGATGAGAAAACAACAGACGGTGTATTTCCACGGGCCTGGCGGTGCCGCGTTACGGCGGCGGATCGGGCTGTTGCTGGGAATGTGCCTGTTGGCTGCGGGCGGTGCCGTGTTGGCGGAGGAGGCGGTGCTCGCACCGGTCTTCGTTGCCGGAACGGCGCCCGATCACCGGCGGACGGATGCGCCGGTAATCAAGGTTGCTCCCCCGCTTGACGAACAGCGTGCACTGCACGGCGTGGATCAGCCTTATCCCGCGTCGCTTGGCCTGTTCATCAAGGATCAAGGCGCCTGGTACACCCCTTTTACACAGCCAGGCATGCTGGGGCGTTATGACATCCGTGGTTACCATCGGCAATGAAGAATCGCCGAAGCACGTGGCGAACGGGACGTTCGATCATCCCTGGGGCCGGCAAGAAAGCCCCGTGCGTGCCGAGGCAACCCTGCATCGCGCTGGCGCTGCGACGAATGGGTCGTCGTGGCACGGCTGGTGTCAACTTAACCTGAATGAAGGAAACTAAAAGATGAAAGCAAGCAAAACTGTAATGATGGGCCTGATGGTGTTGTCCATGGCCGGCGCCGCCATGGCCGAGCAGGAAGGTATGGCCGGCCAGAAGGGCATGTCCGGGATGGAAGGCCAGAAGGGCATGAGCGGTATGTCCGGGATGGAAGGCCAGAAGGGCATGTCCGGCATGTCTGGAATGGAAGGCCAAAAGGGCATGAGCGGTATGTCCGGGATGGAAGGCCAGAAGGGCATGTCCGGCATGTCTGGAATGGAAGGCCAGAAGGGCATGAGCGGTATGTCCGGCATGAGTGGCCAGAAGCATAAGCAAAAAGGCCAGAAGGGCATGTCCGGCATGTCCGGGATGGAAGGCCAGAAAGGCATGAGCGGTATGTCTGGAATGGAAGGCCAGAAAGGCATGAGCGGTATGTCTGGAATGGAAGGCCAGAAGGGCATGAGCGGTATGTCCGGGATGGAAGGCCAGAAGGGCATGAGTGGCATGTCTGGAATGGAAGGCCAGAAGGGCATGTCCGGCATGAGCGGCGACAAGAAGTAAGAAGCCGCATCCGTGCACAAGGGGGCATGTCCCCCTTTTCCAATATTTGAGGAATGAAACGGCCATGCCGCTACACAAAAAAGCGATCTTGCTGCTTGGTATCGTTTGCATCGTCGCCGTCGTCGCTTTTCTGAGCCGAGGCAAGCAGGAAAACGCGCAGCCCGTGCAACCCGTGCCAGCGCCGGCCGCGACGCCGGCCGAGGTCAAGGATTACCAGCGCGCCCGCTGGGACCCGCTGCATTTCAAGCCGGCGATCGAGACGGCCCGCGACGAACAATGCCTGGCCTGCCATCAGGAAGTTCTCGAGAATTCCGTGCGCCAGGAATCAAAAGCCGGCGTCAAGGCGGAAAATTCGCTGGCCTGGTACCAGACGCTCGATACCTACGCCGGCGAGCAGGCCACTTTCCACTGGCGGCATCTGAAGTCGCCTTATGCCACACAGGTGATGCAGATGAAATGCAACACCTGTCACCAGGGCAGCAATCCACGCGACCGGGCGGTCAATCCGCCGGATGTGAACAACACCGCGCATGTGCTGCGCAAGAACATCAATCCCGATACCTGCCTGATGTGCCACGGCAAGCATCCCAATGAAATCATGGGGATGGATCAGCCCTGGCCCGAGATTCGGGATTCGATGCAGAACAACTGCCTGCTCTGTCATGCGACCATCCGCACGGCCCGTCATCAGGTCAATTTCCTGAAACCCGAGGCCATCGAGAAACTGGCGGCGGAAAATGTTGGCAACGGCGGGGGCGGCGACGTTTGCTACGGCTGCCACGGCGGCCGGCAGTGGTATCGCATCAGCTATCCCTACCCGCGCCATCCGTGGCCGGGCATGGCGCCAGAAACGCCGGAGTGGGCCAAAGACCGGCCGACGCAATCGCCAGCCCGCTTTTTGAGCGGCATCACCAGCAACGTCAGCGGGAGTCAACCGTGAGCTTCGCCAACCATCCCCTTATGGACGAAAACGGCATCATCGACTGGCTCAGACGTGGCCCCGACGCGGCGACGATGACCCGCCGCACCTTCCTGAAAACGGCGCTGGCCGCCTCGGCGCTGGGCGCTACCGGCCTGGTGTCGCTGCTGCACCGTCCGGCCCGGGCCTTTGCCTACGAGCCTTATCCGCGCGACGACGAGTTGCAGACGGTGGTCACTTCCTGCGCCCATAACTGCGGTTCGCGCCACATGCTGGTCGCGCACAAGAAGGGCGACGTGATCGTCCGCCTGTCGACCGACAACGGCGCTTATCAGGCCGGCGGCAAGTTCGGCCTCGACACCGAAGCCTTGCCGCAACTGCGCGCCTGTCTGCGCGGCCGTTCCTACCGGGCGCGGCTGTATTCGCAGGAACGCCTGCTTTATCCGATGATCCGCGTCGGCGCGCGCGGCGAGGGCAAGTTCAAGCGTGCCTCGTGGGATGAGGCGCTCAATCTCGTCGCCGGCAAGATGCAGGAACTCAAGGAGAAATACGGCCCGACGGCGATCCTCGACCAGTCCTACGCCGGCGCTTCCTACGGCGTGCTGCACAAATCCGACCAGATCGAGGGCCTGCTGGCGCGTTTCCTGGGTATTTTCGGCTGTCGCACCAATTCCTGGTCGGTACCCTCCTACCAAGGCACGACGTTCAGTTCGAACATGACCTTCGGCACGATTCAGGACGGCAACGAGGACGACGCCTTCGCCCATTCCAAGCTCATCATCATGTGGGGCTGGAATCCGGCCTACACCTTCCACGGCGGCAACACGTTCTATTACATGCGCCTCGCCAAGCAGCGCGGCTGCAAGTTCGTGCTGGTCGATCCGCAATACACCGATTCGGCCGCCGCCTACGATGCCTGGTGGATTCCCATCCGGCCCAATACCGACGCCGCGATGCTGGCCGGCATGGCGCACTACATCTTCACCAACAATCTGCAAGATCAGAAATTCATCAACCGTTTCTGTCAGGGCATGGACGCCGGCACGATGCCGGCGTGGGCGAAGGACAAGGAGAATTTCAAGGATTACATCCTCGGCAAGTACGACGGCACGCCGAAAACGCCGGAATGGGCGGCGCAGATTTGCGGCGTCAAGGCCGAGGACATCAAGAAGCTGGCCGACCTCTACGCGCGCACCAAGCCGGCGGCGCTGAAAGCGTCGTGGGGGCCGGGCCGCAACGCCTACGGCGAGCAGTACAACCGCATGGCCGCCGCCGTGCAGGCGATGACCGGCAACATCGGTGTTCTTGGCGGCTGTTCCGAGGGCGTTGGCAAGGGTTTTCACACCGAATCCGTCGCCTATCCCTACGACGACTATTCCAACGTCTGGTGGGGTTCGATCAAGTCCGACCGCTGGGCGCATTGCGTGCTCAACTACCCCAACCTCAAGCGCGAGGAAGTCGGCCTGTGGCCGCGCGATGACGAACTCGACGGCAAGATTCCGAACATTCGCGCCATCTGGTGGCATGGTTCCGACTGGTTCAATCAGTTGACCAACATCAACAAGGAGATCGAGGCGGTCAAGAAGCTCGATTTCGTCGTCTGCAACGATGCGACCATCACCCCGTCCGGCCTCTGGGCCGACGTGCTGTTCCCGATCGCCACGCATTTCGAGCGCCACGATGTCGCCCTGCCCTGGTACAAGGGGCACTACTACATCCACCGGCCGAAAGTGATCCAGCCGCTCGGCGAATCCAAGACCGATTTCCAGGTCTTCACCGAACTGGCTTACCGCCTCGGCTTCGGCGAGAAGTACAACCCGAAATCGACGCGCGACTACTTCCACAACGACGACGAGGTCGACGAGCAATACCTGCGCGAGTGGTGGGAAAACCGGGTCATGGGCCATCAGGGCGTCAAGATGCCGTGGGAGGAGTTCAAGAAGCGCGGCGTCTACAAGTTCGAACTCAAGGAACCGCATGTCGCCTTCCGCGCGCAGATCGAAAAGGGCGAAGCCTTTGAAACCCCCTCCGGCAAGATCGAAATCCTCTCCACCACGCTGGCCAAGGTGGAGGATTGGACCAAGACCCAATGGGGTTATGAGATTCCGTCCATCCCGAAGTGGATCGAACCCTGGGAATCGCTCAACCATCCGAAAACGAAGGATTACCCCTTCCACCTCATCAGCCCGCACCCGCGCTGGCGCACGCACAGCATCTTCCACAATATCCCCTGGCTGCGCGAAACCTACACGCAGGAAGTCACCATCAATGCCGGCGACGCCGCCCGTCTGGGCATCGTCATGGGCGACACGGTGGAATTGTGGAACGACCGCGGCCGCGTCGTCGTCCCCGTCTACGTCACCGAGCGCTGCATGCCCGGCGTGCTGGTGCTGCACGAAGGAGCGTGGATGGATCTCGACGACAAGGCCATCGACCGCGCCGGCAACCCGGATTTTCTGACCAAGGACGACCCCAGCCCGGCCGGCGCTTTCGCCTACAACACGGTGTTGTGCAACATCAAGAAGAGCGATCTCGCCCACCGCCCCGGCTGGGATCAGCTTGCCACCGCGCGCAGCCACATTTTCCGCCGCGGCGACCATTGACCGGATAGCCTGCCATGAACAACCCGCCCAAAGACCTCGATCGCATCAAGGAAGCCGTCCAGCGGCGCAAGAAGGAAGTGTACGTGCCGGTCAAGCCCGAGAAGCAACTGGGCTTCGTGCACCACAACGTCGACTGCATCGGCTGCCGCGCCTGCGAAATCGCCTGCAAGGACAAGAATGGCCTGAACGCCGGGCCGCGCCTGCGCCGCGTCATGTACATCGAAGGCGGCAGTTATCCCGAGGTGTTCGCCTACAAGGTCAATATCTCGTGCAACCACTGCGCCGAACCGGCCTGTCTGCCCACCTGCCCGACCGGCGCCATCTGGAAGCATCCCGAGAATGGCATCGTCGACATCGACAGCACCCTGTGCATCGGCTGCCGCCGTTGCGAAGCCGCCTGCCCCTACGGCGCGCCGCAGTACGATGTGGCGGAAAACGTCGTCAAGAAATGCAATCTGTGCGTCGACGAAATCGAATCCGGGCGCACGCCGTACTGCGTCCAGGCTTGCATGATGCGCGTGCTCGACATCGGCCCGATCGACCAGTTGCGCGCCGGAACCTATTCGACCAAGGCCGTCGGCCCGCATGAGCAGGTGGTGCGGGCGGTGAAAAATTTTGCCAACCCGGAACTGACCAACCCCTCGATTGTTTTCGTGCCGCACAGCCAGGGCCGGGTCGATGACCCCCGCTGAGCAGGCCGCCGCGTGGCGCGCGCTGGCGGCCGAGGATTTATCCTTGCTCGCCCGCCTGCACGGCGTCGAACTCGATGCCGAGACGCTGGCGGCGCTCAAGGCGGCGGAATTTCCCGGCTGCCTGACGCTGCCGCCGGCCACCCGCGAGGGGGAAGAAGCGCGGCTGTTGATGGCAGAAGTCGTGGCCGGCGAGGATGCCGCCTTTGCCGCTTCGCTTGACGAACTGGCCGCCGACTACGCCGCCATTTACCTGACCGGCCGCTATCACGCCTCGCCCAACGAATCCGCCTGGCTCGACGAAGACGGGCTGGAACGCCAGGAACCCATGTTTGCCGTGCGCGCGTGGTATCAAAAATACAACCTGGGCGCCGGCGACTGGCGCAAACGGCAGGACGACAACCTCAGCCTGCAACTGCAATTCATCGCCCATCTCTGCACCCAGGCTACCGACGATGCCGCCTTGCGCCCGCTGGCCGATTTTCTCGACGCGCATCCCCTGCGCTGGCTCGACCGCTTCGCCGAGCGCGTCGCCAGCCGCGCCGCGACGCCGTTCTACGCGGCGCTCGGCATGCTGACCGCCGATTATCTGCATGGCCTGCGCGCGGCCCTGGTCGTTCTCGCCGATGCGCCGTGGCCGCCGCCCGCCGAAGAAGTCCGGCCGGAGGAGGAGGCGTTGTCCAACTTCGGCTGTGGCGACGCCATCGCCTTCGTGCCCGGCGCCGGCCCCACCTGGTAGGCGGATGACCGGGTGGCGTTGCCGCCATTGCCGATCCGCGCCTGGCCGTCTATGGTGTCACCCAGCCACGGATTTCCAATTCACCCATGTCCGCGATAACCGAGCGCAGCACCCCGCCAAACCCCGCCGCCGGGCGCGGGCTGTTGCGTTTGCGCGCCTGGTGGGCGGCGCGGCTGCGGCGCAAGATCATACTGGCCATGCTGGCCGCTTCGCTGCTGGCCTCATTGCTGCTGTTGCTGGTCTTTTTCGCCGTATACCGCGGCCAGTTGGCGGAGGAACTGACGACCGCCTCGATGCGGGTCAACCGTCTGCTCCAGGCGGCGCTGGAAAATGCCATGCTCAAGCGCGACGTGCCGGGTCTCTCGCAGATCGTCGTCCGTCTCGGCCAGCAGCCGGGCATTCTTGGCGTGCGCATTCTCGACCCGACCGGCAACATCCGCTTCGCTTCCGAGCCGCGCTTCACCGGCGGCCGGCTGACGCTGCCGAGCGATCTGCCCGCCGCCGGTCTGGCCCGTTTCATCGAGGATGACGACGGGCAGGAAATCCTGCGCGCCATCAATCCGGTCTTTAACCAGCAACCCTGTTCCGTCTGCCACGGGCCGCTGGCAAGTCATCCGCTCAACGGCGTGCTGGTTGTCGACTATGAAGCCCGGACCTTGCGCGCCCAGGCCCGTGACAGCGCGCTCGGGCTGACCGCCGGCGCGGCCCTGGTGATGCTGTTGTCGTGCGGCGTCGGCTATTGGGCATTGCGCCGCTACGTCATCGCGCCCGTCGACACGCTGGCGGCGGCCGCGCGCCGTCTCAGCGACGGCGATCTTGGCGCGCGCGTGCCGACGGGCGACGATGACGAACTGGCCCAGCTCGGCCAGACCTTCAACCGCATGGCGGAAAATCTCGCCGCCAGCCACGGCGAATTGCAGGCGCAACAGCGCTACCTGCGCGGCTTGCTCGACGGCCTGCCTGACGCGGTGCGCGTCATCAGCCCGGAATACCGCGTTCTCGCCGTCAACGAGGCTTACTGCAAGCTGCTGGGTCTGAGCCGGGCGCTGGCGCTTGAACAGAAATGCTATCGCAGCAATCACGGTCTCGACGAGCCTTGCCCGCCGACGCTGGTGTTGTGTCCGCTGCATGCGCTGGGCGACGCCCAGCCGACGATCAAATACGAGCAGCGAATGCGCCGCGCCGATGGCAGCGAGGTGGTCGTCGAAACCGTCGCTTCGCGCGTCCTGCTGGCTGGCCCGGACGGCGAGCGCCTGTGCATCGTCGAGTCGTTGCGCGATCTATCCACGCTGGCCCGCTATTCGCAGGAACAGCGCCTGTCGGAAATCGGCATGCTGGCCGCCGGCATTGCGCACGAGATCCACAATCCGCTGGCCTCGGTGCGCCTGGCGGTGCAGAGCCTGGTGCGCAATGCCGACGACAGGGAGTTGGCCAAGGGCGAGTTGCAGGATGGCCTGGCCATTGTCGATGGCGAGATCGACCGCTGCATCGAGGTCACTCGCCGCCTGCTGCTCTTGTGCCGTCATCCTGACGAAGCGCTGCAATGCGTCGACGTCAACCACGCCATGCACGATGCCGTCATGCTGCTCAGCTACGAGGCGCTGGCCGGCGGCATCGAACAGATCGAGGACTACGCACCCGAATCGCCGCAGGTACACGCCGATCCCAGCGAGTTGCGGATGATGATCTTCAACGTGGTGCAGAACGCCCACCACGCCATGCCCGAAGGCGGCCGGGTCGAGTTGCGCAGCCGCGTCGAGGAACGGATGGCGCTGATCGAGATCGCCGATACCGGCGTCGGCATCGCGCCGGAAAATCTGGCGCACATTTTCCAGCCCTTCTACAGCCGGCGGGCCGATGGCGCGCCCGGTACCGGGCTGGGATTGTCGATCGTGCGTTCCACCGTCACCCGTTACCATGGCCACATCGAGGTCGACAGTACGCCGGGGCGTGGCGCTTGCTTCCGCATCCGCCTGCCGCTGGCTTCTTGCGACGGAGTATGACATGTGAAAAAAACTGTCTTGGTCATCGACGACGACCGCGTCTTCAACGCCTTGCTGGTCAAGAACCTGGAGCGCATGGGGCTGGAGCCGAGCAGCGCCGGTTCCTGGCGCGAGGCGGAAAAGCTGCTGACCCTGCACGAACCCGACCTGATCCTGCTCGATTTCCGCCTGCCCGACGCCGATTGCGAACGCCTGCTGCCGCTGCTCGCGCCGCAATGCCCGGTCGTCGTGCTGACCGGCTTCGGCTCGATCCGCAACGCCGTCAGCATGATCCAGTTGGGCGCCAGCGAGTACCTGACCAAGCCGGTCGACCTGGCCGAACTCGAATTGACCGTGCGCCGCACGCTGGAAACCGCGGCGCTGCGGCAGACCCTGGAGCACTATCGCAAGCGTATCAGCCAGGGGCAAGGCGAGCTGGTCGGCGACAGCAAGCAGATGCGCGAGGTGTACAACCTGCTCGACGCCGTTGCTCCGACCGATGTCACCGTGTTGATCCAGGGCGAAAGCGGCACCGGCAAGGAGATGATCGCGCGCGCCGTGCACGAGCGCAGCGCCCGCGCCGACGGGCCGCTGGTCACGGTCGACAGTTGCGGCTTGCAGGAGCAATTGTTCGAGTCGGAACTTTTCGGCCACGAGCGCGGCGCTTTTACCGGCGCTGACCAGCAGAAGAAAGGGCTGATCGAGGAGGCGGTCGACGGCACGCTGTTCCTCGACGAGATCGGCGAGATTCCGCCGGCCATCCAGGCCAAGCTGCTGCGCGTCATCGAAACGGGCACTTTCCGCCGCCTGGGCGGCACCAGGACCCTGCGCGCCGACGTTCGTTTCGTCGTCGCCACCAACCGCAACCTGCTTGAAATGAGCCGCGACGGCAGCTTTCGCAGCGATCTGTATTACCGGTTGTCGAGCTTCATCATCGGCTTGCCGCCGCTGCGCGAGCGGCGCGAGGATATTCCGGCGCTGGCCCAGCATTTCCTCGACAGCTTCCGCAAAACCGAGACCAAGGAACTGGCGGCGGAAACCCTGAAACGCCTCCTGGCCTACGACTGGCCGGGCAACGTGCGCGAACTGCGCAATGTCGTCGAGCGTGGCTTCATCCTCTCGCGCGGCGCGCGCAAGATCCTGCCCGAGCATCTCGCCTTCATTCCCGGCGTCGCCAGCGGCAGCGGCGGCACGACGCTCCAGTATGATTACGAGCCGACGCTCGAAGACATCGAGCGCGACTATTTCGGCAAGCTGCTGGTCAAATACGGCGGCAACCGGCAGAAGGCCGCCGCGGCGCTCGGCATCAGCGAGCGCCATGCCTACCGCTTGATCGTCAAATACCAGTTGGCTTAGAGCGAGTTCGGTTCAAATGCTTACACAATCTGGCGCTGCTCCCCCCATCCCAACCTTCCCCCGCAGGCGGGGGAAGGGGCTTTGTTCCCTCCCCTGCTTGCGGGGGAGGGCTAGG
>Ga0209628_10000374_pt1 | contig 27116 bp, 21 predicted proteins | sample TergutCu122P4_FD_187285 | JGI IMG/M metagenome (GOLD analysis project Ga0209628, IMG submission 187285) | Cubitermes ugandensis P4 segment gut microbial communities from Kakamega Forest, Kenya - Cu122 P4 (SPAdes) (version 2) | ecosystem: Host-associated > Arthropoda: Insects > Digestive system...
CGGTTCGCCCGTGCCGATTGCCACATCGCCAAAGGCAAGCGAGGTCGGCTCTAAGGTGATAACGGGCTGACTCAGCGAAAATTGGGTGATCGCGCCGTAAAATGTGCCGATGAAATTTTGAAAATAGGGACGGATAAAGTAGGTGGTTTGGCCGTCCAAGCCCGAAATATAGGTCATCATCGGTCGCGGCATGTTGTCTAACAGGGTGAAATTGAGCGCGCCCAACTCCTTTTTGTCGTTGTCTATGGTGGGCGTGGGCACCGTACCGTAGCAAAATCCGTGTTGCGAAGTGGGAAACATCAGCCACCACCCCATGGCCACGGAGGTTACGTCGGTGGCCGAAGCGGTCTGGTTGCTGAAACTGACGGGGCCAAACTCCGGAAAAACTTTCCGATCCAGGATTGTCCACGTTGCGGCGTTGAACGATTTTTTCCAGGAGGCAAGTTTCTTCGAGAGGATTTCTATTTTCAGTTCAATCCCGAAATCCAAGCCGATCGTAAGTTTCATTCTCGGATTTACCTCTTCAAAGCCGAAGATGACGGCGGGGTCGATTTTTATGTCGTCCACCGCAAGTTTTACCGGCAAACCGCCGGAGACGCTCGCACCGGCCGCACCGTAGAGCATCAGGCCGATGGCAAGTTGGGGTTGCACCTTCACATAGCCGCTGAGCAGGAGTTGCACATCGTCCATATATTTATCCCGCAGCGATTCGAACTGGTCGATGGCGTGATATTCGCCGTTTTTATATTCCACGCCGTAAGTGAGTTTGTAGTGGAGATCGACTAAGGTTGCCGTTATTTCGGCTTTGCCTTCGGCGCTCAGCGTCAGATTGATCTCAACTTCGGGAACGAGCACCACCGGCACCACGCCCACCGCAAAGACGATGGGGGAAAAGGAGATTTTCGCAATCCGTATCGTTTTACTTGCTTTCAACACCCCCTCGATGCTGGGGGTGACTTTGACGGTAATTTCATCCTCAACGGTGAATTTCAGGTAGTTCAAATCCCAATCTTCGACGTTCATGTCGAAATTGGCGGTCAATTTCATGTCGAGCGAGCCTTCGATTTTTGCCGTTACGTTTGCGCCGAGCGCAACCTCTTTGCTGACCTCAATCGTGGGGATGGAGAGGTCGGCGCTTACGCGGGTGGCGGCCTGCGCAATCACATTGCCTTCGTCGTCTTCAACGCGGTCGAAGTATTGTCCCAGGTCGAACCTTTTGCTGACGTTGGCCTCTTTCACCGCCTCGTCGATGGAGGCGATTTCGGTGGTGATGCGGGTTTTTCCGCCGGAGGTGGTGACTGTTTTCACTTTGCGCAGGTAGCCGTGGGGGGCGTTTTGGCTTGGCGCCGAGGCCAAAATATCGCCCTTTTTGGGTTGTTGGTCGGCGGGCAACTCCGTGAAGGTCAGCGTGCCGTCGTTGGCGATGCTTTCCAATTTGGCGGCGGTTTCCGCGTCCGACACGTAGAGTGCGCCGCCCGTTTTGGTGGGCAGTCCGGGCTTTTTGGTGATGTTTTCGTTATCACAGCCCGCTACGGCTAAAAGTATAACTGATAGAATGAGGGTGAATTTGATTGCTTTCATATTTGTATTAAATTAAATTTCATTCTGCAAAAATAGTAATTATTTTTTTGAATCTCTTATATCTGCTTGCCTATAACAGAAAAAACCACTCTTAATTTTGGAATATCCAAAATAAAATCCTACTTTTGCACTCCGAAAACAATGGCGAGATAGCTCAGCTGGTTAGAGCGCATGATTCATAATCATGAGGTCCCCGGTTCAATCCCGGGTCTCGCTACCATTCGAAAAAATAGATTAAAAATAAAATTGTACTTGATATGGCAAAGAAAACAAAATTGAGCGAACAACCAACACAGGTTGAGAAAAATGTAGGTGAAATCCTTTCAAAAACAGATCAATTTGTAGATAAATATTTAAAACAGATCTTGATTGGTTTGGGTGTGGTTATTGTGGTGGTAGTAGGAATTATTGCTTTCCGCCATAATTATCTGGTACCCAGAGAGCAAAAAGCAGAAAATGCGCTTTTCCCGGGTCAGGAATATTTCGCCAATCAACGATGGGAAACAGCCTTGAACGGCGACGATATTGATTTCATCGGTTTCTTAGGAGTAATAGACGAATTTGGCGGCACACGTTCGGCAAATTTGGCAAAGGCCTACGCCGGATTATGTCGATATCAACTGGGAGATTACGAGGAAGCCCTTAAATTTTTGAAAAGTTATAAAGGGAAAGATCGCTTGTTCGCTGCACAGATTATCGGTGCAATCGGTGATTGTGAAGTGAATCTGGGTAATGTGAAAGAAGGTATTTCTTATTTTCAAAAAGCAGCCGATAAAGCCAACAGTTCTTTGTTGAGTCCTGTTTACTTGAACAAAGCAGCCAATGCATCCGAAAGTTTAGGTGATTACAAGGCGGCCTTGGAAATATACACCACAATTCGGTCAAAATATCCGCAGTCGCAGGAAGCGGCTTCGGTTGAAAAATACATCGAACGGGCAAAAATATTGATGCAATAGTTTGGATTACGAATTAATATCCGATTACCGGCCTACGGGCGACCAGCCTCAGGCAATTCGGGAATTGGTGGAAGGAGTGAACCAGCATTTGCCGTACCAAACCTTATTGGGAGTAACCGGATCGGGAAAAACCTTTACTATCGCCAATGTCATTAAAGAATTAAAAAAACCAACGTTGGTTTTAAGCCATAATAAAACCTTGGCGGCGCAGTTGTACAGCGAATTTAAAACATTTTTTCCGCACAATGCGGTGGAATATTATGTTTCTTATTACGATTATTACCAGCCGGAAGCCTATCTTCCCTCTTCAAACACTTATATCGAAAAAGATTTGTCGATCAATGCCGAAATCGACCGCTTGCGTCTTTCCGCTACTTCGGCTTTGCTTTCGGGACGGCACGACGTAATTATTGTTTCGTCGGTTTCCTGTTTATATGGAATCGGAAACCCTGAAGACTTTCGGGAAAATGTGGTTTCTATCCGGCGAGGGATGACTTTTTCGCGCACTGCTTTTTTACGCCGTTTGGTATCCGGTCTGTATTCGCGTAATCAAATCGAATTTACACGGGGAAAGTTTCGGGTAAATGGCGATACTGTCGATATTTTTCTTGCCTACAGCGATACGGCTCTGCGGGTGCTGTTTTGGGACGACGAAATAGAAGAAATTTACACTTTCGATCCGCTTACCGGTCGCCCGTTGGAAATTTTTGAAAAGTATGATATCTATCCGGCAAATATTTTTGTTACCACTCAAGAACGAATACATGCAGCCGTTCAGCAAATCGACTTGGATTTGGGCGAACGGGTGCGATTCCTCAATTCCGAAGGAAAAATAGAAGAGGCCAAACGGCTTTACGAGCGGGTAACTTACGACTTGGAGATGATACGGGAATTGGGTTATTGCTCAGGTATTGAAAATTATTCGCGTTATTTAGATGGACGTGAGGCAGGTAGCCGTCCTTTTTGCCTGATCGATTATTTTCCGAAAGATTTTTTGACGGTGATAGATGAAAGCCATGTAACTGTCCCACAAATTCGAGCGATGTATGGCGGCGATCATTCCCGAAAAATCAATCTTGTAGAATATGGGTTCCGTTTACCGGCGGCAATCGACAATCGTCCGCTGACCTTCGATGAATTTGAAGCGATTACTCCGCAAAAAATCTTCGTGAGCGCTACACCGGCCGATTTTGAATTGCAGATGAGTGGAGGCGTTGTAACCGAACAGGTAGTACGTCCCACCGGCTTATTAGATCCTGTAATCGAAGTACGTCCCAGTCTTCATCAGATCGACGACTTGATGGAAGAAATCAGTCAGCGAACCGAACAGGGCGAACGCACCTTAGTAACTACGCTGACCAAGCGGATGGCGGAAGAATTGAATGCCTACTTTACCCGTATGGGAATTCAAACCGCCTATATACACTCGGATGTGGATACTTTGGAACGAATCGAAATTATGGAAAAACTTCGGCAAGGCGTTTTTGATGTGCTGATTGGCATCAACCTGCTGCGCGAAGGTTTGGATTTGCCGGAAGTTTCGTTGGTGGCAATCTTGGATGCCGACAAGGAGGGATTCCTGCGTTCGCACCGTTCTCTGACGCAAACCGCCGGTCGTGCCGCCCGTAATATCAACGGAAAAGTGATTTTTTATGCGGATAAAGTAACGGAAAGTATGCAAAAAACCTTGTATGAAACCAACCGTCGGCGGGAAAAACAATTGCTTTACAATGAACAACACCATATTATTCCCCAGCAAATTCGGAAGGGCTTGCAACCTTCTTCTTTATTGTCTAACACGACTTCTGCGGAGAGCAAGGCTTACGTGGAACCGGTAACCACTCCTGCGATTGCTGCCGACCCCATTGTGCAGATGATGAATAAAGACCAACTTCAAAAAGCCATTGCGCAAACACGAAAACGCATGATGGAAGCCTCAAAAAATCTGGAATTTTTGGAGGCTGCCCTCTACCGCGACGAACTGTTGAAATTGGAAGAATTGTTAAAAAAATAGAGGCTGTCCTTTTGAGACAACCTCTGTTTCCTGTTTTGTGCACTATCCGACTACTCTACATTCAGATTGACACGGCGAAATTCGGTAACCGTCAAATCTTTGTTTTGTTTTTTCAGATAATCGTCAATCGTGATTTTAGCGTCTTTCACAAAATCCTGCGACAACAAAGTATATTCTTTGAAGTATTTTTGCAGAGCACCTTCGGCAATCCGATCAAGAATATTTTCGGGTTTGCCCTGTTCGATGGCTTTTTCACGAGCGATCTTCTTTTCGCGTTCCACGATTTCGGTAGGAACGGTTTCTTTAGTTACGCTTACCGGATTCATAGCGGCGATTTGCATCGCTATATCTTTAGCAACCTGAGCATCTACACCGGATTGATTGAAACCGGCAATCGTTGCCAATTTATTGCCCGGATGGATGTAAGCTACCGTAGTAGGAGCGGATAAAAATTCATAAGCGCCTAATTCCATTTTTTCACCGGTAACACCAATACGGTCGGTAATCAGTTCGTGTACTTTTCGACCTTCGACCAATAATTCGCTCAATGCTTCGGCTGTTTTCGGTTGGTTTTCCAATGCTGTATCCAAAATTTTCCTAACCATACCGATAAAATCCGCACCTTTTGCCACGAAATCGGTTTCACATTTTACAGCGACGATAGCGGCAAAACCGCCATTGGCTGCAGCTAATACGCAACCTTCCGACGCTTCGCGGTCTTCGCGTTTAGCGGCTACTGCCAATCCTTTTTTACGAATGATTTCTACTGCCGTATCGAAATCGTTATTTGCTTCATTGAGCGCTTCCTTACAGTCCATCATACCTGCGCCTGTCATTTTGCGCAAGTGTTGGATATCTGCCATTGTAACTGCCATAATTTTTTTTTTAATTATTCTTCTTCTTTCACGTATTTACTTGCAATATTTGCATTCAAAGCTTCTTCATCATCTTTCGTGATGGCTACTGCCTTTTTTACAAATTTTGCTCTTCTTTCCCGTCGAACAGGAGTTTCTTCGTCGCTATCAGAACCGACGGTGTCGATTCTCTCCACTTTTCGTTCCTCCAAGCCTTCGTTAATGGCAGCACAGAGGGCTTCCAAAATCACTTCTATCGATTTGGTAGCGTCGTCGTTAGCAGGGATTACAAAATCAATATTGTCGGGATTGGAGTTGGTATCTACCATTGCGAATACCGGAATCCCCAAACGATTGGCTTCTGCTACGGCGATGTGTTCTTTCATTACATCAACAATCAATAGCGCTGATGGAAGACGACTCAAATCGGCGATAGAGCCTAAGTTCTTTTCTAATTTTGCCCGTTGACGTGTAATCTGCAACTTTTCCCGCTTGGATAACTGGTCGAATGTGCCGTCTTTCGCCATTTTGTCGATATTACCCATTTTCTTAACTGCTTTACGGATAGTGGGAAAATTGGTTAACATACCTCCCGGCCAACGTTCCGTAACGTAAGGCATACCCACCGAAGTGGCTTTGTCGGCAACTACTTGTTTAGCTTGTTTTTTAGTGGCTACAAACAACACTTTTCGTCCTGATTTGGCGATTTGTTTAAGTGCAGCGGCAGCATCTTCCACTTTTACAACGGTTTTATGCAGATCGATAATATGGATACCGTTACGTTCCATAAAAATGTAGGGAGCCATCGCGGGATTCCACTTTCTTTTCAAGTGTCCGAAGTGCGAACCGGCTTCCAATAATTGCTCAAATGATACTCTTGACATTGTTTTTTGTTTAAACGTTTACTTTCTTTTTTTAATCAATCTTTAGGTAGCTACCCGAAAACAATCGGATAAGTCCTACCGATTTAGATACTAAACTCTGTACGGGATTAACGTTTCGAGAATTGGAAACGTTTTCTTGCTTTGGGGCGCCCCGGTTTCTTCCGTTCCACTTCGCGTGGATCACGAGTCATAAATCCTTCCGACCGTAAAGCGGGTTTGTTTTCCGGATTAATTTTTACCAATGCGCGGGCAATACCCAAACGGGCAGCCTCAGACTGTCCTTTGTAACCGCCTCCTTGTAAATTGATGGTTACATCATATTGATCGGCAACACCTAATTTATTTAACGGTTGCTTGACCACATATTGAAGTATGGAGGAGGGGAAATAGGTTTCGAATTCGCGCTTGTTGATCACGATTTTACCGGACCCTTCTTTGACATAAACACGGGCAATAGCGGCTTTACGTCTTCCTAATGCATTTACTACTTCCATTATTATTATTTAAGTGAATTAATATCAATTGATTTGGGTTGTTGTGCGGCATGTCGATGTTCCGTCCCGTCATAAACATAAAGATTCAACAGCAATTGAGCACCCAGACGATTTTTCGGAAGCATGCCCTTAACAACTTTCCGTAAATAGCGGTCGCTGCCTTTTTTAAACAGGGTTTCCGGAGTGTTCTCTCTTTGACCGCCAGGGTAACCGGTATGAGAAAAATAAATTCTGTCTGTCCATTTGTTACCCGTTAAAACGATTTTGTCGGCGTTGATAATAATTACATTATCTCCACAATCAACATGAGGCGTAAAATTGGGTTTGTACTTGCCCCTGAGAAGTTTTGCTACCTTCGAAGCCAAACGACCTGCATGTTGTCCATTTGCATCTACGACCACCCATTCTTTGTTGACGGTTGCGCTATTTGCAGAAATGGTTCTATAACTTAAAGTATCCACTGTGCTTAATTTTTTGTTAATTAATAATTTAAATGTTTTTTGTTGTTGTGTGAATAATAATCGGCGCGCAAAGATACGACATTTTCTTTAAAAAACAAAAACTGTTTCCATTAAAAAGAAACAGTTTTTAATTTTGTTTGTTTTTCCCGAAATTTACTCAGCAGCTTCTTCTACTACTTCAATTTCAACCACTTCGTCACCTTCTTCTACTACGGTGATTTCTTCTTCCGGAACAGTTTGTTCTTGAGGAGCGGCTTTCTTGCAAGCGCTCAAAGAAACAGCAACTACAACTGCTGCTAACAATACTAACTTTTTCATTTCGCAATAATTAAAACGATTGATAAAACTTGACAAAACTTCCCTCATGGAAATTCCGCCACAAAGGTAAGTAATAATTTTATATATTACACAACCTAATTAAAAGTTTTTTTGGATTTTTTATATTGAAATTCATATTTCTGTCAAAAATCCGTACTTTGTCCCATTTGTGTTACTAAATTATGGTGCAAAAAGTAAATTATAGACAAAAAACCTGATCATAATTTAATGATTAAAACGATTTGGCATACTATTTGCTGCACATTTTATTGTAGGAACATTATAAATTTTGTCTAATAAAGACAGTTTAACAATGAAACATTTGGGAGTTTTGAATAAAGGTATTACCTTTGTAGCCAGAATAACGTAAAATAAATTTGGGGCGATTTTTATTAGTTTAGTTAGAGTTTGTATTATTGACATTAAAAATAAGGAAAAAATCAAATTATTTAATTCATTAAAATTTTAAAGACATGATGAAAAATTTATTCTTGACAGTAGCAGTTTTACTTTTGGCTTTTGGAGTAAGTGCTCAGACGTTTGCTGAAAAGCAGTATCCCGGCGATGAAATAGCCAACATTGTAACCGAATCCGCAATTGCAAAAAATTCGGATGCTAAAACTACGGCACTAAGAACCACATGGGTGGCGAATCGTCCGCGTGACAATTGGTTCATATCTTTAGGAGGGGGTTTCAATTATCAACTGAATGAAAGATATGCGGTTAATGATAAATTTAGCAACCTCTTCCCTACTGGAGGTATTGCTGTTGGAAAATGGTTTTCGCCTGTTTGGGGTTTGAAAATCAGTGCTTCGGGAGGAAAATTGAAAGGTTTTCAGCCGTACATTGATGGAACCTGGTACTGCGGGGCAAACTATTCCGCAACTGGATATAATAGACCGGGATCTTATATTTATGGACGATACTATCCGGAAATAGTCAGAGAACGCTTTATTGATGAAGACGGTAATAACCCTTTTTCTTATGCGAATATTAGCGGTGAAGGTATGATCAACCTGAAAAATCTGGTTATGCCATACAATCCCAAAGGGATCTTTGATCCGGTGCTATATACAGGTATAGCTTACGTGCATACGTTTGGTGCTAAATTTGACCCATTTAAAACAACATTATCGAAAGATGTGGGATCCGTCAACAATATTGGTTGGAAAAGCGGCTTGCAATTCAACTTCCGTTTGGCTGATCCTTTGCAACTGTTCTTAGGTGTCGAAACGTTGGTGGTACCTGAAAACTTTAGTCGTTATTTGGGAGACAGACCCTACGATGCTTTAGTAAGCGGGACCTTGGGCTTGACTTATCGTTTCAATTTCCGTCATTTTGTCAAGGCAGAATTCTACGATCAGTCGCAAATTGATGCGCTAATGAAAGAAATCAATGACTTACGCAATCGTCCGGCACAAGTATGTCCGCCTACTCCGATTTGTCCCGCATGTCCGGATTGCCCCGAACCCGTACAGATTGAATTAGAACCTGTATTTTTCTTGATCGACAGTCATATAGTTCGTACCAGTGAGATGATTAAAGTCATACGCGCAGCCGATTACCTGATCAACAATCCGAAAACGAAATTAACAATCGAAAGTTATGCCGACAGAGAAACCGCTTATCCTGCATATAACCTACAATTGTCGAAAAAACGTACGGATGCTGTAGCAAAAATATTGACAGAAAAATTGGGCATCAGTGCCGATCGTTTGATTTTGAGTCACAGAGGAGATATTGTCCAACCATTTGCAGAAAATGCTAAAAACCGTGTAACACTTTTCATAAAATAAGGATGCCGGTTTAATATTAGAATAAAAAAATCCCGCTTTATTGAGCGGGATTTTTTTTATTCCGGCAGGAGGAAATGTATTCGCGTATGAGGGTTTTGTACTCGGTTCTATTGTTGTCGAATCTGTACCCGTCGAATTTTACCACTGATTGTCTTGGGTAATTCTTCTACAAATTCGATGATACGCGGATATTTGTAAGGTGCTGTTACATGTTTCACATGTTCCTGAATTTCTTTGACCAATTCGGGACCTGCCTGATTCTTGTATTCCGAAGATAGAATAATGGTGGCTTTTACTACTTGTCCGCGTATCTCGTCGGGAACTCCTGTAATGGCACATTCCACTACAGCAGGATGAGTCATTAATGCGCTTTCCACTTCAAATGGACCGATGCGGTAGCCCGAACTTTTAATAACATCGTCGTTACGACCTACAAACCAATAATAGCCGTCCTCGTCACGCCATGCAATATCACCGGTATAATAGACATGATTGTGATACACGCTTTGGGTCATTTCCGGATCGCGATAATAGCCCATAAATAAACCGACCGGCACATTTTTGTCGGTACGGAAAATGATTTCCCCTTGTTCGCCGTCTTCGCAACTACGCCCGTCGGGAGTAATTAAATCCATGGCATAAGCAGGATTAGGAACTCCCATCGAACCCGGTTTGGGTTCCATCCAAGGGAAATTGGCGATGGTAACCGTAGTCTCGGTCTGACCGAAACCTTCCATCAGTTTCACACCGGTAGCTTTGTAAAAGGCCTCATAGACCGAAGGATTAAGCGGTTCGCCGGCTACTTCGCAGTATTTCAGGGCGGAGAAATCGTATTTTGAAAGATCCTCCAAAATCATAAAACGATAAATGGTGGGTGGTGCGCAAAACGAACTTATACGGTAATCCTGCATCACCTGCAACAGATTTGCCGGAGTAAATTTTTCATGGTCGTAAACAAAAATGCAAGCGCCCATAATCCACTGTCCGTAAAGTTTTCCCCAGGCTGCTTTTGCCCATCCTGTGTCGGCTAAGGTCAAATGCAAACTGTCTTCTCTCAAATTTTGCCAAAAACCGGAAGTAATGATATGTCCTAAAGGGTAAATGTAATTGTGAATTACCATCTTCGGATTGCCTGTAGTGCCCGAAGTAAAATACAGAAGCATAATATCGCTGTTTTCGTTGGGTTTTTCCGGTTTGATAAAAGGAGCAGCAGCCAGCATTCCTTTTTGAAAATCGAACCAACCGTCCGGTATTTCATGCCCAATAGAAATTCTGTGTTGTAAAGTAGGACATTCGGGTAAAGCATCGTTTATTTGTTGGATAACGAGTTCTTCTCCTACGCTGACAATTGCTTTGATGTCGGCCGCATTGCAACGGTAAACAATATCTTTCTTAGTAAGCAGATGTGTCGCAGGGATGGCAACGGCACCTATCTTATGCAATCCGAGGATGGCAAACCAGTACCAATAGCGGCGTTTCAGGATAAGCATTACTTTATCGCCTTTTTCAATGCCTATGGATTGAAAATAAGCGGCAGCAGCATCACTCTTTTCTTTCATTTCCCGGAAAGTGAAGTCAATGTGCTCGCCCTGGTCGTTCGTCCAACACAATGCCTTTTTATCCGGTTCGATTTTTGCCCACTCGTCCACAATATCATAGGCGAAATTAAAATTATCAGGAACACGAATTTGAAAATTTTTCCGAAAATCTTCCAAATCTTTGAAATCAAGTCTGTTGATATATTTTTCTACCATAATAATTTTACTGTAAAATGATTGCTAAAAATTTCACCGGTTTATTATCCAATGCTTTCATTCCGTGAGGACAGGAAGAATTGAAGTAAATACTGTCGCCAGGGTTTAGTATCAATTCTTTACCATTGATGTGCAACCCAAGACAACCTTCCAGCACATAATTAAATTCCTCGCCCGTGTGTGTGTTGAGAAAAACAGGTTGATCGTTAGGCTCAACCGTTACCTCAAAAGGTTCAATTTTCGGACGTTTGTAACCACTTGCCAATGCCTGATACTTGTAGGCTTTTGTACGTTCGACCGATGTGCCATGCCCATTGCGCGTAAGGAAATAGGACGACATACGAGGCTCTTCTCCGGAGATCAACGTGGAGGTGTCGATATGGAAATACTGCCCCACATCGAACAGGAAACTCATCGGGATGTCTTTTTCTCCGGTTTCGTACTGTCTGATTTCCTCGACCGGTCGTTTGCATTGTTCCGCCATTTCCGCTTGTGAAAGATCCAACGATTCGCGCAGACCTTTCAAGCGTTGGGCGATTTGTTTAACTTGTTCGTTCATAATACTAATTTGTTGTTTTTTGTCATTTTTATAATTTATGTATTTAATTTTCCCTTCAAAAACCTTCCTGTAACCGAATCCCCACAAGCCGCTATTTCTTCCGGCGTTCCTGTGGCAACTAAATATCCGCCTTTATCGCCTCCTTCCGGTCCGAGATCAATCACATAATCGGCGATTTTGATTACGTCCAAATTATGTTCAATAATTACAATTGTATGTCCCCGTGCAATCAGAGCATCAAAGGCCTGCATCAGGGTTTTGATATCGTGAAAATGCAAGCCGGTAGTTGGTTCATCGAAAATAAAGAGCGTGGGTCGCGCCCGTTCTTCGCTCAGGTGGTACGCCAATTTTACTCGCTGATTTTCTCCTCCGGAAAGCGTAGAAGAACTTTGTCCGAGTTTTACATAACCCAATCCAACATCCTGCAAGGTTTGCAGTTTTTTGACAATCTTTTTTGTTTGATGATCTTCTTTGATTTTGAAAAAAGCAATGGCTTCTTTGACAGTCATATTCAATACATCAAAAATATTTTTACCCTGATATTCCACTTCCAGCACATCCGATGAAAAACGGCGGCCGTGGCAGGTTTCACATTCCAACAATACATCAGCCATAAACTGCATTTCGACCGTAATAACGCCATCGCCTTTGCATTCTTCGCAACGCCCGCCTTCTACATTAAACGAGAAATAAGCCGGTGTGAAGTGCATTTGTTTGGCTAAAGGCTGGTCGGCAAACAATTTCCGGATTTCGTCGTAAGCCTTGATATACGTTACAGGGTTGGAACGGGAAGAATGTCCTACGGGGTTTTGATCCACAAATTCTACCTGCTCAATGGCTTGTAAATCGCCGGAAAGACCTTTAATCGCTTGCGAGCGAGTACTGTCGAAATAGATTTTCAGACTTTGATAAAACACATCATGCACCAACGATGATTTTCCGGAGCCGCTTACGCCCGTTACGACTGTCATTATGTTTAAAGGGAAACGAACATCTATATTTTTCAGATTATTTTCGCGCGCACCTTTTATTTCGATGTAATTGTTCCATTTGCGGCGTTGTTTGGGGATTTCGATTTTTTCCCGACCGGTTAAGTAATCGAAAGTATAACTTTGAAAAACGGTTTTATTAAAATCGCCGTTGGAGAGAGTGCCTTGATAAACAATTTGTCCCCCGTTTTGTCCGGCTTCGGGACCAATATCAACGATGTAATCGGCTGCCCGGATGATTTCTTCATCGTGTTCTACCACCACAACCGTATTGCCTAAGGCTTGCAGTTGGCGCAAGACCATGATTAAACGGTTGGTGTCGTTAGAATGTAAACCGATACTCGGCTCATCAAGAATATACAACGAGCCAACCAAACTGCTTCCCAGCGAAGTAGCCAAATTGATTCGCTGACTTTCGCCGCCGGATAAGGTAGAAGATATTCGGTCGAGTGTGAGATAACCCAAACCCACATCGTTGAGGAATTGCAAGCGCGAACGGATTTCTGTCAGTAATCGCCGCGCTATTTTTTCATCGTGCTCGTCCAATTGCAATTGCTCAAAAAAGGCGTATAATTGACTAATCGGCATTTGTGTTAATTCGGAAATTGTTTTTCCGCCGACTTTTACATGAGAAGCCTGCGGTTTCAGACGAAGCCCTTTACAAGCCGGACAAATTGTTTTTCCCCGATAGCGGGCATACATTACCCGGTATTGGATTTTGTATTGATTTTCTTCGACAAAACGAAAAAAATCATCAATTCCTTTGACGGCATCTTTCCCATGCCACAAGAGATCTTTTTGCTCCCGGGTTAATTCGTGATAAGGTTTGTGAATAGGAAAATCGTATTTGGACGCATAACGAATAAAATCGTTTTTCCATTCGCTCATCTTTTCGCCTTTCCAGCAAACAACGGCATCCTCGTAAACCGACAGCAAACTGTCGGGGATGACTAATTCTTCGGCAATACCCATCGTTTTGCCAAATCCTTCGCATACAGGGCAGGCTCCCGCCGGACTGTTGAAATTGAACATCAAATCCGATGGTTCTTCAAATTCGATTCCATCGGCTTCGAAACGCCGTGAAAATTCTTTAGAAACAATAACTGCGGCGGTTTCGATACGGAGAACACAATCGCCGCGTCCTTCATAGAAAGCAGTTTCTATCGAATCGGATATGCGGGAAAGTGCTTGTGCATCGGTGGAAGCAACAAAACGGTCGATCAACAAAAACAGTTCATTATTTTCTAATAAATCCTTATTATTCAATAAATCATCATCAATCCGGTAAATCTGTCCGCCAGTTTCTACACGGGAAAAACCTTCTTTGAATCGTATAGACAACTCGTCGCGCATTGTTCGGGAAGCGGCGGGTATGATTTGGGTTAGTAACGAAATACGAGTGCCGGCAGGATACATTTGTATAAAGTCGATTACATCGCTTACCTGATGTTTGCAGACTTCTTCACCAGAAACAGGCGAGATTGTTTTTCCGATACGGGCAAATAACATTCGTACATAGTCGTACACTTCGGTTGATGTTCCCACTGTGGAGCGTGGATTCCGTGTGTTCACTTTTTGCTCGATAGCAATAGCCGGCGGAATCCCTTTGATAAAATCGGTTTCCGGCTTACTCATCCGACCTAAAAATTGTCGGGCGTAAGCCGAAAGGCTTTCCACGTAACGTCTTTGACCTTCGGCATACAAAGTATCAAATGCTAAAGATGATTTTCCGGAACCGGATAAACCCGTGATAACCACGAATTTATCGCGAGGAATTTCTACGTCAATATTTTTCAGATTATTAACTCTCGCGCCTTTAATTACAATATTTGATTCTAATGCCACGTTCTTCTGCCGAATAAACTGCAAAAGTACGAAATATTGATTAAAATGTTTCGAGTTATTAGAAGAATATATGTTTGTAATTTTTACAAATAATATTCCTATTTTTTCGCGTCCTCAATTTTCTTGTATTGAGTTGGATTCATGCCGGCTTCCCTTTTGAAAAAAGTGTTGAACGATGAGATGCTTTTGAAGCCGACCTGTTCGGAAATTTCCAGCATGGAAAGTGGCACATTATCCTTAGAAAGCAATTCTTTTGCCTCTTTTATCCGATAATGGTTCACAAGACCAATAAAATTATCCTCAAAATCCTCCTTGATAATTGTGTACAGATAAGTGCGATTGGTATTCAGTGCTCTTGCCACGTGGTCTATTCTCAAATCGGGATTGCGATATTCGCAATTTTGCTCCATTAGCATTACAAGTTCCCGATTCAGTTTTTGACGCATTGCCAAAGGCATTCCCTTACTTGAGATTGCCTTTTCTTCGTAATTGTTTTCATCTTCCGTATAGATATCCGGTTGATGAATTCCCCAAAAAGTAATTGCCATGTAAAATCCCGAATAGATAAAATTGGAGGCAATAAACATCCAGCCGATTTCCGAAATACACATATCGAAAACAGTCCAAATTCCGTACAGAATACTAAACACCACAAGGTATGGAAGCCACGAAAGGCTGACATTTTCGCTGAAAGAAAACTGTTCGGAAATGTTGATTTTATGACGTTTATACATTTGATAAATTTTGATACCGGCAATAACCACCAGTACCACAAAATTCAGAAAAGCGGCAAGCCTTAAAAAAATGACCGGTTGACTGATATTTTCAAGCACATCTGCAATGGTATAAATTTTGGGTGATGGCGTAAAGAAAAATGAAAAAACGGCATATAGAAAAACATACGCCGATACGATGTATAACAGGCGGCGCAGCAATTTACGGTTGTTTACCCACGGCAACATCAGCAAGCGAAAATAGATAAAAAGCAAGCCCACGAGAATAATGCAAACAAGGCTGTAAGAAATGTCTAACATTTGAGGACGAAATCCCGGCTGCACGTAACAGATAAGGAGCATAGCCCCCATATACACAAGAAGCAGGGTCAAAATCAGTGCCAGCACTAATTTAGGACGACTTTTCCCGCGCATCATCCACGTCCGGGCAACGCAAAACAAAGCGGTAATCATCAATGTGGTAGCGGATATAATAAACCAGTCGTGCAACATATCTGAGATAAATAAAATCAAGTTTCAGGCATCAAAGATAAAAAAAAATTGTGAAATCCGATAGAAAATTTGTGAAATTAAATAAGGGTATCATTACAAAATTTTTAACTTCGCACGAATAAATAAAAAATTAAAGTCTCATGAAAAAAAAATTATCCTTTTTTGTAGTTGCTTGTGTTTCAACAACTTTATTCGCACAAAGCATTGTTTCCACTATTGCTTCCAATAAAAACGTAATTTTGGAAGTATATACCGGTACAAATTGCACTTATTGTCCGGACGGACATAGAATTGCAGACCAAATTATGGCAGATAACCCCGGTCGTGCGTGGGTGATAAGAATCCATCAGGGCTCATTTGCCGGAAATAACCCCGATTACAAAACCGACTGGGGAAATGCATTGGCTAATCAATACGGTGTTTATAGTTATCCCGATGCAACAATTAACAGAGGCAATTCGTTGGTTAGCCGCGGCGCGTGGGCTAACTCGTCAACCCAAGTATTAGCAGAAGTCTCGCCTGTAAATGTAGCGGCAAGGGCTTCAATTAATCGGGAGACAAGAGAATTAACCGTTTTAGTAGAAGCATATTACACAAGTAATGCGGCTAATCCTACAAACAAATTGAACGTAGCGCTTATACAAAATAATGTGTTAGGTCCTCAATCGGGAGGAACTACTTATTACCCTGCAATGATGGTTGGAGACCAGTACAAGCATCTGTATATGCTTCGCCATTTGCTGACAGAACAGTGGGGAGTAGAAATTCCGGCAACTGTTTCGGGAACTTTTTATACCGAAACGTTTAGTTATACTCTCCCCGAAAATATTCGTAATGTTCCCCTTTGTTTGGAAGATTTGGAAATTATAGCCTTTGTTGCCGAAGACAATAAAACTATTCTTTCCGGTTGTAAAGCAAAGCCAACTTTTGAAAATGAGCCTGCCGGTTTGGGAAAAATGAATGACAACATGAATATCGCCGTAGCGGGTTATTACAACATAATGGGTCTAAAATTGGATAAGGCACCCGAAAAAGGGCTGTATATTATTCTGTATGATAATGGAAAAGCGGAGAAAATAATTAAAAAATAAAAAACATGAAAACAAAATTAACAAAACTATTATTGGCAACAATGATGTTGCTGGCAAGCGCAAGCGCAATGGCGCAGAATGCTGCAACCGGTTTCCCATTTTTATTGGGAGCGGCAAAAGGAGCACAAAACGAAATTGTTCCTTTGATGACTTACACACTTGGGCAAAACGCAGGCTCTGTACCGGTGAACGGAACAGTAACAAACTTCCCGATGTCGGAAACTTTTGCCCGGTTTGAAACGCGCCCCGATAGCGACCATCCCGATGGCTTCGCTTATATTTGGGTATATGATGATGTGAGCAATGTGTATTTCGTTTGCGACTGGACAAGCGACAATACCTACGACGACGGCGAGGATTACTTTACCGTTCACATCAACGATGGTGCAGGACTGAAATCCTACACACAGCATTCAGACGGCGGAGAATACGGCATTGCGCTGTTCGACTACACCAATATTGTTGATTATCAACACATGTATTATGTGATTGCCGTTCCAAAAGCAGAGTTGAGCAGTAATAAACTTGAACTTGGCTTTGAAATGTACGGCACAGCAGCCATTTCGGGCAATTATACCTGGGCAAAAACACCGCCAGGCAAAGTAGCACCCGGCGAAAACGTGGATTTTACAATGCACTATGAAATGACGTTGGTAGGTTACGAAAAGTTAGCCAATCAAGTTGCCATAATGTTTGCCTATAACGACAACAGCGAACTCAACATTTCCTGGATTTATGCCAAAGAAGGTGTTTTATACAAAACACGCTATGAAAATGGCACAACTTATTATGATAAACTCGAATTACTTGATTACAATTTCTACAATACAGGTTTGGTTGAAACAACGCAAGAACCTTTAACCGGAGATATTCCTTTCGGAACTTCCTTTGAAAGAGGAGCCTATAAAATTGCAGTTATGGTGTTCTATGAATACAGTAGTTATTCCGGATATGTAGAATATCGCCGGTATGGTAATCTACTTGTAGCCGAATTGGCAGTAAACACAGCAAACGCCCCCAATGCACCCGCAAATTTTAAAGCAAACCCGGTAGGGTATTTAAAAACCGAACTTTCGTGGAAAAACCCAATTCAAACTTTTGGCGGTGCGCCATTAAAAAATCTCGACAGAATAGTACTGAAACGCGATAACAATATCATAAAGGAATTTACCGGTGTTATGCCGGGTAGCGCAATGACTTTTACCGATACCGCACCGGAAGCAGGCATTTATAATTATGAAATTTATGCCGTGAATGCAGATGGTCAGAGCATATCTGCATTTGAGAAAAATGTAGATGTATTTGTGTTGAAAATTACAGATGTACCCTATGCAATGGTAATAGGAACACCGTTAGAATTAACCGGCAAAGTTTTACCGGAAAGCGCCCCAAATAAAGAAATCGTTTGGAGCATTAAAAACGCCGGTAATACCGGCGCTACGTTAACCGGCAATACATTCGAGGCTTCCAAAACAGGACTTGCAACTATTTCCGCCACCATCGCCAACGGTCTTGGCGATGGCGAGGATTATGTGCAGGATTTTAAAATTTATGTCTGTGTGTCTGTTACTCCTTACACGGTAGCCGATGTAGTGAACAATGTATATACGGATTTTCCCAATCGTGGAAAAATTATCTATACTATAAATGGAACGGAACAAAATGAACTTTTCTACGATAAACACGAAAACGGCACAGTAACCATTGTTCGCAACAATGGCGAACCGGAAACAACAAGTGCGGCTGATATTGACTGGTCTAATATTGCAGTTGTTGTTGAACATTTCTTTCCGGGAGCAACAATAAAAACTTGGCAAACAGTATCTGTTTTTATTGCTGCCGACAGACAGGAAAATGTGATGGTTAGACAAGAGATTGGAGGAGGTATTTATTATACGTACATAGATGGAGTACTTGTAGCAGTTACAGAATACTATTTATATCTCGGTATGGGAGCAGTAACAACCAACGAATACGAAAGATTTGACGAAGTAACAATACAATTAATGAGTACAGGTATCGGTAATATTTCTTCCGAACCCGCCCGTATTATGGGTTATTACAACATTATGGGCATAAAATTAGACAAAGAACCTGAAAAAGGGCTGTACATTATCCTGTATGATAACGGAAAAGCGGAGAAAAGGGTGAAGTAGTCTGAAATAGTCTGAACTGTGATTTTAGCGTGATTTTTTTGATTACTGTGATTACAAAAAAATCATAGTTCAGACAAAAAAGCCGATAAACAGTGAAAGTGGTGAAAGAGTAGAACAACAATTTATTAATCGGATTTTGCAGATTGAAAAAAAATACTTAAGGGGATATTTTTGTGTAATGTAAAAAAATCATTTACATTTGTATTTCGATTTAACGACGGTAAGATAAACCTAATTAAAATCTAATTTTATAACAAAACAACCTAAGTAATGAAACGTTACTTAAGAAAAATCCTGCGTGGGATACGCAATGCGCTTCTATTGCTGTTTGTGTTGAGTTTATTATCGGTAATCCTACACAAATACATTCCGGTGTATTACACACCTTATATGTTTGCTCGAAATGTTACTCAATTGGTTTCGGGCAAAAAAGCACATCTCAGTCATCGCTGGAAACCTCTATCTGATATTTCGCCTCACTTGATGCAGGCTGTTGTTGCATCAGAAGATTATACTTTCCTGTTTCACAATGGATTCGATACCGATAAATCGAATATGACAATCAATCGCGGCGCTCGCATTCTGTATGTAGAAAACACAACCATTTCACAACAAACGGCAAAAAATGTGTTTCTGTTGCCGGGGAAAAGTTTTCTTCACGAACTGTTTGGAATTTATTTTACCATTCTTATCGAATTTACGTGGGGAAAAGAACGCATCCTCGAAGTGTATCTAAATTCGGTGGAAATGGGCAATGCTCTGTTTGGTGCGGAAGCAATGGCTCAAAAAACATTCGATATTCCGGCTCGCGATCTCGACATTCCGCAATCAGCCCTGATTGCCGCCTGTCTGATAAACCCTACCCTACTCAATCCGAACGAACCTACAATTTATCTTTTACGCCGGCAAGCCAAAATTATGGGTATTATGAACGAGATGAGACCTATTTTATTTTAGTTCCAACAACACTACATTTTCTACATGATGGGTGTGAGGAAACATATCCACAGGTTGCACACGCATTACGCGGTATTTTTTATCCAACAAGTTCAAATCGCGGGCTTGGGTCGCCGGATTGCAACTCACATAAACAATCTTTTGCGGCTCGGCAAACAGAATCGTATCAATCACATCGTCGTGCATGCCGGCACGGGGCGGGTCGGTGATTATCACATCGGGACGACCGTACTCAGCAATAAAATCTTCGTTCAATAAATCTTTCATATCGCCGGCAAAAAACAACGTATTGTTTATTCCGTTGAGTTCCGAATTGAGTTTGGCATCTTCAATTGCTTCCGGAACGTATTCTATTCCAATCACTTGCTTTGCATTTTTTGCCATAAAATTAGCAATCGTTCCGATGCCGGTGTAGAGGTCGTAAACCAATTCGTTTCCGGACAGTCCGGCAAAATCGCGAACAATTTTATACAGATTATAGGCTTGCTCGCTGTTGGTCTGATAAAACGATTTCGGACTGATTTTGAATTGTAATCCTTCCATTTGTTCGAGAATATGGTCTTTCCCTCTAAAGATATGTACTGTTTGGTCGGTAATCGTATCGTTGGCTTTCCGGTTAATGATATACAAAAGGGAGGTTATTTCGGAAAAGCATTCGGCAATATGGTTTAATAATGCTTCCCGTTTTTCCGCATCGTCTTCGTAAAATACCACAATCAGCATCACTTCGCCGGTAGAAGAAGTTCGAATGATGATGTTTCGCATCAATCCGGTTTGATTCCGTAAATCGAAAAAATCGTATTGGTTTTTCAAACAAAACTCACGGATTGCCAAACGGATGGAATTGGACGGCTCCGGCTGCAACCAGCATTCGTTGATATCCAATACTTTATCAAACATCGTAGGAATATGGAAACCCAAGGCATTCATGTTATCAAACGACCGACCGGATTGTACTTCTTCCGTAGTCATCCAGCGTTTATTTGAAAAAGTATATTCTAATTTATTCCGGTAAAAACGGGTTTTCTCCGAACCCAAGATCGGTGAAATTTCGGGCAGTTCTATTTTACCGATACGGGTCAAATTGTCCGCAACTTGTTGCTGCTTGTATCGGATTTGTTCGGCATAAGGCAGAATTTGCCATTTGCATCCACCACAAACGCCGTAGTGCCCGCAAAATGCTTCCTCTCGTTGTTTCGAGTAGGCATGAAAAAGTACCGCTCGTCCTTCGGCATACGAATTTTTTCTTCGTGTCAGCTGAATGTCCACCACATCGCCGGGGACAACGAAGGGAACGAAAATCACCCAATCGTTGTATCGCGCAATGGCTTTACCTTCGGCGGCAATGCCGGTAATGGATATATTTTCTAATAATGGTAATTCTTTTTTCATTTTCAATTTTCTGTAAGCGCTATGCGCTTTGTTCATTTTCCACTTTCCACTTTCAACTGTTATGTATAAACCCGCTTCACTCGATGCGCAATCGAAGTCAATATTTCGTAAGGAATGGTCTCTAATTGATGGGCTAAATCACTGATAGTAATTTCCTTTCCGAAAATAATTACCTCATCTCCTTCTTTTGCCGGAACATCCGTAATATCTATCATTGAAATATCCATACAGATATTTCCTATAATAGGGCAAATTTCCCCATTGATAAAAACCTTTCCTTTGCCGTTACTCAAAAGGCGATTCAATCCGTCGGCATAACCAATCGGAAGGCAGGCAATGCGGGAATCGCGAGTCAATACGCCTTTGCGACTATAACCGACTGTTTCGCCTTTCCGGAGTTCCCGTATTTGTAAAATCCGTGTTTTGAGCGTAGCCATTGGCTCCAGAAATTTGTTGTCCAAAGCAGAAATACCATACAATCCGATACCCAGACGCACCATGTCAAAGTGCGCTTCGGGGAAGCGTTCGATGCCTGCCGAATTGCATAAATGACGCAAGAAAGAATAACCCAACAACTGTTCCAACTGATTGGAACAGGTCGTAAACAAAGCGATTTGTTGTTTTGTATAATCGTCTAACAACGACGAATCGCTTCCGGCTAAATGCGAAAAGACCGATTTAACCTTTATGCAGGTATGAGCATTCAATTTTTTGGCAAGCATGGGAATATCATTGACGTCAAATCCCATCCGATGCATACCCGTATCCAATTTAATATGAACCGGATAGTCTGAGATGCCTCGCCGTTCGGCTTCCTGAATAATGGCATCTAATATTTTTTGGTTGTAAACTTCCGGTTCCAAATCATAGTCAAACATGTCGTTGAGACCGTGTTCTTCGGGATTTAATATCAGAATAGGCATCGTAATACCTTCTTGTCGCAGTTCTACGCCTTCGTCCACCAGGGCTACCCCTACATAATCGACTCCCTGCCCGTACAACGTTCGGGCTAATTCGTAAGAGCCAACACCATAACCGAAGGCTTTAATCATGCACATTGTTTTTGTGGTGGGCTTAAGTTTTGAGCGAAAATAATTCAGATTATGAATTACCGCGTCCAAATGAACTTCTAATACCGTTTGATTGCTCTTTTCTTTCATTTGCATAAAATAGATTCTTTATTTTTGCTTTGCAAAAGTAGTGAAATTGACGTACATTTGTGCTATGATTATTGACAAAATATCTATACTGAATTTCAAGAATATTGAGGAAGCGGAACTTTCGTTTTCTCCCAAGATGAATTGTTTTTTTGGGGACAACGGTATGGGGAAAACCAATCTGCTGGATGCGCTGTACTACCTTTCTTTCACAAAAAACTATACGAATCTGATTGAATCGCAGTTGATTATGCACGAGCGGGATTTTGCCGTTTTACAAGGCTATTACACAGACAATGAATCGATCGAAGAAATTTATTGCGGTATTAAACGGAAGCAGAAAAAGGTTTTCAAGCGGAACAAAAAAGAATATGAACGTCTTTCGGAACACATCGGATTAATCCCATTGGTTATGATTTCGCCGGCTGATAGCGAACTGATTCAGGGAGGAAGCGACGAACGGCGCAAGTTTGTGGATATGTTGATTTGTCAGTACGATAAGGAATACATGCGGGCGCTAATTCATTACAACAAAGTTTTGCAACAACGAAATGCTTTGTTGAGGATGAATCCACCCTCCAGCCCACTAAAGGTGGAGAAAGAAAATGAAATATTTTCGATTTGGGAAGAACAGATGTCTGTGTCAGGGCAAATTATTTATGAAAAACGAAAGTCCTGGCTCGAAACTTTCCTTCCTGTTTTTCAAGATTATTACCGAATCATCAGCAACGAAAATGAGAAAGTAAACTTAACTTACGAGTCTCATTTATCCCAAGCATCCTTCGCAGATTTATTGCGAGAAAAACGAACCCGCGACCAACTGCTGGGCTACACAAGCACCGGTATTCACAAAGACGATTTTCATTTTCTGCTCGACGAATACCTGATACGCAAAATCGGTTCGCAGGGACAGAATAAGACTTATTTAATTGCATTGAAGTTGGCACAATTCAATTTGTTGGTGCAAAAAGGTTCATCTGTGCCGATTTTATTATTGGACGATCTGTTCGATAAATTGGATGCCAAGCGAGTGGAGCAGATTATTCAATTAGTTTCTCTACCCGCTTTCGGACAGATTTTTATTACCGATACCAATCGTAAATATTTGGACGAAATCCTTACCGGTATGCCCCACAATTACAAATTGTTCTACGTCGAAAAAGGACTGATTCATGAAACGGACAAACTCCCAACCCATCGGTAAAATTTTAGAAGCCTTTTTTGAAGACAATCCTCACATGGCCGACAAGTTAGCCGAAACGCGGGTCATCAATTATTGGAACAATGATATGGGACAAGCCATCAGTCGTTATACCGGCGATTTATTCATTAAAAAACGGGTGCTTTATGTCCAATTAAAATCATCCGTCCTGAAAAATGAGTTGATGATGCACCGCGAACAGATGATTGAAAAACTGAATCGCGAGGTAGGACGGCGTGTGATTGAGGGAATTGTGTTTTGTTAGAAAAGCATTTCTTTTAATAATAATAATTTGTAAAAATGTTTTTCTTTTCAGCGAAAAACAGTAGTTTTGCAAGGTTATTCTAAATTATTCAACAATAAAAAAAGTAAAAATATGCTATTAACTGACAAAGAGAGAAAAATTTTTCAAAGAAAACCTGTTTCGGCTCTTTTAGCGGAATCGAAAGAGGAAGGAAATCACACACTAAAAAAAACGCTGGGTCCTTATAAGTTGATTGCTTTGGGTTTGGGGGCCATTATCGGGGCAGGATTGTTTTCCATTACGGGTATTGCCTCAGGAAATTTTGCAGGACCAGCTATTACCATTTCTTTCTTAATAGCGGCCTCAGGTTGTTGTTTTGCCGGATTATGCTATGCCGAATTTGCCTCGATGCTACCTGTGGCAGGGAGCGCATATACTTATTCGTATGCCACTATGGGTGAGTTTATCGCCTGGGTTATCGGTTGGGATTTGGTATTGGAATACTCGGTCGCTTCGTCGATGGTCAGCATCAGTTGGAGCCGGTATATCGTCAAATTCTTGGAAAGTTTCGATGTTCATTTGCCGATGGAATGGACGCTCTGTCCCTGGGAGGGTGGATTTGTAAATCTTCCGGCCGCTTTTATCATCATCTGCATGAGTCTCTTACTGATACGTGGAACCGAGGGAAGTTCAATTGTCAACGCTATTATTGTTACTCTAAAGGTGTTGGTTGTTCTTGTGTTTATTGTGTTGGGTTGGAAATTTATTCAATCGGATAATTATGTGCCTTATATTCCGGAAAACACCGGAACTTGGGGTGCGTTCGGTTTCAGCGGGGTGATTCGAGCGGCAGCCTTAGTCTTTTTTGCCTACATTGGTTTCGATGCGGTGAGTACTGCCGCGCAGGAAACGAAGAAGCCGCAACGCGACATGCCGATTGGTATTTTGGGCTCGTTGTTGATATGTGTCGTCTTGTATGTTCTTTTTGCTCACGTAATGACCGGTGTGGTAAATTATACGGCTTTTCAAGGGCGCGACGGTATCGCTCCGGTGGCTATCGCCATCGACCACATCGGAACAACAATGCCCGACGGAAGCATCCAGCCGGCTTACCCTTGGATGAACAAAGCCATTATTTTGGCTATTTTGGCGGGTTATGCATCTGTAATTTTGGTAATGTTGATGGGACAGAGCCGGGTATTCTATTCGGCAAGTCGTGATGGTTTGCTCCCGAAAGTCTTTTCCGATGTACACCCCAAATACCGCACCCCGTTTAAGAGCAACTTCATTTTTATGATTATGGTTGCCTTGATGTCTATGTTCGTCCCCGCCAATGTGGCCGGCGAATTGACAAGTATCGGAACTTTGCTGGCTTTTATTATTGTCTGTGTAGGAATATTGGTAATGCGGAAAAGTATGCCGGATGCGCCGAGGGCTTTCCGAACGCCTCTCGTACCCTATGTGCCGATTTTGGGCATCGTCGTCTGTTTGTTTATGATGGTGTTTTTGCCTTTCGATACTTGGATCCGTTTGATACTTTGGATGTTAGTTGGACACAACGTGTATGTCTTTTACGGTTCCAAACGCAGTAAGTTGGGCGCTAAAAGCAGTAATAAGATTTTATCGGTAATTGGATTGAGTATTGCTCTCTTGCTTTCGACACTGACCGTCGTTCACCAGACACAGATTGGTTGGGATAAAGATGTATTGTTTAGCCTTATTTTATTGTCTTTTTCTCTGCTTCATTTCGTGCTGTATGGGATTCGATTTTTCAAAAAAGGGTAAACGCTGGCTTTGTGTTTTTATAAGTTGTTTGTTCTTAATAAGTTGTAAGAATAAAAATCAGCAAATACTTTTCGATTTTCCGCAAATAAAGCAGCAGGGCGAACTGAATGTGCTGACTTTGTCGGGCTCGATGTCGTATTTTATTTACAGAGGCGAACCTCGTGGATACGAATACGAACTCTTGCGGGATTTTGCTGGTAGTTACGGGCTGAAATTAAACATTCGATTGGCGGAAAACGAAACCAAACTAACTGAAATGCTTTTTCGGGGCGAGGGCGATTTGATTGCTTGCAATATTCCGGTTACTAACGAGGGGAAAAAGAAATTGATTTATTGTGGTCGAGAGGTTGTTAATCGTCAGGTGTTGGTTCAACGGTCGAACAGGGGCGATACAATTTTAAAAGATGTTCCCGAACTGATTGGCAAAGAAGTATGGGTCATTCACGACAGCAAACAGTATCGCCGGATGGTAAATCTGAACAATGAACTGGGTGGCGATGTTCGTATCCTAATCATTGAGAAAGACACGATTACGGCGGAAGATTTGATTGAAATGGTTTCCAAAGGACGCATTCCTTACACGGTTAGTGATGCTGATATGGCTAAATTGAACAAAACCTATTTCCATAATTTGAATATCGCTTTGCCCGTCAGTCATCCCCAACCCTCGGCATGGGCGGTGCGAAAGACTTCCCCGCAGTTAGCTGCTGCTTTGAGTGATTGGTTTCAAAACAATCGGAATACGCCTCAATATAAATCGGTAACCAAACGCTATTTCGAGATGAGTAAAATGCCCGGCGACACTCCGGCTCCAATATTGGGTCCGCATCAGATTTCGGTGCATGATTCGTATTTTAAACAATATGCCAAATTGATTGGGTGGGATTGGCGTCTGTTGGCATCTATGGCTTATCAGGAATCAAAATTTCATACCGGTCAGGTTTCTTGGGCGGGTGCTACCGGTTTGATGGGACTAATGCCTCGAACGGCTGAGGCTTTCGGCTTATCGGCCGACAGTTTGGATAATCCGGAAGGTAGCGTCAGGGCGGCTGTCGAGTTTATTAAGAGTCTCAATCGTTCGCTTACAGCCATAAAAGATGAAAGTGAGCGGATAAAATTTATTTTGGCGGCCTACAATGCCGGATTGGGTCATATCTACGACGGCCAGGCTTTGGCCCGGAAATACGGAAAAGACCCGTTCGTTTGGGAGAATAACGTAGAGGAGTCGCTCAAATTGAAAAGCCTGCCGGAATATTACAACGACAGTATCGTCAAACAGGGTTATTTCAGAGGCACGGAAACCCTCAATTATGTGCGGGATGTAATAGAGCGGTGGAGGTATTATCAGTTGAAAATTGAAAATTGAAAGTTGAAATTGAAAATTAAATTAAATTGAATTGAA
>Ga0209628_10000375_pt1 | contig 27107 bp, 28 predicted proteins | sample TergutCu122P4_FD_187285 | JGI IMG/M metagenome (GOLD analysis project Ga0209628, IMG submission 187285) | Cubitermes ugandensis P4 segment gut microbial communities from Kakamega Forest, Kenya - Cu122 P4 (SPAdes) (version 2) | ecosystem: Host-associated > Arthropoda: Insects > Digestive system...
ATGAGGATCATCTCGCACAGATCATGCCGCTGCGCGGGGCCCGTGCGCGGGTCCGGCAGCGCCGAAAAGGCTTCAACCAGGGTCATCTCCACTCCCGACAAAATCGAAAGTGAACCTTGTTTCACCCTGGTTTACAAGCCCACGTCATAACCCTTTGACTGTGAACGCCTTTTCAATGGGTTTACGACATTTGCGTGTGCGATTGCCCTGATTGAATACCCGTCATGCGCGCGCCGGCCAACGGCTTGTGAGTCCCCCCAGGCTGAAGCTTGGGGCTTCCTCGCCACGAGTTTGCTGCGCCTTCAGCGCCAGTGATGCCTGGCTCGCTCACCCCGCCATGAATGGCGGGGCTTGCGCTCGCCCCGTGGTCAGGACCCCAGCAGCCAGGCCAGCGCCACGGCCCACAGCAGCATCGCCAGCGCGGCGCCGGGGCGGACGCCGGCATTGGCCGCGCCGCCCTGCTTCACGCCGGTCAGCATCGAACGCGCGAGATTTTCCCGATGCGCCACGCTGCCGGCGAGCACGCCGCACAGATGCAGCGCGACCACGGCAAGCAGCGCATGGACGGCGGTTTCGTGCAGCTTCTCGGCCCATTCGCCGGCCAGTTCCTGATAATTGAGCCAGCCGCTGACGCCGCCGAGCGCGATCAGCGCCAGCAGGGCCATGATCGCCCAGCCGCCCGCCGGGTTGTGGCCGGTGAAATGCCGGGGCCGCCCGCTCGCCAGGCTCTTGAGATAATCGGCCACCGCCCGCGGGCCGCGCAGAAAATCGCCGAAGCGGGCATGGCGGGTGCCGATGAAACCCCACAGCAGGCGGAAGGAGACGATCCCCAGCATCAGGCCGCCGGCATACACATGGATCAGGCGCCGCTCCTCGCTCTCGCCGGTCAGCCAGGCCGTGACGAAGCAGGCCGCCAGCAGCCAGTGGCCGAGGCGCACCGGCAGATCCCAGACCATCCCCTTTGGCTCACTTGTGGGCACGGCGCGGATCTCCCGGCATCTGGATCTCGTCCTCGCGGAAACTGCCCTGCTCGGCCCGCGAATGGCAGGCGCCGCAGTTGGCCGGGCTGCGAACCTGCGGGCCGGTCCACAGCGTGTTCGTCACCTTGTGGTGCTCATGCCGGAACCAGTCGGTCTTGGTCAGCTTGGGCAGCGGCCAGCGCGTCGAATTCGCCCCCGACGAATAACCGTCCGTGTCGGCGTTGCGGACGAGATAATCGGTGATCTCCCGGCGCGCCGGGTCGCCGATCAGCGCATTGTCGCCGTAATGCTTTTCCAGATTGTCCATCACCTTCCGCCAATCCTCGGCGCCGAGAAGGCGCGGCGGAAAGGCCACATGACAGCTTCCGCATTCCCTCGCGTAAGCGGGCGGCGCATCGCCGGCAACGAAAAATTTCTTGCCGTCGGCATGAGCGAGCGAGGCCAGCAGACAAGCGGCCAGAGCCGGAATGACGCGGTTCATATCAACGAGCCTCCATCAGAAAAGCCATGAAATCGGCCTTTTCGCCGGGCGAGCACTCGCGCCCGACCACTTCCTTGCAATTGCGCGCGAACCATTTTTCGACCTTGGCCGAATCGCTCAGGCGCTCGGCATTGGCGGCGGGCGCCAGCGGCTTGATCGACTTGCCGGTCACCGCGTGCCGGCCAGACTGCATCGGGCTGTCGGTATGGCAGGTGGCGCAGGCGGGCATCTTCTCGGAAAGGCCGAAGCGGCGGGCAAAAAACTCGCCGCCGCGCGCCGCCGACGCCTTGAAATCACCGCCCTGGGCAAGGGCATAGGCATCCGCGATCTGGCGCGGCGTTTCCGCCTGCGCGAAGCCGCAGGCGATAAGCAAGAAAACAGGAAAAAAACGCTGCATCGTTGGCTCCCAGGTTGAACAAGGCGCCAAGTATAGGGACGGAAAGGTTAACCCCGGATTAACGCTTGCTTAAGCCTCGCCCAAGATTCGCTTAACGCCGGCATCCCGGCGCTGCCCGATGAATGCCATCTGGCTCGCGCCGGCATGAATTTTTAGCTTTTTGATGGCGTGGTCAAGCCGGGGAATGCGTCTTGAGCCAATCCCTGAGCGCATCATTCATGCGCGTCTGCCAGCCGGGACCGCCGCTTTTGAAGGCTGCCAGCACATCGCGGTCGAAACGCACCGTGGTCGATTCCTTGGCTTCCTTTCTGCCGGGACCGCGACGGCGGCGCACGGCCAGTTGCTCGCGCAGGCCATCGAGCGAATGGCTGACGATGGCATTATCCCAATCGCCGGGCCTGGACGGCGGGCAGTCCCCGTCAAACACCGCCACATCGGGCGCCGCCTCGATGGCCGCCTGCAAGAGCGCCGGATCAAACCGCCTGCGCGAAGTATTTGCGTGTTTCATCTTTGTCACCATATCGGCAGGAAATGGCGTGAGGGCCATCCTCGCCATCAGTCCAGACCATCACCACAACCCGGCCGCCCAGTAGCCCCAAACTGGCGAGCCGCTGCTCGCCGTAATCATCGCGGTCGTCTTCCCTGGTCAGCATCGGCCAATCGAAAATGCTCTCGCACTCAGCCAGATCGATGCCGTGCTTGACAAGATTTCTGGCGCGTTTGGTTTCGTCGAATGTGACCATGAGCATATTGTAGTAACAATTTAATCCAAGTCAAGCAAATTGTTACTACGCCCGATAATTGGCGCAGCGTAACCCTGCTTCGGCTAACGTGAGTTCGAGCTTCTTGCGAGTGGCGCGGATCGCCTTGACGCGACGCCCTTGGGCACAAAGTACGCCTCGCCCTCGAAGGCGCCGCTGACATCCCGCGTTTCAAGCGCCAGATCCGTGCCGTCATCGCACCGCAAGCAATACCGGGGATTATTGACTGCGGTATTCATGGTCATAGCTTCTTGAACTGAATCACCACCACGCCATCGTCGCGCAGGGTGATCATGCGGAGGCGGCGGGGCATGTGCTCCCCTATTTTTTCTCGGCTTCCGGTTCGGCGGCGGGTGGGGCGTCGCTGGCTGCGGGCGGCGGGGGCTTGCGTTTTTTGACGCCTGGCGGCGGTTCGGGGGGCGGCAGTTGCGGGGCTATGGTGTCGATCTTGTTTTCGCGCATGTATTCGTCCATGTCCCGCCAGCCGGCGTAGATGCCGGCCTTGGGCAGCCAGACGTAGATGGCGTAGCAATCCTCGATGGCCCGCCCGGAATGGCGGCAGGCGCTGCCGACGGCCCTGGCCTCGGCTTCGGCGCGGGCGTCTTTCTTGGCCGGGTCTTCCAGGCCGAGCTTCTGGTTGACCTGGTCGCACCCGGCGAGCGCCAGGAGGGCGGCGGCGATGAGGGGGATGCGCTTGTTCATGTCATGGATTCTCGCACATTCTGAAAAGGCATGGCGAAGCCCGGCGCCAGCGGGAAGTTTATAATAAAAGTTTCGCCGATTTCGGAGTATGCGCCTTGAAATTCCCCGCCCGCCCCGCCGCCGCCCTCGCCGCCCTGTTGCTGGCCTGCGCTTCCGTTCATGCCGCCACGAAGCCGGCCAAATCCGCCAAGCCGGCCGCGCCAGCCGCGCCGGTGACGCTGGAGCTGGCCCATAACCTGGGGCCGCAGGCCGAGCAGAAATTGCAGGAGGTGGTCGACCGCTTCAATCAGGAAAACGGGGTGACGATCACCGTGCGCCGCCTGGAAAAGGGCCAGAAGCCCGCCGCCCTGAATCTGCTGCGCCGCGCCGAGGTGGGCGACGCGCTGACCCGCGCGGCTTCGTTCGTGCCGCTGTATCAGGCGATGGCCAAGGCCGGCGCGCCGTTCAATCAGGGCGAGATCGTCGCCGACCTGAAGGCCGGCGTGGTCGATGGCCGTGGCCGCCTGGTGGCGCTGCCGCTGATGTATTCGACGCCGGTGCTGTTTTACAACAAGAACGCTTTCCGCAAGGCCGGCCTCGATCCCGAACAGCCGCCGGCCACCTGGTTCGAGATGCAGGGCATGCTCGAAAAGTTGCAGGGCGCGGGCTATGCCTGTCCCTATACCTCGTCGTGGCCGGTCTGGGTGCATATCGACAACGCCAGCGCGCTGTCCGGCGTGCCGGCGGCTTCCGACAAGGGGGCGTTGAGTTTCAACGGCCTGCCGCAGGTCAAGCACATCGCCATGATGGCGACGTGGACGAAGGCCGGTTACTTCCGCCTGTTCGGGCGGCGCAACGAGGCCAGCGACCGCTTCAACGAGGGCGAGTGCGCGATGATTTCCACCGATTCCCGCGAGCATGCCGATTTCCGGGAGGCGCGCGGCGTCGAACTGGGCGTCGCGCCGCTGCCCTATCACGAGGATGTCTATGGCGGCCGGCGCGGCAGCCTGGCCGACGGCGCTTCGCTGTGGATCGGCGCCGGGCGGCCGGCGGCGGAGTACAAGGCGGCGGCGAAATTCGTCGCCTTTTTGCTGTCGCCGGAAATGCAGATCGACATGATGCGCCGCTACGGCGGCCTGCCGCTGACCGCCGCTTCCCGCGCCGCCGCCCGCAGCGCCCTGCTGCGCGACGACGACCGGGCGCTGGAAATCGCGCTGGATTCGCTGAAGGGCCAGGGGGCGCGGACGGCGCTGCGCGTCGCCAACATCGAGCCGGTGTCGGTGATCGCCAACGAGGAACTGGAAGCGGTCTGGGCCGATCGCAAATCGGCCAAGGCGGCGCTCGACACCTCGGTGGCGCGGGGCAATGCCGTGCTCGCCGCGCAGCCGGCGCTGAAGAAAACGCAGCCTTTCTGATGTCCTGCCCGCTGCCGCGCTGGATCGCTCATCGCGGCGGCGGCTCGCTGGCCCCGGAAAACACGCTGGCCGGCATTCGGCTGGCGGCGCGGCTGGGTTATCGGGCCGTCGAGTTCGATGTGATGTTGAGCGCCGACGGGACGCCCGCACTGATCCACGACGAAACGCTGGAACGCACGACCAACGGGCGCGGGCGCGTCGGCGAGACGCATGACGCCGAGCTGTTCGCCCTCGATGCCGGCCTCGGCGAGCGCATCCCGCGCTTCACCGAGGCCGCCCGGCTGTGCCGCGCACTGGGCCTCTTCGCCAATGTCGAGATCAAGCCGGCGGCGGGCCATGAGCGCGCCACCGCCGAAACCGTCGTCCGCCTGGCCGCCGAATGCTGGCGGGATGCGCCGCAGGACGTGCTGCTGTCGTCTTTCGAGCCGCGGGCGCTGCTGCTGGCCCGCGATCTGGCGCCGCAACTGCGCCGCGCCGCGCTGTTCGAGACGCCGCCCGCCGACTGGCACGATTTCTACCGGCAGGCCGGGGCCTGCGCCCTGCATTGCAACGCGACGCGGCTCGACGATGCCGTGCTGGCAGAGGCCGGCGCGCGCGGCGTGCCCATCGTCTGCTACACGGTCGACGAACCGGCGCAAGCCGCCGACCTGCTGCGGCGCGGCGTGGCCGCTTTTTTCACCGATCGGCTGGATCGCTTCGCGGGGCAGATCGCGTAAGCGCCCGCCTGCGGCACGCGGGGTTTTTCTTTTAGAATCACAAGTTTTGACATTGCACGCCAGCCCATGAAAAGCGCCGAAATCCGCCAGCAGTTTCTCGACTTCTTTGCCGCCAAGGGCCATCAGGTGGTCGCCTCCAGTTCGCTGGTGCCGCATGACGATCCCACGCTGCTGTTCACCAATGCCGGGATGAACCAGTTCAAGGACGTTTTCCTCGGCTTCGACAAGCGCCCCTACAGCCGCGCCGCGACTTCGCAGAAATGCGTGCGCGCCGGGGGCAAGCACAATGATCTCGAAAACGTCGGCTACACCGCCCGCCACCATACTTTTTTCGAGATGCTCGGCAATTTTTCCTTCGGCGATTATTTCAAGCGCGACGCCATCCGCTACGCCTGGGAACTGCTGACCGAGGTCTACAAGCTGCCCAGCGACCGGCTGACGGTCACGGTCTATGCCGAGGACGACGAAGCCTACGACATCTGGACCAGGGAAATCGGCATGCCGGCGGCGCGGGTCATCCGCATCGGCGACAACAAGGGCGCGCGCCATGCCTCCGACAATTTCTGGATGATGGGCGACACCGGCCCCTGCGGCCCGTGCACCGAGATTTTCTACGACCACGGCGAGCACATTCCGGGCGGCCCGCCGGGTTCCCCCGGCGAGGACGGCGACCGCTTCATCGAGATCTGGAACAACGTGTTCATGCAGTTCAACCGCGACGAGGCCGGCGTCATGCACCCGCTGCCCAAGCCCTCGGTCGATACCGGCATGGGCCTGGAGCGCATCGCCGCCGTGTTGCAGGGCGTGCATGCCAATTACGAAATCGACCTGTTCCAGACCCTGCTCCGGGCCGCCGCCCGCGAAACCAGCGGCGCCGACCCGCACAGCCCGTCGCTGAAGGTGCTGGCCGACCATATCCGCGCCTGCTCCTTCCTGATCGCCGACGGCGTCATCCCCGGCAACGAGGGGCGCGGCTACGTGCTGCGCCGCATCATCCGCCGCGCCATCCGCCACGGTTACAAGCTGGGCGCCCGCGCCGCCTTCTTCCACCGCATGGTGCCCGATCTGGTCGGCGAGATGGGCGAGGCCTACCCGGAACTGAAGGACAACGAGGCGCGCATCGTCGCCACGCTGAAGCAGGAGGAAGACCGCTTCTTCGCCACCATCGAGCACGGCATGGCGATACTGGAGGGCGAACTGGCGGCGATGGCCGACAAGGGTGTCAGCATGTTCGACGGCGAAACCGCCTTCAAGCTGCACGACACCTACGGCTTTCCGCTCGACCTGACCGCCGACATCTGCCGCGAACGGGGGGTCGGCGTCGATGCCGCCGCCTTCGACGCGGCGATGGCCCGCCAGAAGGAGCAGGCCCGCGCCGCCGGCAAGTTCAGGATGGCCGCCAATCTCGACTACCAGGGGCCGGAAACCGCCTTCCACGGCTACGCGGCGCTCGACGCCCAGGGCCGGGTGCTGGCGCTGTACAAGGACGGCGCGGCGGTCGGCGAACTCCATGAGGGCGATCTGGGCGTCGTCGTCCTCGACCAGACGCCGTTTTATGCCGAATCCGGCGGCCAGGTCGGTGATCGCGGCGAACTGAAGGGCGGCGGCGGCATCTTCGCCGTCGAGGACACGCTGAAGATCCAGGCCGCCGTCTTCGGTCACCACGGCATCCTCAAGACCGGCAGGCTGGCGCTCGGCCAGACGGTCGCCGCCAGGGTGGACCCGGCCGCGCGCGCGGCGACCGGGCGCAACCACTCGGTCACGCACCTGATGCACAAGGCGCTGCGCCAGGTGCTCGGCCCGCACGTGCAGCAGAAAGGCTCGCTGGTCGACCCCGACAAGACCCGCTTCGACTTCGCCCACAACGCGCCGATGAGCGCCGAGGAAATCCGCGAGGTCGAGGCCATCGTCAATGGCGAGATCCTCGCCAACAGCGCCACCGAGGCCAGGGTCATGGCCCTGGCCCAGGCGCGGGATTCCGGCGCGATGATGCTCTTTGGCGAAAAATACGGCGACGAGGTGCGCGTCGTCGGCATCGGTTCCTCGAAGGAACTGTGCGGCGGCACGCACGTCGCCCGCACTGGCGACATCGGGCCGTTCAAGATCGTCGCGGAAGGCGGCGTCGCCGCCGGCGTGCGGCGCGTCGAGGCCATCACCGGCCACCATGCGCTCAACTGGATGCAGCAGCAGGCCGGCCGCGCCGCCGGCCTCGCCGCCCTGCTGAAAGCGCCGCCGGACGACATCGCCGCTCGCGTGGCCGGCCTGCTCGACCAGGTGCGCGCGCTGGAAAAGGAACTGGCCGCGCTCAAGGGGCGCTTGGCCGCCGCGCAGGGCGACGAACTGGCCGCGCGGGCGGTCGACGTCAAGGGCGTCAAGGTGCTCGCCGCCCGCCTCGACGATGCCGACGCCAGACAACTGCGCGAGACGCTGGACAAGCTCAAGGACAGGCTGAAGACCGCCGTCATCGTGCTCGCCGCCGCCGCCGACGGCAAGGTGCAGATCGCCGCCGGCGTCACCGCCGACGCCGTGGGCCGGATCAAGGCCGGCGAACTGGTCAATTTCGTCGCCCGGCAAGTCGGCGGCAAGGGCGGCGGCAAACCCGACATGGCGATGGCCGGCGGCGCCGACGCCGCCGCGCTGCCCGCCGCCCTGCAATCCGTCGCGGCCTGGGTGGGGGAGCGGCTGTAATTCAAGGTCTGAAACATGAAAAAACTCGGCCCCGGCAGCGATGCCGATACGCTGCGCGTGCTGGCGATGCTGCCTGGGGAATCCTTCCCGACCATCGTCGACGCCGGCTGCGGCAGCGGGCGGCAGACGCTGGCGCTGGCCAGGCGGCTCGCCACCACGGTGCATGCCGTCGATACCTCGGCCGCCCATCTGGAACGCCTGCGGCAGCAGGCGGCGGAACTCGGCATCGGCCATCTGGTGCAGACGCACTGCATGGACATGGCCGGCATCCCTGGAGTTTTCCCGCCAATCGACCTGCTCTGGTCGGAATGCGCCGCCTATCACATCGGCTTTGCCAACGCGCTCCAGACCTGGTTTCCCGCCATCCGGGCCGGCGGCCATGCCGTCGTCAGCGAATTGTCATGGCTGCGGGAGACGATCCCCGCCGAGGCCAGGGAATATCTCCAGGCGGGCTACCCCGGCATCGGCGGCGTCGAGCGCAATATCTCGCTGGCGCGGGACGCCGGTTATGAGGTCGTGGCCACCCATGTGCTGTCGAAAGCCGCGTGGATCGAGGACTACTACGAGATCCTGGCCCCCCGCGCCAGATCGCTGCTGAATCACGGCGACCAATCGGTCAGGGATTTTGCCGCCGAAACGCTGAAGGGAATCTGGATTTTCGATTGCTTCGGCGACAGCTACGGCTATGTTTTTTACGTCCTGAAAAAACCCCGCCCGGCGGCGGGCTGACTTATTCCATTTCCACTTCAACCGATAAATTATCGAGGCGACCTGTCATTGCGCGCTCCGTCGCGGAATCCATGCAGCGTCTGGATTCTGCGACTACGCTTCGCTACGCGCAGAATGACGATGGGCAGTTGTTGCCTTGAGGTAAAAGTCGACTCACCGCCGCCCGCCGTCATCCGCCTCGCGGCTGAATTCGCCTTCGATCACTGCCGGCCCCTCCGGTTCGCTGGCGACCGGCGCGGCCTCGCGCATGGCCTGGCGCAGGGCGCGGGTCTTCCACCACAGCCAGCCGGCGAAGATGCTGCCGACGACGGCGACGACGAGCAGCGCGACCAGCGAGAACATGAAGGCGACGGCCAGAAAGGCGACGCCCGCCAGCAGGGTCAGCAGCTTGCCGAAGAGGCCTGGCGGCGGCGAGCCGAGGGCGGCGCGGGGTTCAGATTGGCGGTTCATGCGGCATCCAGGCGGGAAAAGCCCATTCTGCGGCGCTTTCGCCGCCCGGTCTGTAACCGCCGTGCGGAAATTGGTAACGGCCGGGCGGGCGCGGCGGCGCTCAGAACGGCAGCTTGACGCCGGGCCAGACGGCGTTCAGCGCGTCGCGGAAGGCGCTCTGGATGCGCGACAGCGCGCGATCGTCGTCGGCCTCGAAACGCAGCACGACGACCGGCGTGGTGTTCGACGGGCGGGCCAGGCCAAAGCCGTCGGCATATTCGGCGCGCACGCCGTCGATGGTGACGACCTGCTCGGCGCCGGGGAATTTGCCTTCGGCCTTGAGCTTGTCGATCAGCGCGAAGGGTTCGCCCTCGGCCATCTTGATGTTCAGTTCCGGGGTCGATGGCGAATCCGGCAGCGCCTTCAACGGCGCATTGGCGTCGGCCGAGCGGCTGAGGATTTCCAGGAGGCGGGCGCCGGTGTACAGGCCGTCGTCGAAGCCGTACCAGCGTTCCTTGAAGAAGGTGTGGCCGCTCATCTCGCCGGCCAGCGGCGCGCCGGTTTCCTTCAGCTTGGCCTTGACCAGCGCGTGGCCGGTGTTCCACATCAGCGGCACGCCGCCGTGCTTTCTGATCCACGGGGCCAGCAGGCGGGTGCATTTGACATCGTAGATCACCGTGCCGCCCGGCACGCGGGAGAGCACGTCGGCGGCGAACAGCATCAACTGGCGGTCGGGATAGATGATCTCGCCGTCCTTGGTGACGACGCCCAGGCGGTCGCCGTCGCCGTCGAAGGCGATGCCCAGTTCGGCGTCGGTTTCCTTGAGCATCCTGACGACGTCAGCCAGATTTTCCGGTTTCGACGGGTCCGGGTGATGGTTCGGGAACTTGCCGTCCACCTCGCAGTACAGCGGCACGATCTCACAGCCCAGGCGCTTGAACAGTTCGGGGGCGACCGCGCCGGCCACGCCGTTGCCGCAATCCATGACGATTTTCAGCGGGCGGGCGAGCTGCACGTCGCCGACGATGCGCTCGACATAGGCCGCGCGGACATCGGCGCTGCGCCGCTTGCCGTGGCCGCTCGTGAAATGGCCGGCGGCGATGCGCTTCCTCAGATCCTGAATCGCGTCGAGCGCCAGCGTCGTGCCGCCGATGACCATCTTCAGGCCATTGTAATCGGGCGGATTGTGGCTGCCGGTGACCGACACGCAGGAATTGCAGCCCAGTTCCCAGGCGGCGAAATAGGTGACCGGCGTCGGCACGCAGCCGATGTCGATGGCGTCGCAGCCGGCGGCGCAGATGCCGTCCATCAGGGCGCCCGCCAGTTCCGGGCCGGACAGGCGCCCGTCGCGGCCGACGGCGATGGCCGTCTGGCCCTGCTCCACCGCCAGCGAACCGAGCGCCCGGCCGACTTGCCGGACGATGTCGGCAGTCAGCGTTTTGCCGACGATGCCGCGAATGTCGTAAGCCTTGAAAATTTCAGCAGGGAGTGAGTTCATGGTGTCGGCCCGCAGGTTGTCGTGAATAAGCAATCAGTGTAATGGCCTTTGCCGAGGCCAGTCCAGATTTCCGGCTCAATGCAGCGTGCGCGGCGCGGCGTCGGCCATTGCCTGCTGGCCGTTGTCGGCGGCCGAGGCGTGGCGGCAGACCAGACGCCAGCCGTGCGCGCCGCGGGCATAGACGTGGGTGACGTGCAACGGCCCGCGCGGGCTGGGGTCGTCGCCGATGAACAGGGTTTCGGTCAGATGGTGGATGGCCAGCAGCGAACCCGGCCAGCGCGACACCGTCGCGACCCGGACACGCAGCCGGGCGCCCTTGAAGATGACGCGCCAACTGTCGCGGATCGCCGCCAGACCCGCGAGGCGCACACCGGTGGGGTGCACGCACAGGGTGTCTTCCTCCTCGGCCCAGAGCGCGCCCATGCGCTCGGCGTCGCCGTTGGCGAGCGCCTCGTAGAACGCCTGCTCGACATCTTCCGGGGTGGCGAAAAGCGCCTGCCGCTTCATGCGCCGCTCCGTTTGTCGATGGCGGCGAGCGCCTGTTCCGGCATCAGCTTGTTCAGGCAATCGAGGTGGCCGCGCGGGCATTGGCGCTTGAAGCAGGGGCTGCAATCGAGCTGCAGGCTGAGTATGTCGGCGCGTCCGGACAGGGGCGGCGTGAAGCCGGGCGACGAGGAGCCGTAGAGGGCGACGAGGGGCCGGTCGAGCGCGGCGGCGACGTGCATCAGGCCGGAATCGTTGCAGACCACCAGGTCGGCCAGCGCCAGCAGGTCGATGGCCTGGCCGAGCGTCGTGACGCCGCACAGGTTGCGGCAAGAGCCGGGGGCCAGCCGGCTGATTTCCTCGGCAATGGCGCGGTCCTTGGGGGAGCCGAGCAGCCACACGGCATCGCCGCGTCCGGCCAGGGTCTTGGCCAGCGCGGCGAAATGGGCGGCCGGCCAGCGTTTGGCCGGGCCGTATTCGGCGCCGGGGCAGAAGGCGATGGCGCGAGCCGGCCGCTCGAGGCCGAGTTCGGCCAGGGTGCGCCGCCCGTCTTCGGGCGTCGAGCGGATGCGCGGCTGGGCGATGGGCCGGGACGGCGGCTGGCCGGGCGCTTCGGCAAGCTGCATGAAGCGTTCGACCATCAGCGGCAGCGCCGCCTTGTCGAGCCTGTGGCGGCAATTGACGAGGCCGTGGCGGGCCTCGCCGGTGAAGCCGACGCGCCGGGGAATGCCGGCCAGAAACGGAACCAGCGCCGATTTCAGCGAATTGGGCAGAATCCAGGCGGCGTCGTAGCGCCGCGCCGCCAGCTCGCGGGCCAGCCGCCAGCGGCCCTTGAGCGAGATCTGGCCGTGATTGAAGGGGCTGTCGATGACTTCGGCGATGTCATCCATGCGTTCCAGCACCGGCGCCACCCAGCGCGGCGCCAGGGCGTCCAGCCGCAACCCCGGATGGAGCGCATGCAGCCGCGCGAACAGCGGCTGCGCCATGATCGTGTCGCCAATCCAGGCGGGGGCGACGATGAGCGCTTTCATTCGAGGATCGGCGGGGCAAGCCCCGCCCGGCGCCCGGCGGGCATTGCCGGTCAGTGATGCCCCCTGGGCGCTTCGCCCTTGAAGGTGTAGCGGGCGCTGCAATAGGGGCAGACGGCTTCGCCGGTTTTCAGGACATCGAGAAAGACCCGCGGATGCTGGTTCCACAGCGCCGCCTTCGACGGCGGGCAATGCAGCGGCAGGTCGTCGGCGGTGAGTTCGACAGCGGCTTCTCGTGGCATCGGATGTTCTCCTGCGTCAGATATACGACAGCCAGTCGCTGTGCGCCGGCGAGCGGCCATAGACGACATCGAAGTATTTGGCCTGGATTTGCGCGGTGACCGGGCCGCGGCGGCCGATGCCGATCTGGCGGCCGTCGAGTTCGCGGATGGGCGTGACTTCGGCGGCGGTGCCGGTGAAGAAGGCTTCGTCGCAGGCGTAGACCTCGTCCCTGGTGATGCGCTTTTCCTGCACCGAAAGGCCGAGTTCGGCGGCCAGCGTCAGCACCGTGGCGCGGGTGATGCCTTCCAGGCAGGAGGTCAGATCCGGGGTGTACAGCTTGCCCTTCTTGACGATGAACAGGTTTTCGCCCGCCCCTTCGGCGACGTAGCCTTCAGGGTCGAGCAGCATGGCTTCGTCGTAGCCGTCGCTGGTCACCTCGTTGTTGGCGAGGATGGAGTTGATGTAATAGCCGGAAGCCTTGGCGCGAACCATCGAGATATTGACGTGATGGCGGGTGAAGCTCGATATCTTGACGCGGATGCCGCGTTCCATGCCTTCCTCGCCGAGATAGGCGCCCCACGGCCAGGCGGCGATGGCGATGTGCACCTTGGCGCCCTTCGGCGAGACGCCCATCTTTTCCGCGCCGTAGTAGGCGATCGGGCGCAGGTAGCCGGATTCGAGCCTGTTGGCGCGCAGCACTTCCTTCTGCGCCTCGTTGATGCTTTCCTTGTCGAAGGGCATGGCCATCTGGAAGATGTGCGCGGAGTTGAACAGGCGGTCGGTGTGCTCTTGCAGGCGGAAGATGGCGGTGCCGGCGGCGGTCTTGTAGGCGCGCACGCCCTCGAAAACGCTCATGCCGTAGTGCAGCGAGTGGGTCAGGACGTGGGTGGTCGCTTCGCGCCAGGGTATGAGTTTGCCGTCTTGCCAGATGAAACCGTCGCGATCCGCCATGGACATGGTTGCTTCTCCGTGTTGCGCATTGGTGAAAGTGCAGGATTCTAGCGGAAATCAGCGGCTAGAATAACGGTTTTGCCCCTTGCCGCCCGCCCCATGACCTGGAAGCCCGAAGTCACCGTCGCCGCCGTGATCGAGAAGGATGGCGCCTATCTGCTGGTCGAGGAGGAAACCGGGGCCGGCCTGGCGTTCAACCAGCCGGCGGGCCATCTGGAGGAAGGCGAGTCGCTGATCGACGCGGTGATCCGCGAAACCCTGGAGGAAAGCGCCTGGCATTTCAGGCCGACGCATCTGGTCGGCGTCTATCTCTGGAAGCGCCCGGACAAGGACGCCACCTTCCTGCGCTTCGCCTTCGCCGGCGAACTGGCGGGTTTCGAGGCCGGACGCCGGCTCGACGAGGGCATCGTCGCCGCCCGCTGGCTGACGCTCGATGAAGTCCGGGCGAGCCGCGACCGGCACCGCAGCCCGCTGGTGCTGCGCAATATCGAGGATCATCTGGCGGGCCGGCGCTATCCGCTCGACCTGCTGGCGCATTACCGCCCATGACGCACATCGTTCTGGCGATTCTGGCGCTGGCGCTGGCCGGCATGGCCGATGCCGGGCAGCGGGTCGGCGTCTGCCACGAATACGGCTGCCTGGTGCAGGAGGAAGTCGATTACACCGACGGCCAGCTCGCCGAGATTGGCCGCCTGCTCGCGGCGGCCCGCGGCGCCGCCGAGGAAAGGGCGCTGCTGGCGCAGGCCATCGGCCGCCTGTACGCCTGGGCCGGCGAGCAGACCGCCATCCGCCACGACAAGGGCGGCAATCGCGCCGACGGCAACACGCCGGGGCGGATGGACTGCATCGATCATTCGACGACGACGACGCGCTTCCTGCAACTGCTCGAAGCGCGCGGCGATCTGCGCTGGCACCGGGTGAAGAAGCCGGCGGTGCGCCGTTTCGCCCTGGTCTTTCCGGCGCATTATTCGGCGGTGATCGAAACGACGGGCGAGGCGCCGGAACGCTTCGCCGTCGATAGCTGGTTCGTCGACAACGGCCAGCCGGCGGTGATTCTGCCGTTGCGCGACTGGAAGAAAGGAGCAGGCCCCGATGTCTGAAAAAACCGTGGTCGTCGGCTTGTCCGGCGGCGTCGATTCCGCCGTTGCCGCCCTCTTGCTCAAACGCCAGGGCTGGAAGGTGATCGGCCTGTTCATGAAAAACTGGGAGGACGACGACACCGAGGAATACTGTGCGTCGCGCCAGGATCTGATCGACGTGATGAGCATCGCCGACGCCATCGGCATCGACGTCGAGGTGGTCAATTTCGCCGCCGAATACCGCGAACGGGTGTTCGCCGAATTCCTCGCCGAATACCGGGCCGGCCGCACGCCCAACCCGGACGTGCTGTGCAATTCCGAAATCAAGTTCAAGGCCTTTCTCGACCATGCCATGCGCCTGGGGGCCGAGCGCATCGCCACCGGCCACTATGCCGGCGTGCGCGAATTCGACGGCGCCTATCAACTGCTCAAGGCCGAGGACGGCGCCAAGGATCAGAGCTATTTCCTCTATCGGCTGAATCAGGCGCAACTCGCCAAGACCCTGTTTCCGCTGGCCGATCTCTACAAGCGCGAGGTGCGCAAAATCGCCGAGGCCGAGGGTCTGCACGTCGCCGCCAAGAAGGATTCGACCGGCATCTGCTTCATCGGCGAGCGGCCCTTCAAGGAATTTCTCAGCCGCTATCTGCCGCCCAAACCGGGCGAGATTCGCCGGCTGGACGACGGCCAGACGCTCGGCAGGCACGACGGCCTGATGTACCACACCATCGGCCAGCGCAAGGGCCTCTACATCGGCGGCCGGAAGGAAAAGGGCCAGCCCGGCGGCGGCGAGCACGAAGCCTGGTTCGTCGCCGGCAAGGACATGGCCAACAACGTGCTGTACGTCGTCCAGGGGCACGAGCATCCGGCGCTGCGGCAAAGCGTCCTGACCGCCGGGCAGCTTTCCTGGGTGGCCGGACAGGCCCCGCGCACGCACTGGGTCTACACCGCCAAGCCGCGCTACCGCACCGAGGACCAGCCCTGCGAAATCGAGCGCGTCGATGGCGAAAGCTGCGAGATCCGCTTCGCCGAAGCGCAGTGGGCGCTGACGCCGGGGCAGTCGGTGGCGCTCTACGAAAGCCGCGTCTGCCTTGGCGGCGGGGTCATTCGTTAGCATGGCCGCTTTTGATACAGGTTCAATGCCCGCCGCCAGCGCCTTTCCTATAATCCGCCCATGATCCAGTTCTCCCGCCTCGCCAAGACCTTCCGCCGCGTCCGCGTGCTGGACGGCATCGATCTCGACATCGGCATCGGCGAGCGCATCGCCCTGATCGGCTCCAACGGCGCCGGCAAGACCACGCTGATCCGCTGCCTCCTGGGCGAATACACCCATGAGGGCAAGATCGCCGTCGGCGGCCTCGACCCGCGCCGCGACCGCACCGCCGTGCTCGGCAACATCGGCTTCGTGCCGCAACTGCCGCCGCCGCTGAAAATGCCGGTCGGCCAGTTGATCGACTTCTCGGCCTCGTTGTGCGGCACCGACCCGCGCCGCATCCACGGCATTGCCCAGCGTCTCGGCCTCGATGTCGACGCCATCCTGACCCGCCAGTTCGTCCGCCTGTCCGGCGGCATGAAGCAGAAGCTCCTGATTGCCATCGCCCTGGGCCGCGACGCCAGGGTGCTGGTGATGGACGAGCCGGCCGCCAACCTCGACCCGGAAGCGCGCAAGATTTTCTTCGACCTGCTGGCCGAGCGCCTGGAGGATGCCACGATGATTATCTCCAGCCACCGTCTGGACGAGGTGTCGGCGCTGGTCAATCGCGTCGTCGAAATGGACATGGGCAAGATCGTGCTCGACGACAAGGTGGCCGACAGCGTCGCGCTGACCGCCCGGCTGGCCTGCCGCATCGTCCTCAAGCGTTTCGAGCCGGCCTTCGCCAGGGCGCTGGCCGGCTGGAACTTCGCCAGCCGCGAGGCCGACCTGGTCTGGGAAGGCGACATTGCCGGGCCGGACCGGCTGCGCTTTCTCGGCATCATCTCCCGCTACACCGCGCTGGTCGGCGACCTGTCGCTGGCCGAGCGCGCCAACTGAGCCGCATCGGCCCGCCGCCCGCCCATGTGCCGCCGCCCCGAACGCCGCCGCTTCCTCGGCCGTCTGGCCGCCGGCAGCCTGCTGCTGACGCCGCTCTCCGGCTGCCAGAAGGACGGCTGGCCGGCAGGCATGGCCGAAATCAAGTGGGACCGCGACGCCTGCGCGCGTTGCAGCATGGTCATCTCCGACCGCCGCTTCGCCGCCGAACTGCGCGGCGGGCCGCGCGACGACGCCTACAAGTTCGATGACATCGGCTGCCTGCTGTTCTGGGTGCGCGACAAAGCCGGCGAACAGCCGTGGCTCAACGAGCCGGCGACGAAAATGTGGGTCGCCGACCTGAACAGCCGGGGCAACGAGGTCAAATGGCTGGACCCGCGCCAGGCGCACTACCTCAGCCGCCGTTCGCCGATGGGCTACAACTTCGCCGCCGCCGCCCTGCCGCAGGCCGGCAGCCAGGATTTCGCCAGCATGCGCGAGCATGTGCTGGCGCGCGGCAAGTGAACCCGCCACTTTCATGCCCCGGATGACCCGCCCCCTCTCCCCCGGCCCCTCTCCCGCAAGCGGGCGAGGGGAGCAAAAGCCCCTCTCACACTCGTGGGAGAGGGGTTGGGGAGAGGGCAAAACCAAATGAGACACCCCACACCATGAAACAACTCTGGCTGACCGCCAAACTGGATATCGTCGAATCGCTGCGCGCCCGCTGGTTCCACGTCTACACCCTGGTTTTCGGCGGCATCGTCGCGCTGCTTTTCGTCTTTGGCCTGACCGAATCGCGGGTGCTCGGCTTCATCGGCCTGTCCCGCCTGCTGGTCACCTATATCCAGCTGACCATGGCCATCCTGCCCATCTTCGTGCTCATCACCACGGTGCGCTCCGTGGCCGGCGACCGCGAGGCGGGCGTCTTCGAATACCTGCTGTCGCTGCCGGTGTCGCTGTCGGCCTGGTTCTGGGGCAAGATCGTCGGCCGCTATCTGGTCATCTTCGTGCCGGTCTTTCTCGCCATGCTCGGCGCCACCCTCTGGGCCACCTACCAGGACATCGAAGTGCCCTGGGGCATGTTCGGCTACTACACGGCGCTGCTGGCGGTGATGGCGCTGTGCTTTCTCGGCATCGGCATGCTCATCTCGGCCATCGCCCGCAGCACCGACATGGCCCAGGGCGCGGCCTTCACGGTCTGGCTGACGCTCTTGCTGTTCCTCGACCTGATCCTGCTCGGCGTCATGATCCAGGGCAAGGCGTCGGCGCAAGTCGTGATCCTGCTGGCCCTGGCCAATCCCCTGCAAGTCTTCCGCACCGCCGCGCTGGCCCTGTTCGACCCGCAACTGATCGTGCTCGGCCCCTCGGCCTTCGTCATCCTCGACCTGTTCGGCGCCACCGGCTACAAGATTTTCGCCCTGGCCTACCCGGCGGCGCTTGGCCTCGTCAGCGCCACCGCCGGCTACCTGCTGTTCCGCCGCGGAGATCTGCCGTGAAACGCTGGCTCGCCGCGCTCGCCCTGCTGGCGCCGCTTGCCCTGGCCGCCGGCGAATCGCCGTCGCCCGCGCCGCTGTTCGCGGCGACGCTCGCCGACCTCGACGACAAGCCGGCGGCGCTCTCCCGCTACCGGGGCAAGCCGCTGGTGGTCAATTTCTGGGCGCGCTGGTGCGGCCCGTGCAAGGCCGAGATTCCCGAACTGATCAAGTTCCGCCAGGCCCACCAGGGCGAGATCGAGGTGCTCGGCATCGCCATCGAGGATCGCGCCGAGCCGGCCAGGGATTTCGCCAGGGCCTACGACATGGATTACCCGCTGTTCGTCGCCAAGGAACAGGGCATCCCGCTCATGCGCGAACTCGGCAACGCCAGGGGCGGCCTGCCCTACACCCTGTTCATCGACCGCCAGGGCCGGGTCGTCCATCAGAAAATGGGCCTGCTCAAAGCCATCGACTTCGACGCCGCAACCCCCGCCCTGCTGGCCCGCTGAACGCCTTCCCGGCAGGGAACCGGTTTTTGTCCGAAAGGAGAGACTCATGAAAAAAGCCTTGCTCGTAGTCGCCGCGCTGATCGTCGCCGGCATTGCCGCCTTCCTGTTCTCCGGCAATCCGCTCGGCCATCTGGTGAAGCTGGCGATCCAGGAATTCGGCCCGAAAATGACCCAGGCCGAAGTCAGCGTCGGCCATGTCGCCATTTCCGCGACCGACGGCAGCGGCTCGATATCCGGCCTGCAACTGGGCAACCCCAAGGGCTTCAAGACCGCCTACGCGCTGAAGGCGGACAGGATCGCGCTGGCCGTCGAACCCTCCAGCCTGACCAAGGACGTGATCCTCATCCACAAGATCGAACTGGACGGCCCCAGCATCATCTACGAGAAAAACGACGGCGGCGTGACCAATTTCGACGCCATCCAGCGCAATGTCGAGCGTTACCTCGGCGCCTCCGGCAAGGACAAGGCCAAGGACAGCGGCGAGGGCAAGAAGATGATTATCGAGTCCCTCGTCGTGCGCAACGCCAAGGTCAATTACAACGACCTGATGGACCTCGGCCTGCCCGACATCAACCTGCGCGACATCGGCAAGAGCCAGGGCGGCGTCGATTCATCCAGCCTCGCCAAGACCATCATCGCCGAACTGAACAAGCAGACCATGCAGGCCATCGCCAAAAGCGTGACCGACAGCGTCAGCGCCGCGGCGGACAGCGCCAAGAACGCGATCAAGGGCGTGTTCGGGAAGTAATTCCATTTTTACTTCAAGACAACAACGATAGTGCCTATCGTCATTCTGCGCGAAGCGCAGCGTAGTCGCAGAATCCAGACGCCGCATGGATTCCGCGACGGAGCGCGGAATGACGGGCCACCTCAATAATTTACCGCTTGAAGTGGAAATGGAATAATTCGATTTTTACTTCAAGGCAGCAATGACGACACTCATCGTCATTCTGCGCGTAGCGAAGCGTAGTCGCAGAATCCAGATGCCGCATGGATTCCGCGACTACGCGCGGAATGACCGGCCGCCTCAATAATTCACCGATTGAAGTGGAAATGGGATAAGCCGAACCCCACGCGCGGGGGCTACGGCAGAAAGGGAAGCGAGAGCAGCCGCAGGCCCACGGAAAACCACTGTTCGCCAGAGCGGCTTCCCATGCGGTTGCCATAGGTCATGTCGATCTGCACCCGGTCGACCCATAACCAATGGCGCAGGCCGACCTGGTAGTAGGGCGCGCCACGGTTCTGGCCGAAGCTTTCGGCGATCAGCCAGGTCTGTGCGACGAGCCGCGTCTCCGAGCCAAGCCCCCAGGCCAGGCGGTCGTTCCGGCTTTGCTGCTCGCGCAGCCAGCCGATGTTGGTATGGATGATGAATCGGTCGTCGCGCAGGGAAAAACTGTTCAGCGCATTGACATACCAATCCCGCCCCGAGCGGCCCATGTCCGGGTGGCGGTCCATGCCGAAGCTCATGGCCATGCCCCAGCCGTTGGTTTCCAGCGGCCGGAGCAGGGTCTTGCCTTGCACGACGGCGTCGCTGGCATGCGCGCCGGCGTCGTCCTGCGTCAGCGCGCCGCCCACGGTCAGTTCCAGATTGCCGGTGAAATTGCAGGCCGGCAGCGCCCAATATTCGGCGCTGTCCCGATTCCTCCTGGCCCAGCTTTCCAACTGGCATGCCTTGCCGTCTGTGATGCGGGCATCGTCGGTCATCATCGGCCGCGCCGCCTGCGCCGGAAACGCTGGCAGGAGCAGGCAAAAAACGAAAGAGAGAGCGAAAACGGATTTTTTCAAGACGGGATGATTCCAAAAAAAGCCCGGCGAACCGGAACGCCGGTCGGCCGGGCCCTGCGGGTTTTTGCGCCGCTCAGGTTCTGGCGGCTTTCAGCGCGGCGTTCAGGGTCGGGCTGGGGCGCATGATGGCCTTGCATTTGTCGGAATCGGCCTTGTAATAGCCGCCGATGTCGACCGGCTTGCCCTGCACCGCCTTGAGTTCGGCGACGATGCGCGCTTCGTTGTCGCTCAGGGACTTGGCGAGCCTGGCGAAGTGGGCGGCCAGCCCGGCATCCTCTTTCTGCGCCGCCAGTTCCTGCGCCCAGTACATCGCCAGGTAGAACTGCGAGCCGCGATTGTCCAGTTCGCCGGTTTTCGGCGACGGCGACTTGTTGTTGTCCAGGAGCTTGCCGGTGGCGGCGTCCAGGGTTTTCGCCAGGAGCTTGGCCTTGGCGTTGTTTTGCTTGATGCCCAGTTCTTCCAGCGACACGGCCAGGGCCAGGAATTCGCCCAGCGAATCCCAGCGCAGGTGGTTTTCCTGGGTCAGTTGCTGGACGTGCTTGGGCGCCGAGCCGCCGGCGCCGGTTTCGTACATGCCGCCGCCGTTCATCAGCGGGACGATGGAGAGCATCTTGGCCGAGGTGCCCAGTTCCATGATGGGGAACAGGTCGGTCAGGTAGTCGCGCAGGATGTTGCCGGTGGCCGAGATGGTGTCGAGGCCGCGGGCGGCGCGTTCCAGCGAGTAGCGCATGGCGCGCACCTGGGACATGATCTGGATGTCGAGGCCGCTGGTGTCGTGATCCTTGAGGTATTTGCTGACCTTCTTGATGAGTTCGTTTTCATGCGGACGGTAGGGGTCGAGCCAGAAGATGACCGGCATGCCGGAATGGCGGGCGCGGTTGACGGCGAGCTTGACCCAGTCGCGGATCGGCGCGTCCTTGACCTGGCACATGCGCCAGATGTCGCCCTGCTCGACATTCTGCGTCAGCAGCACTTCGCCGCTGTCGATGTCGACGATGTTGGCGATGCCGTCCTCGGCGATTTCGAAGGTCTTGTCGTGCGAGCCGTATTCCTCGGCCTGCTGGGCCATCAGGCCGACGTTGGGCACGGTGCCCATCGTTCTGGGGTCGAAGTTGCCGTGCCATTTGCAGAAGTTGATCATCTCCTGGTAGATGCGGGCGAAGGTCGATTCCGGCATGACCGCCTTGCAGTCGCAGGTCTTGCCGTCGGCTCCCCACATCTTGCCGCCGGCGCGGATCATCGCCGGCATCGAGGCGTCGACGATGACGTCGTTCGGCGAGTGGAAATTGGTGATGCCCTTGGCCGAGTCGACCATCGCCAGGCGCGGGCGGTGCTCCTGGCAGGCGTGCAGGTCGCGGATGATTTCGTCGCGCTTGGATTCCGGCAGGTTCCTGATCTTCTCGTACAGGTCGACCATGCCGTTATTGACGTTGACGCCCAGTTCCTCGAAGGTCCTGGCGTGCTTCTCGAAGGCTTCCCGGTAGTAGATCTTGACGCAGTGGCCGAAGACGATGGGGTGGGAAACCTTCATCATCGTCGCCTTGACGTGCAGCGAGAACAGGATGCCGGCCTGGCGGCAGTCTTCCAGTTCCTTCTCGTAGAAGTCGCACAGCGCCTTCTTGCTCATGAACATGGAATCGATGACCTCGCCTTCGAGCAGCTTGACTTCCGGCTTCAGCACGGTGGTCTTGCCGCCCTTGGCGATCAGTTCCATGCGCACCCGGCGCGGCTTGTCCAGGGTCATCGACTTTTCGCCGTGGTAGAAATCGCCGCCGTGCATGTGCGAGACATGGGTCTGCGACCACTGCTTCCACTCGCCCATCGAATGCGGGTGCTTCCTGGCGAAATTCTTTACCGCGCCGGGCGCCCGGCGGTCGGAATTGCCCTCGCGCAGCACCGGGTTGACGGCCGAGCCGAGGCACTTGCCGAAGCGCGCCGTGAGCGCCTTTTCTTCGGCGCTGGTGGGGTTTTCCGGGTAGTCGGGAATCTTGTAGCCTTTTTCCTGCAATTCCTTGATGCAGGCTTTCAACTGCGCGACCGAGGCCGAGATGTTGGGCAGCTTGATGATGTTGGTATCGGGCTGCTGGCATTTCTTGCCCAGTTCGCCCAGGGTGTCGGGAACCCGCTGCTCCGGCGTCAGGAATTCGGGGAATTCGGCCAGCACGCGGGCGGATACGGAAATGTCGGCCTTTTCGATGGCGATGCCGGCCGGCTCGGCAAAGGTGCGGATGATCGGCAGAAAGGCGCAGGTCGCCAACAGCGGCGCCTCGTCGGTGAGCGTGTAGATGATCCTGGACTTGTCTGCGGACATGCTTTCCTCCGGTCGTTGGGTTCTGATATGCGGGCCGACGATACGCCGCCGCCCTTGCACGGGTCTTACAAAAAGGCGAGGGGAGTATCCGCAACGGGAGGCTTTCGGTCAACGGAGAATTGGCCGGCGCGGATGCTAGAATTTCCGCCACTTCCGGGAGGCGGCAATGAAAATCTCAGTCGGACTCTACGGCGCCACCGCCCACCAGATCGCGCTGGCGCTGATCCAGGGCTTCAACAAGCACTACCGCCTGTTCCGCCAGACCTGCCGCGAAGCCCGAACCCGTTTCGACGACGGCGACTGGGCCGCCATCCACCGCGCGGTGCGCGAGCGCATCCGCTTCTATGACGACCGCGTCGACGAGTGCGTCGAGCGCCTGCGCGACGAGTTCGACGCGCAGAATCTGGATGAAACCACCTGGCAGCAGGTCAAGCTGCTGTACATCGGCCTCTTGCTCAACCACAAGCAGCCGGAACTGGCCGAAACCTTCTTCAATTCGGTGACGACCAAGATCCTGCACCGCGCCTATTTCCAGAACGACTTCATGTTCGTCCGCCCGGCCATCTCGACCGAAAACCTGGAAGCCGTCGAAGCGCCGATCTACCGCAGCTACCAGGCCAGCGGGCGCGGCCTGGGCCGCATCATCCGCCGCATCATCCGCGACTTCGGCTGGCAGCGCCCGTTTGCCGACCTGGGGCGCGACGCCGCCTGTGTCTACCGCGCCATCCGCCATTTCCTGAAGGAAATGCCGAGCCGCGCATTCAATTTCCAGATTCAGGTGCTCGCCTCGCCCTTCTACCGCAACAAGGCCGCCTACCTGATCGGCAAGGCCATCAACGGCCAGAGCGAATACCCCTTCGCCATCCCGGTCGTGCACGACGCCGGCGGCAAGCTCTGCCTCGACGCCATCCTGCTCGACGCCTGGCGCATCGGCGTGCTGTTTTCGCTGTCGCGCGCCTATTTCATGGTCGATATGGAAGTGCCCTCCGGCTACGTGCAATTCCTGCGCGGCATCCTGCCCAACAAGCCGCCGTCCGAGCTGTACATCATGCTGGGGCTGGGCAAGCAGGGCAAGACCATGTTCATCCGCGACTTCATCTACCACCTGCGCCATTCCGAGGACCGCTTCATCATGGCGCCCGGCATCCGCGGCCTGGTCATGCTGGTATTCACCCTGCCCTCCTACCCCTATGTTTTCAAGATCATCCGCGACGTGTTCGGCAGTTCCAAGGAAATGGATCACGCCACCGTCAAGCGCAAGTTCCTGATGGTCAAACAGGTCGACCGCGTCGGGCGCCTGGCCGACACCCTGGAATTTTCCAACGTGCGCTTTCCGCTCGCCCGCTTCAGCGCCGAAGTGCTCGACGAAATGCGCCGGCTCGCGCCGTCGGCGATGGAAATCGACGGCGAGCGGCTGATCATCCGGCATCTCTACATCGAGCGCCGGATGGAACCGCTGAACATCCACCTCGAACGCATGGACAAGGCCAACGATCTCGCCGGGCTGGAGCACGCCATCCGCGAATACGGCAACGCCATCCGCGAACTGGCGCTGGCCAACATCTTCCCCGGCGACATGCTGTGGAAAAATTTCGGCGTCACCCGCTATGGCCGCGTGGTGTTCTACGACTACGACGAGATCGAATACCTGACCGACCTCAACTTCCGCAAGATTCCCCCGGCGCCGGATTTTGAAACCGAAATGTCCGGCGAAGTCTGGTATCCGGTCGCCCCCGGCGACGTGTTCCCGGAAGAATTCGCCACCTTCCTGCTCGGCTCGCCGCGCGTGCGCCAGCTATTCATGAAACACCACCGGGAACTGCTCAGCCCGGCCTTCTGGCAACGAGCACAGGAGAAGATCCGGGCCGGCCACGTCGGCGATTTCTATCCCTACCCCGAAGAACTGCGCTTCGTCCACGGCCATTGAAGCCCCGTCATTCCCGCGCGCTTTTGGCGGGAATCCAGCGCCGTTTGCCCCCACCCTGACCTTCCCCCGCAAGCAGGGGAGGGAATGAGGCTCCTTCCCCCGCCTGCGGGGGAAGGCTGGGATGGGGGCAGCCTGCGTCCCTCAATGTAAAAACGCCCGCATTCGCGGGCGCTTTTCTGAAGCGGCAGGCAAAGGCCGGTGGTCAGCCCCGCAACGCCGCCAGCACCTCGTCGAGCATTTTCTTGGCGTCGCCGAAGAGCATGCGGTTGTTCTCTTTGTAAAAGAGGGGATTGTCCACGCCGGCGTAGCCGGAGGCCATCGAGCGCTTCATCATGATCGAGGTCTTGGCTTTCCAGACTTCCAGCACCGGCATGCCGGCGATGGGGCTGCTCGGGTCTTCCTGCGCCGCCGGGTTCACGATGTCGTTGGCGCCGATGACGATGGAGACATCCGTTTCCGGGAAATCCTCGTTGATTTCATCCATCTCCAGCACGATGTCGTAGGGCACCTTGGCTTCGGCGAGCAGCACGTTCATGTGGCCGGGCATGCGCCCCGCCACCGGGTGGATGCCGAAGCGGACATTGACGCCCTTGTCGCGCAGCAGTTTGGTGATTTCATAGACCGCGTGCTGCGCCTGGGCCACCGCCATGCCGTAGCCGGGGACGATGATGACGCTCTTGGCTTCCCTGAGCAGTTCGGCGGTCTCCGTGGCGCTGACCGGGGTGACTTCGCCTTGCGGTTCGCCGTCTTCCTTCTTCGCCGTCGTGCCGCCGCCGGTACCGAAGCCGCCGGCGATGACGCTGATGAAGTTGCGGTTCATGGCGCGGCACATGATGTAGGAGAGGATGGCGCCGGAGGAGCCGACCAGCGCGCCGACGACGATCAGGAGGTCGTTGGAGAGCATGAAGCCGGTGGCCGCCGCCGCCCAGCCGGAGTAGGAGTTGAGCATGGAGACGACGACCGGCATGTCGGCCCCGCCGATGGCCATGACCATGTGGATGCCGAAGAGCAGCGCGATCACGGTCATGACCAGCAGCGGCAGCATGCCGGCGTCGATGCTGTGGGCGTTGATGAACTCACGGCCGAACCAGATGACGACCAGGAGACCCACCAGGTTGATCCAGTGGCGGGCGGGCAGCAGCAGGGGTTTGCCGCCGATGCGGCCGGACAGTTTGCCGAAGGCGATCAGGGAGCCGGAGAAGGTCACGGCGCCGATCAGGATGCCGATGTAGATTTCCAGTTCGTGGATGCTCTTCTCGGCGCCGGAAAGGACGATGGAGGTATCGACGTAGCTGGCGAAGCCGACCAGGCAGGCGGCCAGACCGACGAGGCTGTGCATCAGGGCGACCAGTTCGGGCATCTGCGTCATCTGCACCTTTTTGGCGGCAAAGAGACCGATGGAGCCGCCGACGACCAGCGAGCCGACGATCCAGCCGTAGCCGGCGGGCGTGACGCGCGGGCCGAAGAGGGTGGCGAGCACGGCGATGGTCATGCCGATGATGCCGTAGAGGTTGCCGCGGCGCGCGGTTTCGGGGTTGGCCAGACCGCCCAGGCTCAAGATGAAGAGGATGGTGGCGGCGATATAGGCGACGGTGGCGAGATTGGCGCTCATGGTTTATTTCCTGAACATGGCCAGCATGCGGCGGGTGACGGCGAAGCCGCCGAACATGTTGATGGCGGTCAGCGCCAGCGCGGCGACGGCCAGACCGAGGATCAGGCTGGCCGGCCGGTCGCCCAGTTCGGCGGCGAGCGGCGGCGCGACCTGGATCAGGGCGCCGATGGCGATGATGCTGGAGATGGCGTTGGTGACGCTCATCAGCGGGGTGTGCAGCGCGGGGGTGACGTTCCACACCACCATGTAGCCGACGAAGCAGGCCAGCACGAACACCGTGAAGTGGCCGAGGAAGGCGTCCGGCGCATAGCTGCCGATCAGCCAGAAGAGCGCCGCGCCGACGGCGGCGATGATGGCCAGCGTGCCGCCGGCCATCGGCGCGCCGCTGCCGCCGTGGCCGTGGCCCTTGGGCGCGGCGACCGGGGCGGCGGCGGCTTTTTGCGGCGGCGGCGCTGGCAGTTTGAGCGGCGGCGCCGGCCAGGTGATTTCACCGTTCTTGATGACGGTGAGACCGCGGATGGCGTCGTCTTCCATGTTGACGTCGATGCTGCCGTCCTTGGTCTTGCACAGTTCTTCGATCAGGCGCAGCAGGTTGTTGCCGTACAGGGTCGAGGATTGCTTGGCCAGCCGGCTGGCCAGGTCGGTGTAGCCGACGAGGGTGACGCCGTGCTTGACGACGGCCTTGCCGGGTTCGGTCAGTTCGCAGTTGCCGCCCTGTTCGGCGGCCATGTCGACGATGACGCTGCCCGGTTTCATGGTTTTGACCATTTCGGCAGTGATGAGCCTGGGCGCGGGTTTGCCGGGAATCAGGGCGGTCGTGATGATGATGTCGGCGTCCTTGGCTTCGCGCGCGTACATCTCCCGCTGCGCCTGCTGGAAGCCTTCGGACATCACCTTGGCGTAGCCGCCGCCGCCGGAGCCTTCTTCTTCATAATCGACCCTGAC
>Ga0209628_10000376_pt1 | contig 27103 bp, 28 predicted proteins | sample TergutCu122P4_FD_187285 | JGI IMG/M metagenome (GOLD analysis project Ga0209628, IMG submission 187285) | Cubitermes ugandensis P4 segment gut microbial communities from Kakamega Forest, Kenya - Cu122 P4 (SPAdes) (version 2) | ecosystem: Host-associated > Arthropoda: Insects > Digestive system...
CGGCTGATCGGCGGCCTTGCCCGCCACCTGCGTGATGTGCGCGGCCAGGCGGCGCGGCGTGGCGTAGGGCGTGACGTGCGAGCCGGCCGCCGTCAGCCCCTGCGCCTTGATCTGCTCGAACAACTGGGCGGCAAACGCCTCACCCAGTTTCTTGAGCGCCTTGGGCGGCAGTTCTTCGACAAAAAGTTCGACGAGAAGGTTGTTGTGGTTGTTCATGGTCAAGCTGCCTTCTTCTCGATCTGCGCCACCCACTCGCGCGGCGCGAGCGGAAAGCCCAGCCGCTCGCGGCTGTCGTAATAGCTTTGCGCCACCGCGCGCGCCAGGTTGCGGATGCGGCCGATGTAGGCGGCGCGCTCGGTCACGCTGATGGCGCCGCGCGCATCGAGCAGGTTGAACGTGTGCGCGGCCTTGAGCACCTGCTCGTAGGCAGGCAGCGCAAGTTGCGCTTGCATCAAATGCTGGGCCTGCTTTTCGTGCGCGTTGAAGGCGGTGAACAGGAATTCGGCGTCGCTGTGCTCGAAGTTGTAGGCCGACTGCTCCTGCTCGTTTTGCAGGTACACGTCACCGTAGGTCAGCCCTTGCGTCCACGTCAGGTCATACACGTTGTCCACGCCTTGCAGGTACATGGCCAGCCGCTCCAGCCCGTAGGTGATCTCGCCGGTGATGGGCCGGCAGTCGATGCCGCCCACTTGCTGGAAGTAGGTGAACTGCGTGACCTCCATGCCGTTGAGCCACACCTCCCAGCCCAGGCCCCAGGCGCCGAGGGTGGGGTTTTCCCAATCGTCCTCGACGAAGCGGATGTCGTTCTTCTTCAGATCGAACCCCAAGGCTTCGAGCGAGCCGAGGTACAGATCGAGAATGTTCTCCGGCGCGGGCTTGAGCACCACCTGGTACTGGTAGTAATGCTGCAAGCGGTTGGGGTTTTGCCCATAGCGCCCGTCCTTGGGGCGGCGGCTGGGCTGCACGTAGCCCGCCTTCCACGGCTCCGGGCCGATGGCGCGCAGGAACGTGGCCGTGTGCGAAGTGCCCGCGCCCACCTCCATGTCATACGGCTGCAACAGCGCGCAACCCTGATCGGCCCAGTATTGCTGGAGCTTGAGAATGATTTGCTGAAAGGTGAGCATGAGCGGCGGGGGCGGGGCAAAACAGTTGATTTTAGGGAACCTGCTTGCCCGCTTGCGCTTTTCTCCCTCTCCCGTTTACCGCAAGCGGGAGAGGGAGTGCGAAATCCATAGCTACATGCCCAAACTCCACCTGTATTTGCGATACTTTTCTGTCGCAAACACAGGTCACGCTTGGGCATGCAGCTACTAAATTTGCAGTTTCGGGTTTCCCGCCCTCACCCTTCCCACTTGCGCAGCACCAAACAAGCATTGGTGCCGCCGAAGCCGAAGCTGTTGGAGAGCACTTGCCTGAGCGGCGCGGAGCGGGTGGCGGTGACGAGGGGCAGATCGCCCACGGCAGGGTCGGGGGTTTCGACGTTGATGGAGCCGGCGATGAAGCCCTTGAGCAGCATCAGCAGGCTGTAGATGGCTTCCTGCACGCCGGTGGCGCCCTGCGAGTGGCCGGTGAGCGATTTGGTGGACGAGAACGGCGGCACCTTGTCGCCGAACACGGCGCGCAGCGCGTGCAGCTCCGGCGGGTCGCCCACGGGGGTGGAGGTGCCGTGGGTGTTGATGTAGTCGATGGGGCCGTCCACGCCTTCGATGGCCTGGCGCATGCAGGCGGCGGCGCCTTCGCCCGAGGGGGCGACCATGTCGGCGCCGTCGCTGGTGGCGCCGAAGCCGACGATTTCGCCCAGAATTTGCGCGCCGCGCGCGCGGGCGTGTTCCAGCGCTTCCAGCACCAGCGCGCCGCCGCCGCCGGCGATGACGAAGCCGTCGCGGTCGGCGTCGTAGGCGCGCGAGGCTTTTTCGGGCTGGTCGTTGCGCTTGCTGGACATGGCGCCCATGGCGTCGAACAGCGTGGCCATGCCCCAGGAGAGTTCTTCGCCGCCGCCGGCGAACATCACGTCCTGCTGCCCCCAGGCGATTTGCTGCGCCGCCGCGCCGATGCAGTGCGCGGAGGTGGAGCAGGCCGAGGTGATGCTGTAGTTGATGCCCTTGATGCCGAAAAAGGTGGACAGGCACGCCGAGACGGTGCTGCCCATGCAGCGCGTGACCTGGTACGGCCCCACGCGCCGCACGCCCTTGCTGCGCAGCGTGTCGGCCGCCTCGATCTGGTTGGCCGACGACGCGCCGCCCGAGCCCATGATGAGGCCGGTGCGCGGATGCGAGATTTGCTCGCGCGTGAGGCCCGCCTGCGCGATGGCCTGCTCCAGCGCCACGTGCGCGTAGGCGGCGGCATCGCCCATGAAGCGCAGCAGCTTGCGGTCGATGCGCTCTTGCAGGTCGATTTGCGGCTGGCCGGCGATCTGGCTGCGCAGGCCCATTTCGGCGAACTGCGGCATGGCGCGGATGCCGCTGATGCCCGCGCGCAGCGAGTGTTCGACCGCCGCCAGCGCGTTGCCGATGCACGAAACAATGCCCGCGCCGGTGATGACGACGCGGCGCGCCAGGGGGCCACGAGGCAGGGCGTTCATGGTGCTGTTCCTCCTTGCACCGCCGGCGGTGGCGTGCCGTACACGCCCACGCGCAGATCGGCGGCGGTGTAGATCACCTGTCCGTCGGCCAGCAGGCGCGCGTCGCCGATGGCCATGTTGAGCCGGCGGCGGATGACGCGCTTGATGTCCACCTCATAGCGCACCAGCTTGACGCCGGGGCCGACTTCGCCGGAAAACTTGACTTCGCCCGCGCCCAGCGCGCGCCCGCGTCCGGGCAGGCGCAGCCACGTCAGGTAAAAACCGATGAGCTGCCACATCGCGTCCAGCCCCAGGCTGCCGGGCATCACCGGATCGCCCTGGAAGTGGCAGGCGAAAAACCACAGGTCGGGCCGGATGTCCAGTTCCGCCTCGACGCGGCCCTGCCCATACGCCCCGCCATCGCCGTCGATGTGCGTGATGCGGTCGAACAGCAGCATCGGCGGCAGCGGCAAACGCCCGTATTGCGGCCCAAACAGGCGTCCTTCGCCAGATGCGATAAGTTGGTCGTATGAATAGGAATCAGCCATAAGCTGACAATTGTGCCTGATGGCCTGGTACTGCCGCGGTCACGCCTTAACCCGGATATTTCACCGTGGCCGTGTTTTTGCCAGCCTGTTTCAGAGGCAAAGATCATCGTCAATGGAGAAATCCGTTTTGTACTTGGCAAAAACACTCGGCACCCAGCGCATCCCGGCAGCGGGCGCTTGGCCGCACGGGCTGCCTTGCAGGTGCATTTAGCACCTGCCGCGGCATCCCGCGCGCCCATGCATCCCGCTGCCGGGCGCGCTGGACGCCGCCACGGTGAAATATCCGGGCTTAAAATTCCGGCCCTTTCCTTTTCCTGCCCCGCCTGCCTTGTCCTACGCCACCGAAACCCGGCGCCGCCGCACCTTTGCCATCATTTCGCACCCCGACGCGGGCAAGACCACGCTGACTGAAAAGCTGCTGCTGTTTTCCGGCGCGATCCAGATCGCCGGCAGCGTAAAGGCGCGCAAGGCCAGCCGCTATGCCACCAGCGACTGGATGGAGATTGAAAAGCAGCGCGGCATCTCGGTGGCCTCCAGCGTGATGCAGATGAGCTACCGCGATCACGTCATCAACCTGCTGGACACGCCTGGGCACAAGGACTTTTCCGAAGACACCTACCGCGTGCTAACCGCCGTCGATTCGGCGCTGATGGTGATCGACGCGGCCAACGGCGTGGAAGAGCAAACGCGCCGCCTGATCGAAGTCTGCCGCCAGCGCGACACGCCGATCATCACCTTCGTCAACAAGATGGACCGCGAAGTGCGCGAGCCGCTGGACATTCTGGATGAGGTAGAGCGCGAGCTGGGCATGCCCTGCGTGCCCATGACCTGGCCGGTAGGGCAGGGCAAGACGTTTGGCGGCATCATCAACCTGCGCACGCAGGCCATGACGGTGTTTGAAGCGGGCAGTGAGCGCCGCCCGCAAGACTTCGAGACCATCGCGCTGACCGAGCGCGGCCAGCTTGCGGCGCGCTTTGGCCAAGCCTGGGAGCTGGCCGCCGAAAGCATGGAGCTGGCCGCGGGCGCCTCGCCCGCGTGGGATCACGCGGCGTTTTTGGCTGCCCGCCAAACGCCGGTGTTCTTTGGCTCCGGCGTCAACAACTTCGGCGTGCTGGAAGTGCTGGACGCGCTGGTGGACATGGCCCCGCCGCCGCGCCCGCGCACCAGCACCGTGGTGGTTAATCGCCAGACGGTGCAGCAGGTCATGCAGCCAGAGGCCGACAATTTTTCCGGCGTCGTCTTCAAAGTGCAGGCCAACATGGACGCCAACCACCGCGACCGCATCGCCTTCGTGCGCGTGGCCTCGGGCCGCTACGCGCCGGGCATGAAGCTCAAGGTGCAGCGCACCGCCAAGGAGTTGCGCCCGACCAGCGTCGTCACCTTTTTGAGCCAGCGGCGCGAGGCGGTCGATGAGGCGTATGCGGGCGACATCATCGGCTTTACCACGCACGGCGGCGTGCAGTTGGGCGACACCATCACCGACGGCAGCGTCGCGCTGCAATACACCGGCCTGCCGTTTTTCGCGCCCGAAATGTTCATGACCGTGGTACTGAAAAACCCGCTGCGCACCAAGCAATTGCAGCAGGGGCTGGCGCAGTTGGGCGAAGAAGGCGCGATCCAGGTCTTCAAGCCCGACGCGGGCGGCAACATGCTGCTGGGCGCGGTCGGCCAGTTGCAGTTTGAAGTGGTGCAGCACCGCCTGAAAACCGAATACGACTGCGACGTGCGGCTGGAAGGCTGCCCCTACACCGGCGCGCGCTGGATCAGCGCCGCCACGCCGGCCGAGCTGCGCGAGTTCGAGCTGGCCTACCCCACCCGCATGGCGCACGACGCCGCCGACGCGCTGGCCTACCTATGCACCAGCCCTTACGACGTGCGGCTGGCGCAGGAGCGTTTCCCCAAAATTGCCTTCCACCCGCTGCGCGAGCACGCGGGGCTGGCGTTGCAAAACGGCTGACCATGGACCGCCCCAGCCGCCGCCTCGACCTGATCTGGCCGCTGCTGATTTGTGTTGCCGGCTGGTTGTTCATTGCCATGCGTTTGCATGCGCCGCTGGAGTGGGACTCGATGTTTACCTACCTTCCGGCAGCACGCGCTTTTCTGGAGCAGGGTTGGGGCTTTTTACTAACGCCTGCAAGCTGCCGTGTGGCTCCCCTGAGCTACCTCTGGCCCGCGCTGTGGGGCGCTGATCCGGTCTGGATTCGCATCGCCAATATGGCGCTTTTGGCCGGTTGCGTGTGGTTCCTGTGGCGCGCCAGTTGTCTGGCAGGCGGCAGGCGCGCTGGAATAGTGGCGATGCTGCTGTTGCCGTGCTCCGACCTGATACGGTACTTTCCATCAGAGATGACCGAGCCGGTGTACCTGTTTGGCGTATTCGGCTTGATGCACGCCCTGGCGCGGCTGGTGATTGGGCGCGAACGGACATTTGGCGCGGTAGCGCAAGGCGCGGTCATGCTGACCATCACACTGCTGGCGCGCCCGGTCATGCAACTGATCGCACCGGCGGCGCTGCTGGCTGGCGCGGCGGCGCTGGCATTTTGGGCCATACGTAACAAGGGCCGCCCGGCCAGTGCGCACGGCGGCTGGCCGGCCAGCGTCTCGCGTATCACCCTGAGCCTGGGGCTTGGCCTGCTGCTGCCGCTGGCAGTGATGGTCATGAACGGACTGGCAGCCGGATTCTGGGGCTTGCGAACCGGCGCGGGAGTTGGCCTGTACCTCGGCACGCATCCGCTATTTCAGGGCACTGAACCGGCTTTTTTGGGATCGACATTCGAAGTACACATGCTGCTTGACGCCGTGACCGGCAATCAGGACGTGCTTGCGCCAACCGCCGAACCCGTGACGCGCGCCGCCGCGCTGTGGCAAGTACAGAACCTGTCCGTGGCGGACGCGGCGGCGTTTTTTGGCCGCAAACTGTGGTGGTGGCTGGCGCACCATCCGGCCGAGATTCAGCGCACCGGCAGCCCCATTCGCCAACTGCGTTTGTTCGCTCTGTCAACGATCATGGTGACCGCGCTGCTGGCATGGCGCGGCTGGCGCGGCCTGCGCGGGCGGGCCGCCTCTTATGCAACCGTTTTGGTCAACGGGCCATCGTCCGGGCAATGGGCTTTCGCGGCCGTGCTGCTGGGCATGTTTTTGCTGTTTGTGGGCCAATTGCTGCCGGTTTTTTATAACAGCCGCTACGGCTGCACCATGCTCGACCCGTGGCTTATCGCGCTGACCGCCTTTTGCGTGGCACTCATCACGCAGCCGATTCAGCCGCGCCAGAACCTCCGCCCGGAAAGCTGTACCGGCGCCGGGGCAGCGGCGCTGCGTGGTGGGATGACTTTGCCAGCGCTGGCCTCGCTTGCCGCCATAGCGGTGATCACTTGCGCGGCACATGCGCTGGCGCGCAAGGTAGAGCACATCGCTGTCGATCCCCGGCACATGGGACAGGTCGCCACGCACCTGAGCATCACGGACGGCGCCAGAATTGATGCCACTGGCATGGCCCGGCAAGGTGATGCGCTGAAATGGGCCATCACGCAGCCGCCAGCGGCGCTCATGGTGCGTCTGGATCAGTCTGACGTTGACCGCCTCGGCAAAATCGACCTCATCAATGCTTTTTGGGACACGGAGATTGCGCTGCATTCCACCGGCCAGCAACAAAAACCGTGTCGCAATGCCGAAGTTGCCTACCAAACCGCAAGCGGCGCCATCTTGCAGCCAGCGTACAAGTTGCCGCTGATATTGCCGTTGAGCGTTGACGGAAAATTTCACCACCTGGTCACGCATGCCAATGCCGAGTTGCGCCCCCGCGAAGCCGGAGGCCTGCGGATCGTGCTGAATTGCCCGGCAGGCACCTTGGTGCAATGGCGCCAAACCAGCTTTCTGGAAAGCCGCCACGCCTGGGATGCCGCAGCGCATGTCAAACGGTGACGATTGGGTTGCCGCATCTTTCAACCGCAGTACAGTCTTCTAAATTCATAGCTGCCAGCGCTTGCAACACAAGCATTTGCCAGTTTTTCAATCAGCAAAACCTTACACAGCAAGCGCAAGCAGCTATCAAAATATTGAGCACTTATGGCTGCGCGGGTGGCGCGTCTGCTTGCGGTGCTGGCGGGCGCGGTGGTTTGGGGCGGGGTGGTTTGTCGGTGTGGATGGTCAGGGTGGCGCGTTGCATTTGGCCGGTTGCCAGCTCGCCCAGCGCTGCCGCGCCGCGGGCTATGGCTTGTTCCAGCGCGATGCGTTCGTCCAGCGGGGCTTGGCGCAGGACCCAGTTGGTGACTTCTGATTTGTGGCCAGGGTGTCCTATGCCAAGGCGCAGCCGCCAGTAGTCGGGGCTGCCCAGTTTGGCGTGGATGTCGCGCAGGCCGTTGTGGCCGGCGTGGCCGCCGCCTTGTTTCAGCTTGGCCTGGCCGGGGGGCAGGTCCAGCTCGTCGTGCGCGACCAGTATTTCCGGCGGGGCGATGCGGTAAAAGCGCGCCAGCGCCGCCACCGATTGCCCGGACAGGTTCATGAAGGTCTGCGGCTTGAGCAGCCAGATGTTTTGGCCTTGCACGCTGGCGCGCGCCACCAGGCCGTGAAAGCCGCGCTCGGCCTCCCACTGCGCGCCCAGTGCGCGCGCCACGGCATCCACCCACCAAAAGCCTGCGTTGTGGCGCGTGGCTTCGTATTGCGGGCCTGGGTTGCCCAAGCCGGCGAAAAGTTTGATCATGCCGGTGATTATTGACGAGCCGCACAAATCAAAACGGCCCGCGCTGGGCGGGCCGTTTTGATTGTGAGCGGCTTATTTTTTATCCGCTTTTTCAGCTTTCTCGGCTTTTTCGGGCGCGGCTGCGGCGGCTGGGGCAGCGGCGGCGGCATCGCTTGCGGCGGGTTCTTCGGCGGCTGGCATTACCACGGATACCAGCACGGTTTCTTCGGCCGCGTGGCCGTGCAGTACGGCTTCGACGCCCTTGGGCAGCTGGATGTCCTTCAGGGTCAGGGTGGCGCCTTTTTCCAGCTTGGACAGGTCGATGTTGATCGCCTCTGGCAGGTCGGCCGGCAGGCAGGAGATTTCCAGCTCGTTGACGATGTGGTTGACCAGTCCCTTGCCCAGCTTGACGGCGGGCGATTCTTCCTCGCCGCTGTAGTGCAACCTGATCTTGACGTGGATTTTTTGTTTGGCCGACACGCGCTGAAAGTCAACGTGCAGCACCTGCTGCCTGAACGGGTGCATTTGCAAATCGCGCAGCAGCACCTGGCTGACTTTGCCGGCCAGTTCCATGTCCAGCACGGATGAGTGGAAAGCCTCTTTGCGGATGGCCTGCCACAGCGCGTTGTGATCGAGTTCGATCAACTGGGGCGCGCCCTCTCCGCCGTAAACAATGCCCGGCACCTTGCCGGCATTGCGCAGACGGCGGCTCGCACCCGTTCCCTGCTTTGCGCGCTCGAAAGCGACGAATTTCATATTGCACTCCTTGTAAGCCGACCGCGACCAGTGCGGCTTGGGTTGAAAAAGGCCGCGCTTTCAACGCAGCCGGGGGGGACTAAAAATCAAGGTTCGGTTTCAGCGCGGCTTGGGCGTGCGTTGGCTTTTGCCTTTGCCGCTGGCCGGTTTTTTGGTGGCTTTGCGCGCCGCGCCCGTTTTGCGTGGCGGGGGGCTGGAAATGGGTTGCTGCGAAAACAGGTCTTCCTGCTCTTGCTCCTGAAACAGGCTCATCACCGATTCGCCGCAGGCGATGCGCTGGATGGTTTGCGCGATCAGCGGCGCCACCGACAACTGGCGAATCTTGCCGCAGCGCGCGGCGGCCTTGCCAAGCGGGATGGTGTTGGTGACCACTACCTCGTCGAGCGCCTTGCCCTTGGCGATGCGCTCGATGGCGGGGCCGGAAAACACCGGGTGCGTGCAATAGGCGTACACCTTTTTGGCGCCGCGCGCTTTCAGCACCTCGGCGGCCTTGACCAGCGTGCCGGCGGTGTCGATCATGTCGTCCATGATGACGCAGTTGCGGCCCTCGATGTCGCCGATGACGTGCATTACCTCGCTCTCGTTGGGCTTGGGGCGGCGCTTGTCGATGATGGCCAGATCGCACCCCAGCTGCTTGGCCAGCGCGCGCGCGCGCACCACGCCGCCCACGTCGGGGCTGACCACCAGCAGGTCATGATAGTTTTTTTGCCGCAAGTCGCCCAGCAGCACCGGCGAGGCGTAGATGTTGTCCACCGGGATGTCGAAAAAGCCCTGAATCTGGTCGGCGTGCAAATCCATCGTCAGCACGCTGTGCACGCCCGCGGTTTGCAGCATGTTGGCTACCACCTTGGCCGAAATCGGCACGCGCGTGGAGCGCGGGCGGCGGTCCTGGCGCGCATAGCCAAAGTACGGGATGACGGCGTTGATGCGTTCCACCGACGCGCGGCGCAGCGCATCGACCATGATCAGCAGCTCCATCAGGCTTTCGTTGGTGGGCGGGCAGGTGGACTGGACCACGAACACGTCGCGCGTGCGCACGTTTTGCTTGATCTCCACCGTCACCTCGCCGTCCGAAAAGCGCGTGACTTGCGCCGCGCCCAGCCGGATGCCAAGGCTGTCGGCGATTTCGGCTGCCAGCACCGGATTGGAATTGCCGGTGAACAGCAGAAAGTCTGGATCGGTGGACGGCTGCATGGGTTTTTCCGGCGGATCAGTGACTTACTTGTTTGGACTGCAATATCTTTGGCAGGGGAGGAAGGACTCGAACCCTCGCATGCCGGAATCAAAATCCGGTGCCTTGACCAACTTGGCGACTCCCCTACGCCGGTGGCTGGCCTGACTTTTGGCCTGGCCGGCCACCCTTTTCAATCGCTGCCCGCCGCCCAGCCGCCAAGCGGATGAACGTCCAGGCTGCCGCACAAACGCACCTGCCAGCCCGGCGGCGCCTGCACGCTGGCCGCTTGCGCGGCCAGCGCATCCGGCACGTGGGCAAACACCGCGCTGCCGGAGCCGGTCATCCTGCCGCTTAGCACGTGCCGCGCCAGCAGCGCGACACCCTTGGCGACCTGCGGGCAAAGCCGCTGGGCAACCGGCTGCAAGTCATTGCGGCCAAAGCCGAACGGGTATGCAGCAAAACCAGTAATTATAGCGGGTTCCGAAGCGCGCTGCAGCGCCGGGTCGCCAAAAATGGCCGCCGTGGCAAGCCCCTGCGGCGGCTTGAGCACCACAAAGCGCGCCGCTGGCAGCGCCAGCGGCCTGATCTGCTCGCCAATCCCCTCCACCCAGCCGGGGCCGCCGTGCAAAAAAAACGGCACATCCGCGCCCAGGGTCAGGCCGATGCGCGCCAGCTCGGCGCGCGCCAGGCCAAGCCCCCACAGGCGGTTGAGCGCCAGCAGCGTACTGGCCGCATCCGACGAGCCGCCGCCCAGCCCGGCCTGCGCCGGAATGCGCTTGTACACCGCGATATGCGCGCCATCGGTGCTGCCGCTGGCGGCCTTGAGCGCGCGCGCGGCGCGCAAAATCAAATCGTCCGGCGGCAGCGCGTGCGCCAAATCCTCGCGCGTGAGCGCGCCGCCCGAGCGGCGCTCAAAATGCAGCGTGTCGCACCAGTCAATCAGCGCCAGCGCCGATTGCAGCGTGTGATAGCCATCCGCGCGCCGTCCCGTGACATGCAAAAACAAGTTCAGCTTGGCCGGGGCGGGCACGTCGTAGAGGGCGCGCATGGTTTTTTCAGGATCAACGCTCGAGCACGATGCGCAGCTCGGCGGCAGGCGGCGGTGACAGGCGGCGCGCGGTTAGCTTGCCGTCCTGCGCCAGCGCGTTTAGATCGGCTTGCCAGCCTGGCACCGCTTGCGGCTGGCCGCGCAGCCAGGCAAACAGCGCCTGCATGGGCAGGGCCGCGCCGGTGGCCTCTTCGATCATGCGGCCGGCCGATTCGTAATGCTGCTGGCCGCCCTGGCGCAGCAGCACCGCGCCCGCGGGCTGCCAGCGCAGCACGGCCACGGTGCTGCCCAGCGGGGAGGTGAGTGTCAGCTCGCCGTTGTCAGCATCGCCGCTCAACTCGAACGCGGCCGACAGCGACTGCGGCGGATCGCTTTCCACGCGCAGCGCCAGGCGTCCGCTCCACGGGCCGGTTTGCTGGTCAAAATGGCCGCTGCCGCCTGTGGTTGTGGTGCAGCTTGCTATTAATAATGAAGCGGCTATAAAAAGCCAGCGCCGCTGGATTCCCGCCTTCGCCTTCGCTGGGGGCAGGCTCCGCGCGGGAATGACGGAGTGATTTTTTGGCGGCTCGGCAATCACGGCGTGAGCTTGATTTGCAAGCGCTTGAGCGTCTTGACGAGCGTTTCGTTGCTGGCGTTCATGCGCTGGCCTTCGCGCCAGATGGCGCGGGCGGCGTCGTGCTCGCCCAGCGTCCACAGCACTTCGCCCAGGTGCGCGGCGATTTCGGGGTCGGGGCGGCGCTTGTAGGCGTCTTGCAGCAGGCGGCGCGCTTCGGCCACGTTGCCCAGCCGGAATTCGACCCAGCCCAGGCTGTCCTGGATGTAGGAGTCGCCGGGCGCCAGTTGCACGGCTTGTTCGATCAGCGCCTTGGCATCTTGCAGGCGCTGGCCGCGATCGGCCAGTGAATAGCCCAGCGCGTTGTAGGCTTCGGGGGATTTGGGGTTGAGTTCGATCACGCGGCGCAGCAGGCGCTCCATTTCGGGCCACTGGCCGGCGCGGTCGGCCGACAGCGCGGCGTCGTACAGCAGGGCTTCGTCGTCCGGGTCTTGTTCCAGCTCGCCCGCCAGCAGTTCGTAGGCCTGGGCGGGGCGTCCGTTTTCGCGCAGCAGTTGCGCTTCGGCCAGCAGTTTTACGCGCTCGTCTTCGGGCTGCCGCTCGGGCGCGGTGCGCACCAGTTGCAGCGCCTCGTCCAGGCGGCCCTGTTTGGCCAGCAGTTGCGCGCGCCGGATGGCGATTGACAGCGCCTGGCCGGGCGAATCGACGGCCCTGAGCAGCTCTTCGGCGCGCGCGTGGTCGCCGCGCCGTTCGGCAATGAGCGCCAGCATCATGTGCGCCTGCTCCAGCCCGCCGCCGCCTTCGGCGTCCGGCTGGCCGGACCGCGCGGCGGCCAGTTGCAGATAGCGGGCCAGCGCGGCTTCGGCCTCGGCGTCGTGGCGCTCGTCGGTCAGCAGCGCGCCTTTGACCAGCCAGCCCCTGGGGTTGTCCGGCTGGCGCTGCGTCATGGCGTCCAGCTGGGCGTGCGCGTCGGGCAGCCGGCCGGCGGCTACCAGCGCGCGCGCGTAGTCAACGTATACCTCCGGCTTGGCCTGCGCGGTTTGCAGATAGCGCTGGATCAGCGGCTCGGCGTCCGGCGCCTGGGCGTCGGCAAACAGTTGCAGCGCCAGCAGCACCGGCCATTCGGAATCGGCGCGCGCCGTTTGGCCCAGGATGGCGGCGGCCATGGCGCCAGCCGTATCGCCCGCGGCCAGCCGCAGGCGGCCAATGGTGCTCCAGGCCGCGGGGGCCAGCTCCGGGTTATGCAGGCTGCCTTGCAGCGCCTGATCGACCACGCGCAGCGCCTCGGCGCGGTCGGGCACGCGCTGGTACAGCGCGGGCAGGGCGATGATGAACGGCTCTTTTTCATCGGCGGGCAGCAGCGCCAGCAAGTCGCGCAGCGCGGCGCCGGTTTCGGCCACGCGCCCCAGCACGACCAGCACCTGAAGCTGGTAGCGCACCGCCTGCGCCGAGCGCGGGCGCGCCTGATGCCAGGTGCGCGCGGCATCCAGCGCGGCGGCGCCCGAGCGCGACTGGATTGCCATGTCGGTGGCGCGCTTGAACAGCGTCTCGTCATCGGCGCGGCGCGCGGCATCCAGCATCAGATCGGCGCCATTGCGCGTCTCGCCCTGGCCAAACAGCAGCTCGGCCAGCAGCAGCTCGTACATCAGGCGCGCGTCCATGCGCGCTTGCACTCGCGCGGGCGCTGGCGCGGACGCGGCGGCGCGCGCCGCCGGTGCGCCCGGCGTGCGCGCCAGCACTGGCTGCGCCACGGCGGCGGCCAAAAGCGCGGCTGCCAAAAAGGGTCGGTAATTCATCGACTCATAATAATCCAAGCTCATACAAGCGCACAAAGAACAAGCCATGCCAGAACTGCCTGAAGTCGAAGTTACCCGGCGCAGCTTTGCCGATCGCATACGCGGCGCGCGCGTGCTGGGCGCGTGGCTGGGCAAACCGCTGCGCTGGCCGCTGGGCGTGGACGTGGCCGCGCTGGCGGGGCGTACCGTGGAGGATGTCGGGCGGCGCGGCAAATATCTGCTGCTGCAACTTGATCAGGGCGTGCTGCTGATGCATCTGGGCATGTCCGGGCGGCTGAGTTTTCAGCCCCGGCAGCCGCCGCCGGGGCCGCACGATCACTTTGACTTGCAAACCACGCGCGGCGTGCTGCGGCTGCACGATCCGCGCCGCTTTGGCGCGGTAGTCTGGTCACCGTCGCTACAGTCCGGCCCGGCGCGCCGCCTGCTGGCCGGGCTGGGCGCGGAGCCGCTGGATGACGCCGCCTTTGACCCCGCCGCCTTTCACGCGGCGCTGAAAGTCAGGCGCGCGCCCATCAAGCAGGTGCTGCTGGCCGGTGACGTGGTGGTGGGGGTCGGCAACATTTATGCGTCGGAGGCGCTTTTCATGGCCGGCATCCGGCCCACGGCGCGCGCCAGCAGGCTGTCGCGCCAGCGCGCCGACCGCCTGCACGCCGCCATCCGGCAGGTACTGGCGCGGGCGGTGGAGCGCGGCGGCAGCACGCTGCGCGACTTTGCCAGCGCCAGCGGCGAAAGCGGCCACTTCCAGCAAGAAGCGGCTGTCTACGGCCGCGACGGCCAGCCCTGCCAGCGCTGCGGCGCCACGGTACAGCGCATCCGGCAGGGGCAGCGGTCAACCTATTTTTGCCCTCGGTGCCAGCGTGGGTGATTGTGTTAGGATGTAATACGTATTAGGTGTAAAGAGCTTGCCATGCGCCAGAAAATGACGATCACGTTGGATGAGGAGATTTACCAAGGGCTTTACCGCACAGTGGGCCGCAGAAAGATGAGCCAGTTCATCGAGAGCTTGCTGCGCCCGCATGTGGTGGACACGTCGCTGGACGAGGGCTATCGCGCGATGGCCGCCGATCATGCGCGCGAAGCACAGGCGCAGGAATGGTGCAACGCCATTGCCGGAGACATGACCGATGCGGCGCGGTGAGGTTTGGTGGGTTGAATTTGATCCGGCGGTAGGCAGCGAAATCCGTAAAACGCGCCCGGCGGTGATCGTCAGCAATGATGCGGCCAACCGCAATCTGACGCGCGTGGTCGTGGTGCCCGTTACCAGCAACACCGGGCGGCAGTATCCAGGCGAGGCCGTGGTAACGGCAGGCGGGCAAAGCAGCAAGGCCATGGCTGATCAGATCATGGCGGCGGACAAATCGCGGCTCAAGGAGCGGCTTTGCCTGCTGTCCAAGGCCGACATGCTGGCCGTCGAGGACGCAATCAAAGTTCATCTGGCGCTGCCACGCTAGCGTGCGCGCGCGAATCCAAGGTGTAATATGCGCGGCACATTTTTGAAAGACACCGGTGACGGCAGGTTTTGGCGAGCAGTTTGACAGGCACGGCGCTTGGCGGCGCGAGATGGGCTTGCGCCTGAAGATCATGAGCGGCTGGCTCAAGGATCAGGAACTGCTGGACGACAGCGACGATGAGAGCGCGCAGCGCCTGATCGATCAGTTGCGCGCCGACAAGGTTATGGTGGCCTTCGTGGCCGAGTTTTCGCGCGGCAAGTCCGAGCTGATCAACGCCGTTTTCTTTGCCGGTTACGGGCGGCGCATCATGCCCGCCAGCGCTGGCCGCACCACCATGTGCCCGACCGAGCTGGGCTACGACGCCAGCTTGCCGCCGTGTCTGCGCCTGCTGCCCATCGAAACCCGCTTGCAGCCGCAAGCGCTGATGGAATGGCGCATGGTGCCGGAAAAGTGGACGCGCGTCGATCTGGACGTGAACGATCCGGAGCAGCTGGCCGGCGCGATGGAAAAAGTGTCCGAGGTGCTGTACGTCAGCAAGGACGAGGCGCGCGCGCTGGGCTTTTGGCACGACGACCGGCCCGACGACAACCCGCCGGTGGACGACAGCGGCGCGGTCGAGGTGCCGCGCTGGCGCCATGCGCTCATCAACATGGCGCATCCGCTGCTGCGCCAGGGGCTGGTGGTGCTGGACACGCCGGGCCTGAACGCCATCGGCGCCGAGCCTGAGCTGACCGTGAACCTGGTTCCGCAGGCGCAAGCGGTGGTGTTTATTTTGGGCGCCGATACCGGCGTGACCCGCTCCGATCTGACCATCTGGCGCGAGCACCTGGCGATGGTGGGCGACAGCAAGGGCACGCGCTTTGTGGTGCTCAACAAGATCGACACCCTGTGGGACGAATTGAGCACGGCCGAGCGGATCGATTCCGAAATCGCGCGCCAGTGCGCCGAATCCGCGCACACGCTGGAGCTGCCGCCCGAGCAGGTGATCGCCCTGTCAGCGCAAAAGGGCCTGCTGGCCAAGGTGCGCGGCGATGACGATTTGCTGCGCCGCAGCCGTCTGCCGCTGTTTGAAGACCTGCTGGGCCGCCAGATGCTGGGCGCGCGCCAGTCCATGCTGGAAGGGGCCATCCGCTCCAGCGTAAGCCGGCTGCACGCCGACGCGCTGCGCACGCTGGATGTGCGCCGGCGCGAGCTGGCCGAGCAAAAGGCCGAGCTGAAAAGCCTGCGCGGCAAAAACGTCACCGTCATCCGCCAGATGCGGCTGCGCGTAGAGCGCGAAAAAGCCGACTTTGACCGCGGCGCGGCGCAAGTGCTGGCCGTGCGCTCGGTGCACATGAAGCTGCTGCGCAACGCCTTCCGGCTGCTGGGCAGCGCATCCATCAAAACCGAGCTGACCAGCCTGGCCGCCACGCTGCGCGGCCCCGGTCTCAAACTGGGCATCAAACGCGCCTATGCCGAAGGCTTTGACAACCTGCGCAAAGTCATGCGCCACACCGGCCAGCTGGTGCGCGAGATCGACACCATGCTGGCCGGCGCGTTCCGGCAGCTCAATGCCGAGCACGGCTTTGCCCTGCGCGCGGCGCCGCCGCCTGACATGACGCGCTTTGAAAGCGACTTGAGCGCCGTCGAGCGCAGCCACATCCAGTACCTTGGCGTAGGCAACATGCTGCGCCTGGCCAGTCCCGATTTCAGCGAAAAACTGCTGCGCGCACTGGTGGCGCGCGTGCGCTCGATCTTCGAGACCGCGCTGGGCGACATCGAGCTGTGGAACAAATCCTTTTCCGGCCAGCTAAGCGCGCAAATGCGCGAACGCCGGCGCGCCTATAGCCGCCGCATCGATGCCATCCACCGCATCCAAAACGCCGCCGGCGGGCTGGACCAGCGCATCACCGAACTAAACGGGCAAGAACAGGAGCTGCAAGCGCAGCAAGCCCTGCTGGACAAAATGGCGGGCGATTTGCAATCCGCCTGCGGCGCGCGCAGCCAGGAAACAGCCCCCGCCACGCTGGAAGAAGCCGAAGCTGCTGTCCTGATTTAATAGCTGCCAGCGCTTGCTGTATAAGGATTTGCCGCTGTTTTGTGCGGCAAAACCTTGCTGCATCAGCGCGGGCCGCTACAACTGCTCCACAAACGCCCGCTCCACCACATAGCCGCCGGGGGTGGTGGTGTTGCCTTCGCTGAAGCCGCGCTGCTCCAGCAGGGTTTTCAGGGTTTTGAGCATTTGCGGGTTGCCGCACAGCATGGCGCGGTCGGTTTGGGCGTCAAGCGGCGGCAGGCCAAGATCGCGCGCCATGCGGCCGCTTTCGATCAGCTCGGGGATGCGGCCCTGGGTGGCAAATGGTTCGCGCGTTACGGTGGGGTAGTACTTGAGTTGCCGGCGCACCATTTCGCCCAGAACGTCGTGCCACGGCAGCTCGTGCGTGAGGTAGTCGCGGTAGGCCAGGTCGGCCACCTGGCGGCAGCCGTGTACCAGGATTACCTGCTCGAATTTTTCGTAGGTATCGGGGTCGCGGATGATGCTCATGAACGGGGCCAGCCCGGTGCCGGTGCCCAGCAGGTACAGGCGCTTGCCTGGCAGCAGGTAGTCGATCAGCAGCGTGCCGGTGGATTTGTGGCCGACCAGGATGGCATCGCCCGGCAGGATGTGCTGCAGGCGGCTGGTCAGCGGGCCATCGGGCACTTTGATGCTGAGAAATTCCAGCGTTTCCTCATAGTTGGGGCTGACCATGGAGTAGGCGCGCAGCAGCGGGCGGCCGTCCACCAGCAGGCCGATCATGGTGAAGTGGCCGTTGGAAAAGCGCATTGCGGTGTTGCGCGTGGTGGTAAAGGAAAACAGGCGGTCGGTCCAGTGGTGGACCGTAAGCACTTTTTCCTGATCGCAGACGGCCATGATGCAGTGGTGTGGATGCTGGTAAGGGCGCTTATTGTCACCAACTCCCGCGCATCGTGCAGCCGCGCAGCGGTATGCTTGGTTATTATTTGATAGCTGCCAGCGCTTGCTACACAAGATTTTGCCAATCAAAACATGTTCAAATGCCCAAATAGCAAGCGCTGGCAGCTATCAATAAAGTAGCCGACTGAAGAGCAGGCCGAAATCCGTCCCGCTATCATCCTAGAAACCGCAGTTGACCGCTTGTAACCTTCATGAGAGGCGCATGGATATTGACCCTCACGGCTTCGATCACGTTCACCTCTTGGGTGAACGCGCTACGCACTCGCCAGCACCGCGCTTGGCGTGCCATGCGGCGTTGCTCGTCCTTGCAGGCATGAGCCTGCCGCGTCCTCGCGCCTTGCTTGGCACGCCAATCACGGCGCTGGCGAGCGCGTCCAACTGCGGTTTCTAGGATCATCGACGCAGCCGCCAGGCGGCGGCAACTTTGTTTCGCATGGCTGATACCGCACCTTCCCAAGACGCACTGGTTGAGCTGCGCGGCGTGACCTTCGGGTACGGCACGCGGGCGGTGCTGCGCGATTTGTCGCTGACGGTGCCGCGCGGCAAGGTGACGGCGCTGATGGGCGCTTCGGGCGGCGGCAAGACCACGGTGCTGCGTCTGATTGGCGGCCAGCAGCGCGCGCAGCAGGGGCAGGTGCTGCTGGCCGGGCAGGATGTGGGCGCGATGGATCAGACGCGGCTGTACGCGGCGCGGCGGCGCATGGGGATGCTGTTTCAGTTTGGCGCGCTGTTCACGGATTTGAGCGTGTTCGAGAACGTGGCCTTCCCTTTGCGCGAGCACACGCGCCTGCCCGAGGCGCTGATTCGCGACATCGTGCTGATGAAGCTGGACGCGGTGGGCCTGCGCGGCGCGCGCGATCTGATGCCGGCGCAGGTGTCGGGCGGCATGGCGCGGCGCGTGGCGCTGGCGCGCGCGATCGCGCTGGACCCGGATTTGGTAATGTATGACGAGCCGTTTGCCGGGCTGGACCCAATCTCGCTGGGCACCGCCGCGCGGCTGATTCGCCAGTTGAACGACGCGCTGGGCATCACCAGCATCGTGGTCTCGCACGACGTGGCCGAGACGTTTTTGATCGCCGACCAGATCATCGTGCTGGCCGACGGCAAGGTAGCGGCCAGCGGCACGCCCGACGAGGTGCGTGCCAGCGGCGATGCGCTGGTGCGCCAGTTTGTCGGCATGGAGCCGGACGGGCCGGTGCGCTTTCACTACCCCGGCCCGGCGGTGGAGCAGGACTTTGGCGTGCAGGGGCGCCCATCATGAGCTGGTGGCACCCCGCCGACGTTGGTTTTGCCGTGCGCCGCACGCTGGGCGGCGTGGGCCACGCGGCGCGCTTTTTGTGGCGCCTGATCGCACTGCTGGGGCCGGTGCTGCGGCGCTTTAACCTGGTGCGCGACCAGATTCATTTTTTGGGCAATTACTCGCTGGCCATCATTGGCGTGTCGGGCCTGTTCGTGGGCTTTGTGCTGGCGCTGCAGGGCTACAACATTTTGCAGCGCTACGGCTCGGCCGAGGCGGTGGGCATGATGGTGGCGCTGTCGCTGCTGCGCGAGCTGGGGCCGGTGGTGACGGCGCTGCTGTTTGCCGGCCGTGCGGGCACGTCGCTGACGGCCGAGATCGGCCTGATGAAGTCCGGCGAGCAACTAAGCGCCATGGAGATGATGGCCGTTGACCCGGTGCGCCGCATCATCGCACCGCGCTTTTGGGCCGGCGTGATCGTGGTGCCGCTGCTCACGGCGGTATTCAACGCGGTGGGCGTGCTGGGCGGCTGGATCGTCAGCGTGCCGATGATCGGCGTCGATCCGGGGGCGTTTTGGAGCCAGATGCAAGGCGGCGTTGACTGGTGGTCGGACCTGGGCAACGGCGTGATCAAAAGCCTGGTGTTTGGCGTGACCGTAACTTTTGTCGCGCTGCTGCAAGGCTACATCGCCAAGCCAACGGCCGACGGGGTGGCGCGCGCCACCACGCGCACGGTGGTGATGGCGTCGCTGATGGTGCTGGGGCTGGACTTCATCCTCACGGCCATGATGTTCAACAGATAACGGGCAAAAAGGAAACAGACCATGGAACGCTCCAAAAACGACGTGTGGGTGGGGCTATTCGTCATGCTGGGCGTGGCGGCGCTGCTGTTTTTGGCGCTGCAGGCGGCCAACCTGATGGCGCTCAACTTGCAGCCCACCTACCGCATCACCGCCAACTTTGACAACATCGGCGGCCTCAAACCCAAGGCCGCCGTGCGCAGCGCTGGCGTGCTGGTCGGGCGGGTGGCCGAAATCGGCTTTGACGACCAGCGCTTTCAGGCGCGCATCGCGCTGGACATGGACGCGCGCTTTCACTTTCCGCGCGACAGCGCGCTCAAAATCCTGACCAGCGGACTGTTGGGCGATCAGTACATCGGCATCGAGCCTGGCCCCGGGATCGACGATAAAAACCTGAGCGCCGGAGATAATGTCACGCAGACACAGTCGGCCGTGGTGCTGGAAAACCTGATCAGCCAGTTTCTCTACAACAGCGCGGCGGCTGGCGGCTCTTCTGGCGGCGGCAAACCGGCGCCGGGCGGCGGGGCGGGCAAGTGAAACGATCCAGACAAAAATGAGCATCCAATCCACACTCCGGCGCGCCGGCGTACTTGCGGCGCTGGCCGCGCTGGCGCTGCTGGCGGGCTGCGCCACGGTGCCCAACCCCGACCCGCACGACCCGTGGGAGAGCTACAACCGCGGCATGACCAACTTCAACGTGGCGGTGGACGGCGTGGCCTTCAAACCCGCCGCCACGGCGTACAAGCAGGCGCTGCCAGATCCGGTGCGCGAAGGCGTGGGCAACTTCTTTGGCAACCTGGGCGATGTCTGGTCATTTGTCAACAACGTACTGCAAGCCAAGCCCGAAGCCTCGCTGTCATCGTTTTGGCGCGTAGTGGTCAACACCACCATGGGGCTGGGCGGCGTGCTCGACCCGGCCACCGAAATGCGCCTGGTGCGCTACCGCGAAGACTTTGGCCAAACCCTGGGCTACTGGGGCGTGCCCGCCGGCCCCTACCTGGTGCTGCCGATTTTGGGACCGTCATCGCTGCGCGACACGGTGGCCCTGCCGGTGGATTTTTTGGGCCACCCGCTGGCGCGAATTCATGACGTGCCGGCGCGCAACTGGCTGCGCGCCACGCAGTTTGTCGACACCCGCGCGCGGCTGCTGGATGTGGGCGACATCATGAGCGCCGCCGCGCTGGACCCCTACACCTTCAGCCGCGACGCCTACCTGCAAAAGCGCCACAACGACGTCTATGACGGCAACCCGCCGCAACAGCAAGAGCGCTACGACCTGGACGACAATGGGCAGCCAGCCGCGCCCGCCCCGGCCAGCCAATAACGTCAGGGATCAAACAGAAAGTGAGCCTTCGCATGTCCACACCACCACGCCGGCATTTCCTGGCCGCCGCGCTGGCCGCGCTATGCCTGCTGGGCGCCGCGCCCGGCGCGCACGCCGCGGGCGAGGCGCCCGACGCCATGATGGCGCGCCTGTCAGCGGACGTGCTGCAAACCATCAAGGCCGACAAAGCCGTGGCCGCGGGCGATCTGGCGCACATCATGACCGTGGTGGACAGCAAGATCATGCCCAACGTCAACTTCATTCGCATGACCGCGTCGGCCACCGGGCCAGGCTGGCGCAAGGCCACGCCAGAGCAGCGCCAAAAACTGCAAAACGAATTCAAAACCCTGCTGGTGCGCACCTACGCGGGCGCGCTCAGGCAAGTCAGCGACCAGACGGTGGAAGTACTGCCCCTGCGCGCCGCCGCCAGCGACCAGGAAGTAATCGTCAAAACCCTGGTCAAGGGCCGGGGCGATCCGGTGCAGCTTGACTACCGGCTGGAAAAAGCCCCCGGCGGCGGCTGGAAAATCTACGACCTGAACGTGCTTGGCGTCTGGCTGGTAGACAACTACCGCCCGCAATTCGCGCAGCAAATCAACGCCGGCGGCATCGACGCCCTGATTGCCTCGCTGACCGAGCGCAACAAAGCCAACGCCCAAAACCAGAACTAGAGCGGTTTTTGTTTTGTCATGAACACTTTTGACCGTTCAGGCTGAGCTTGTCGAAGCCTTGCACCAAGGCTTCGACAAGCTCAGCCCGAACGGCTTGTCAACGATTAACCCAAAACCGCTCCAGCGTTGTCCTGACCGATGCTTGTACTGCCCGCCGAAGTAACCCACGCCAAGGCCGCCGCCTGCCTGACCATGCTGCTGCAAGCCGCCCGCGCCGAAGCCGAACCGCTGGCGCTGGTGGACGCCACCGCGCTGACGCGCTTTGACTCATCCGCGCTGGCCGTCCTGCTGGCCTGCCGGCGCGAATGCCTGCTGGACGGCAAAGGCTTTGCCGTGCGCGCCCTGCCCGCGCGCCTGCGCGAGCTGGCGCAGCTATACGGCGTGCACGGGCTGCTGCCAGATTTGGCGTAAGCGCCGGTGCTGGCATGAAAGCCGGGATTACATGTAATCCCGAAGCTGGATCACTTCCATCGACTCAGTCGATTTGAAGTTGTCATCATGCGTGATGAAAAAATCGCATTGTTCAGCGATGGCTGCCTGAAAGTGCATGGCGTCGATAAGCTTCATGCCACGCTCACCCGCAATGAGCGCCGATTCGCCAATGAATCCGCGCCGGTGCTCGCTCACATGCAAGAAATCTTTTTGTGCGAAAAACGCTCTGAACCGGGCGATGATTTCCGGATTGCGTTCACGATATGGCTGCACCATGATCTCGGCCACGACCAGCTCGCTCACAACGCCAAAAATACGCCGCTCGGCACATTGACTCAAAAAACGCGCGGCAAAGTCAAAAAATTTTTCATCCCGGTTGAAAAAATATATCAGGATGTTGGTGTCGATATACACCCGCCGACCTGCCATGCGGGCAAGCGCTTTATCAAACGGGCGCATTATGAGCGGAGTTCACTGATATACCGGGCGGCATCGCCAGCGGTTTTTCCCCATAGTTCTTTGCCGATGCCCGCATAGGCCATCAGGTCGAACTTTGGCGCGGGTGGGGTTTTGGCGCGTTTGGCCGCGCGTGCTGCACCGGCGGCAAGCGTGGCTTGGCGCTTGGGGCGTGCTGTTGTCTGGGCGATGGCGGCGGGCGCGTTCATGAGGGCAAAATTTTACCGCGGCTTGCCAGCGGCAGCGCTGCGTGCGGCGCTTGCGTGCCGGCGGTCTGACGCAAGTCTGGCCCCTCGCCTAGAATCACCGGCTTCATGCCCGCAGTTTCATTTCAGTCGGTGAGCAAGGTCTATCCGGCCATTGGCTCGCCTGGCGCCGCCGCTGCTGCCTTCAAGGCGCTGGACGGGGTCAGCTTTGACATTGAAGAGGGCGAGTTTTTCGGGCTGCTGGGGCCAAACGGCGCGGGCAAGACGACGCTGATTTCGATTCTGGCCGGGCTGGCGCGGCCCACGGCGGGACGGGTGCGGGTGCATGGGTTTGATGTGCAGGACGACTTTGCGCTGGCGCGGCGGCACGTTGGCATCGTGCCGCAGGAGCTGGTGTTTGACCCCTTTTTCACCGTGCGCGAGGCGCTGGTGTTTCAGTCCGGCTATTTCGGCCTGCGCCGCGACGATGACTGGATTGACGAGTTGCTGGCCAGTCTTGGTCTGGCCGACAAGACGGCGGCCAATATGCGCCAGCTTTCGGGCGGCATGAAGCGGCGCGTGCTGCTGGCGCAGGCGCTGGTGCACAAGCCCCCGGTGATCGTGCTCGACGAGCCGACGGCGGGCGTGGACGTGGAGCTGCGCCAGACGCTGTGGCAGTTTATCGCCGGTCTCAATCGCAAGGGCCACACGGTGCTGCTGACCACGCACTATCTGGAGGAGGCCGAGGCGCTGTGCCAGCGCATCGCCATGCTCAAGCTGGGCCGCGTGATCGCGCTGGAAAAAACCAGCACGCTGCTCAACGACGCCACGGCCAATGTGCTGCACTTCAAAACCGATAGCGCGCTGCCAGCGCACATTGCCGCGCAGGCGCGCACCACGGGCCGCATCGTCGAGCTGCCAGCGCACGATCCGGCGCAGATCGAGCGCCACCTGGCCGCGCTGCGCGAAGCGGGCGTGACGCTGGAAGACATTGAAATCCGCAAGGCCGATCTGGAGGACGTGTTCATCGAGCTGATGAACCGCCCCGCCGCCGCCGCGACGCAGGAGCGCGCGCCATGAACGCTCAGCCGCCAGCGGCCGCCAGCGCGGCGGCCAGCGCGCCGCCGCGCCTGCAAGCGCTGCCCGCGCCGGGCCACGGCTGGAAGATGCTGCTGCGCAAGGAGGTGCTGCGCTTTTGGCGCGTGTCGCTGCAAACCATTGCCGCGCCGGTGCTGTCGGCGGTGATGTACCTGATGATCTTTGGCCACGTGCTCAGCGACCGCGTGCAGGTCTATCCGGGCGTGAGCTACGTCGCCTTTTTGGCGCCCGGGCTGGTGATGATGAGCGTGCTGCAAAACGCCTTTGCCAACAGCTCATCGAGCATGGTGCAAAGCAAGATCATGGGCAACCTGGTGTTTCTGTTGCTCACACCGCTGACGGCCTGGCACTGGTACGTGGCCTACATCGGCGCGGCCGTTGCGCGCGGCGTGCTGGTGGGGCTGGGCGTGTATGCGGTAACGCTGCTGTACGCGCCGCCGCAAGCGGCCGCGCCGCTGTGGGTCGTGGTGTTCGCGCTGCTGGGCGCGGGGCTGATGGGCGTGCTGGGGCTGCTGGCCGGGCTGTGGTCGGACAAGTTTGACCAGATGGCGGTGTTTTCCAACTTCATCGTCATGCCCATGACCTTTTTGGCCGGGGTGTTTTACTCCATCCACTCACTGCCAAAGGCGTGGCAAACGGTGAGCCACTTCAACCCGTTTTTCTACATGATCGACGGCTTTCGCTACGGCTTTTTCGGCGTCAGCGATGTCTCGCCGTGGCTAAGTTTTGCCATCGCCGCCGGCAGCTTTCTGGCCGTATCGGCGCTTACACTGCACCTGCTGCGCACGGGCTACAAGCTGCGGTTTTAGATGCTGGCGTTACCTGCAAAACAATAGCTGCCAGCGCTCGGCTGGTAACAGTTTTGGATTGAATCGTGCATGAAATCCTTACGTAGCAAGCGCGGGCAGCTATGAAAATCGTATGACGAGTAAAAGCCGCATCCAGTACGCTCAACGCTCAACACCCAACATCAACCATGACCGCCGACCAAATCAAAACCCTCATTGCCGCCGGCCTGCCGTGCCAGTACCTTGACGTGCAAGGCGATGGCCGCCACTGGTTTGCCACTGTTGTCGCGCCGGTGTTTGCCGGCCAGCGCCCGATCGCGCGCCATCAGCGCGTGTACGCTACGCTGGGCGATCGCATGGCAACGGGCGCGGTGCACGCGCTGTCGATCAAGGCTTTTACGCCGGCTGAATGGGCGCAGGCGCAAGATGCTATGAATTAAGTAGCTGCCAGCGCTTGCCTGGCGGGCGCTGGGGCTTGTTTTTATTAAAATCCGGAACAGTATCTTGACTTGCTCTTGGTTATTTCCCGTCATTCCCGCGCAGACGGGGATCCATGGCGTTTTGATCCTCATGGGGGCGTCCGTGGATTCCCGCCTGCGCGGGAATGACGATGGGAAAGTCATGCGTGCGGTTCCTCAAAAATCAAATCTTCAATGGACAAACTGCTGATTCGCGGCGGCCGCGCGCTCAAGGGCGAGGTGGAAATTTCCGGCGCCAAGAACGCCGCCTTGCCGGAGATGTGCGCCGCGCTGCTGACCGATGAGCCGGTGCGGCTGCTCAACGTGCCGCGCCTGCAGGATGTGCGCACCATGCGCACGCTGCTGGACCACATGGGCGTGCAAACGGCCACGCATGGCGAGCGCGGCGGCATGAGCCTGCACGCGGCCAATCCGATCGAGCCGCAAGCGCCCTACGATCTGGTCAAGACCATGCGCGCGTCGGTGCTGGCGCTGGGCCCGCTGGTGGCGCGCTTTGGCCGCGCGCGCGTGTCGCTGCCGGGCGGCTGCGCCATTGGCTCGCGCCCGGTGGATCAGCACATCAAGGGTTTGCAGGCGATGGGCGCGGACATCGTGGTTGAGCACGGCTACATGGTTGCCAGCCTGCCCGCTGGCCGCACGCGCTTGAAGGGCGCGCGCATCGCCACCGACATGATCACCGTCACCGGCACTGAAAACCTGCTGATGGCCGCCTGCCTGGCCGAAGGCGAGACGGTGCTGGAAAACGCCGCGCAAGAGCCGGAGGTTACCGACCTGGCCGAGATGCTGCTGCGCATGGGCGCGCGCATCGAAGGCCACGGCACCAGCCGCATCCGCGTGCAGGGCGTGGACCGCCTGCGCGGCTGCGAGCACACCGTGGTGGCCGACCGCATTGAGGCCGGCACGTTTTTGTGCGCCGTGGCCGCCGCCGGCGGCGACGCGCTGCTGCGCCACGCGCGCGCCGACCACCTGGACGCGGTGATCGACAAACTGCGCGAGGCGGGCGTGACGCTGGAGCCGCTGCCCGGCGGCATCCGCGTGCGCAGCCCCGGCGGCGCGGCCTTGAAGGCGCAGAGCTTTCGCACCAGCGAATATCCGGGCTTTCCGACCGACATGCAGGCGCAGTTCATGGTGCTTGACTGCGTGGCCGCGGGCGCGAGCACCGTCACCGAGACCATTTTTGAAAACCGCTTCATGCACGTTGACGAACTGGTGCGCCTGGGCGCGCACATCTACGTGGACGGGCGCACCGCCGCCATCGACGGCGCGCGCCAGCTATCGGGCGCCACCGTGATGGCCACCGACCTGCGCGCCTCGGCCAGTCTGGTGATAGCCGGTCTGGTGGCCGACGGCGAAACGCTGGTCGATCGCATCTACCACCTGGACCGCGGCTACGACCAGATGGAAGGCAAGCTGCGCGCGCTTGGGGCGGATATTGAGCGGGTGAAATGACAGCGCTGATAACATGAACGCCATGAAACGCCTGATGAAATTTGTAGTCTTTGAGGAAGACGGCGCTTACGTGGCGCGCTGCCTGGACGTTGAGGTTGCCAGCGAAGGCGACACCGAAGCGCAAGCCGTCGCCAATCTGCAAGAGGCGCTGGAGCTTTACTTCGCCAAACCATGATTACCCTCGCCCTGTCCAAAGGCCGCATCTTCGACGAGACCATGCCGCTGCTAAAAGCCGCCGGCATCGAAGTGCTGGAAGACCCGGAAAAATCGCGCAAGCTCATCCTGCCCACCAGCCAGCCCGGCGTGCGCGTGGTGCTGGTGCGCGCCTCCGACGTGCCCACTTATGTTGAATACGGCGGCGCCGACCTGGGCGTGACTGGCAAGGATGTGCTGCTGGAACACGGCGGCGCCAGCCTGTACCAGCCGCTGGATCTGCGCATCGCCCGCTGCCACATGGCCGTGGCCGCGCCCGCGGGGTTTGACTACCCGGCGGCGGTGCGCCAGGGTTCGCGCATCACCGTGGCCACCAAGTACACCGGCATCGCGCGCGACTTTTTCGCCGACAAGGGCGTGCACGTCAACCTCATCAAGCTCTACGGCAGCATGGAACTGGCCCCGCTCACGGGGCTGGCCGACGCCATCGTCGATCTGGTCTCCACCGGAAAAACGC
>Ga0209628_10000377_pt1 | contig 27067 bp, 16 predicted proteins | sample TergutCu122P4_FD_187285 | JGI IMG/M metagenome (GOLD analysis project Ga0209628, IMG submission 187285) | Cubitermes ugandensis P4 segment gut microbial communities from Kakamega Forest, Kenya - Cu122 P4 (SPAdes) (version 2) | ecosystem: Host-associated > Arthropoda: Insects > Digestive system...
GTTTGCACCTAATATGCCCGATTTTAATCTCGAAAACCCGCTTGTGTTTGATTATCTTTCGCAGGTTTATGTTTATTGGATAGAACTCGTTGGTATTGACGGAATTAGGGTTGATACTTACCCTTATAACGATATAAATTTGGCTTCGCTTTTCATTAAATCAATTCGTGCTGAATACCCAAAAATTACTGTTGTAGGCGAATGTTGGTTGAAAACGCCGTCTGAAATTGCATTTTATCAATCAGGAACCTTTAATTACAAAAATTTTAATTCACAAATGCAGTCGGTTATGGACTTTCCGTTAAAAGATGTCTTTGAAACCGCTCTGACAGAGGAAGATGCGTGGGACAAGGGGTTGATAAAATTTTATAATCACTTTGCACAGGATTTTGTATACCGCAACCCAAATTTGCTTATGAATTTTGTTGATAATCACGATATTACAAGATATTCAGTAGTAATAAAAAAAGATGTTCAGGCATATAAAATGGCACTTGCAATTCTTTGTACCACAAGAGGTTACCCGCAAATTTATTACGGCGATGAAATTATGCTTGACGGGGCGCAAGATAATTACGAAGGGGCGCGTTTTGATTTTCCGGGCGGTTGGAAAGAGGACAAGCGCAATGCCTTTACCGAAGATGGCAGAACGGCGGTTGAAAACGAAATTTTCAGGTATCTGCAAAAACTTTTGCATTTTAGAAAATCATCTACTGCTTTGCAGACGGGTGAAATGAAACATTTTATTCCTCAAAACGGCACATATTTTTATTTTCGTTACAATGATAATCAACTTGTGATGGTTGCGGTAAATAATTCAAATCAACCAAAAACTGTTGATTTAGAGCGTTTTAATGAAATGAACATTATTGGCTCACAGGCGGTTGAAGTTACCACAGGACAAAAATATTCTTTAAACAAAACCCTCACAATCCCCGCAAGAACAGCGTTAGTGTTAAATGTAGAATGAAAAATATTTGTGTTGTGAAGACGTGATAAATCACGTCTCTATATTTACCCCACTCCTGCCCCCTCCAAACTGGAGGGGAATTGTTTGCTTTTTGCCTTTTCGCCTTTCACATTTTTCACCCCACCCCAGCCATCCCCAAAGGAGAGGGAGTGAGTGAAATTTTTATATTTTATCTACTTTTTACATGCCATCGCTCCAGTTCCCTTTGGGAATGGTACGGAGGTTAAGTGTATTTATTCAATTATACCGCAAGTTTTGTTTTTTTCGCAGGCAACGTTACGCTCACCTGCGGTTATGAATTTTAAAAAAAAATCTCAACACTTAACTATTATTCATTAACTTTTTTGTACCTTTGCAGGTTAATTAATATTAAAAAAATATGAAATTCACACCAGAAAAATACAATTTACCAGATATTCCGATGACGCCTTTTATTGACGCAAAGGAGATAGAAGACATGCTTGCAGAAACCAAACCAAGCAAGCAAGATGTGGAGGCAGTAATTGCAAAATCGCTTAATAAACAGCGGTTGAGTTTGCAGGATACGGCTATTCTGATTAATGCAGATGACCCAGAAAGTGTTTCAATAATAAAATACGCTGCCAAACGCTTAAAAGAAGCCGTTTATGGCAATCGTATAGTGCTTTTTGCGCCGCTCTATGTGGGAAACTACTGTATGAACAACTGCACCTATTGTGGTTTTAGTGCCAAAAATAAAGATGCAGTGCGTACAACATTAACGCATGACCAATTGATTCAAGAGGTGGAAGCGTTGGAAAGCGAAGGGCAGAAACGGCTTATTTTGGTTTTTGGCGAACACAAAATGTATCCGCCTAAGTTTATTGCCGACACTGTGCGTACCGTATATGGCGTTAAAAAAGATGGCGGCGAAATACGCCGAGTTAATATCAATGCTTCACCTTTGGATATAGAGGGTTTCCGTATCGTAAAAGAATCTGGAATTGGTACCTATCAGGTCTTTCAGGAGACATATCATCCTGATATGTATAAATTATATCACAAATCAGGTCCAAAACGTGATTACAATAATCGGCTGACATCACTTGACCGCGCACAGGAAGCAGGATTGGACGATGTTGGAATTGGGGCATTGTTTGGACTATATAACTGGCGTTTTGAGGTTATGGCAATGGTGCGGCATACAAACCACCTTGAAGCGTGCTATAATGTCGGTCCTCACACTATTTCATTTCCCCGTATTCAAGAGGCATCAAATATTTATTATGATAAAAAATATAAAGTTAGCGATGCAGATTTTGCACGTATGGTGGCTATTTTACGACTTGCAGTGCCTTATACAGGTTTAATTTGTACAGCACGCGAAAGTGCAGAAATACGTAGAGAAGTGCTACAATATGGTGTTTCGCAAATTGACGGCGGCACAAAATTAGAGTTGGGTGCATACTCAGAAGATGTAGAAATAGCGCAAAATTTAAACCGAGAACAGTTTGAAATTAGTGATTCCCGCTCTTTGCATAATGTAATTGACGATTTGCTTGAAGGGGAATATTTGCCGTCATTTTGCACTTCGTGCTATCGCAGAGGTCGTACAGGAGAGCATTTTATGGAGTTTTCGGTTCCAGGTTTTATAAAACGTTTTTGTACACCAAATGCAATTTTTACTTTGGCTGAATATCTTGAAGATTATGCATCTGATACACAAAAACAGAAAGGTTATAATTTAATAGAAAAACAACTTGGACAGATAGAAGAGCCGACTGCTACGAAAATTCGTACCACACTTGAAAAGATAAAAAAAGGAGAAAGGGATTTGTATTGGTAAAATTAAATCATACTAACTCCTAACCCACTAATTCCTAACCCCTAACTCCTAATTTATGAAAACAAAACCTATAATCCTATTTTTTGCAATAATTATGATAAGTTGCAGCAATTACAAACCAAAAGAGTATAAATCTTTTGACGACTACCCTATGTACAAAGGCAATGATATGGAATTGACCTATTCGCCCGAAAAATCGGACTTTTGCGTGTGGTCGCCGGCAGCGCAAGCCGTTGAATTGCGTATTTATGAAAATGGTCTTGACGGCGAACCAAGCGAAATTTTTAAAATGAAACCTTCGGAAAACGGCACTTGGCGCATCTCTGTAAAAAAGAACTTGATGGGCAAATTTTACACCTTTCAGGTTACGCAGAACGATGTTGTCTATGCCGAAACGCCCGGTATTTGGGCGAAAGCGGTCGGCGTAAATGGCAACAGAGCGGCGATTATTGATTTTTCCAAAACAAACCCTGATGGTTGGGAAAACGATGTTCGCCCAAAAATGGAAAATTTTACCGATGCGGTAATTTATGAACTGCATTATCGCGATTTCTCTATTTCTGAAACATCGGGTATTAAAAATCGAGGAAAATTTTTGTCATTAACCGAAGAGGGAACGACATGTCCAAATGGCGAAAAAACAGGACTTGACCACCTTAAAGAGTTGGGTGTTACTCACGTTGAAATTTTGCCTTCTTACGATTTTGCCACTATTGACGAAACAAAACTTGACGAAAATGAATATAATTGGGGCTATGACCCGAAAAATTACAACGTGCCGGAGGGCAGTTATTCCACAGACCCCTTCAATCCATATTCACGTATTTTAGAGTTCAAAAAAATGGTGCAAACGCTGCATCAAAACGGAATCCGTGTTATTATGGACGTGGTTTATAACCATACTTTTGACGGTGCGACATCACATCTTAATCTTTTAGTTCCAAATTATTTTTACAGATTTAATGAAGACGGCACTTGGAGCAACGCTTCGGGCTGCGGCAATGAAACTGCCTCTGAGCGTGCAATGGTGCGCCGTTTTATTGTGGAATCGGTAAAATATTGGGTAAAAGAGTATCACATTGACGGGTTTCGTTTTGATTTAATGGGTATTCACGACATAGAAACAATGAAAGCGGTACGCATTGCTCTTGACGATATTGACCCCACAATTTCCATTCACGGCGAGGGATGGACTGCAGGCGGCTCACCGCTTCCGGAAGAAAGATGGGCGTTGAAGCAACACGCAAAGCAATTCTACCCAACGGCAGTTTTCAGCGATGATATCCGCGATGGAATGCGCGGAAACTGGACAAAAGGCAATGAGGGCGGCTTTATCACAGGCACAAATGGTTATGAGGAGAGCATAAAATTCGGTATCGTTGGTGCAACAGAACACCCGCAAGTTGATTTGTCAAGAGTAACGCACACAAACGTTGCTTATGCCGAAAATCCCTGTCAGGTAATTAATTATGTATCTTGCCACGATGACCCCTGCCTGAACGATAAAATGCGTGCTATTTTACCAAACGCTACCGAAAAAGAACTTATTGAACTACATAAACTTGCACAAACCATTGTTTTGACATCTCAGGGAGTACCGTTTATTTTTGCAGGCGAAGAGGTTTTTAGAACAAAACAGGGCGTTGGTAATTCTTACAAATCTCCCGACAGCATTAATCAAATTGATTGGAACAACAAACTAAAATACCGTGGTTTGTTCGATTATTACAGAGATTTAATTTTATTGCGAAAAGCGCATCCCGCATTCAGAATGACAACGGCAAAGGAGATTCAGGATAATTTAAAATTTCTTGAAACAGAACCAAATATTGTGGCATACACAATAAAAGACCACGCAAACAACGATATGTGGAAAGATATTCTGGTGATTTTCAACGGCAATCGAAACGAAATTAATTTTAATTTGCCCGAAGGAGAATGGACAGCGGCTTGTTTTGACGGAAAAATTGATTTACAAAGCAACAAGACAGTAAAAGGCAGCATAAAAATTCCAAAAACATCAGCAGCAATATTTTGGAAAAATTAAGATACTTTGTTTTAAATTTAAAATAATTAATTACTTTTGTACTCAATATTATTAATTAAAAAAAATAACTACCTATGAAAAATTTTAATCTAATACTTTTTGTTATAGCAATATTATTCAGTGCTTGCGACTATAACGGAAGAAATTTTCCTGATTATGGAAATATACCGACCGACTTTAAAAGGTTGGATTATACTCTAACTGCTGCCGACTATAAAACGATTGCCGACAACAAAAGTAATCAGGCAACGGCAGAAGAAAACGGCGTACTTGCAGAGTTGAAAGCACTTACAACAACAAAGGCGTTCAGCCCTACGCTTTCTGCTCAAAAATATGTACCCGCTTTGCTCGCATCTCTTTTTCCCACGGCTGACAAAAAATCGGCTATCCGCGTAACCTATAACTACCGCTACGGTTCGTTGGCGTTCTACAAACTTTCGGTTAGCGATTATACAAAAATTTGGGGCGGTGTCTCAACAGTTGGTGCGCTTACACCGTCAAAATCACCAAATATTGTACTATCCGACCTTATGGATGAAAAATTTTCCACTGCCAAAGAGGGTGATGTAAAAGTTGTAGAGTACGAGTATTCGGCTGTTGAGCCGAACGAAGTTGGTTTTGAACCCCAAACGCTATTTGCATATATAAAATATTCGGGTGGAAATTGGATTTTTGACAACACAAAAACTATTTATCAACTTACGGATGATGATTATACTGCAATGGGCAAGCCCTATCTTGCTGTTGCTGATGCACCAAATTATTTACCAATTTTATTAAAGTTAAAATATCCTTATGCACAGCAGGGAGATGTTAAAGTTGTGGTTTATAAAACTTCTGCCACAACAGAAAATGCTGACGAGTATGTTTATAAAAATGAAGTTTGGTCGCCAAATTCATTTATTGAACCAAGAACAGAACAGTTTATAAAAAGGGATGATGGAAAATGGGTTTTTGACCCCTCTGTTAGTTATAAAATGGTTAAAGCCGATTACCAACTTATGTGTGATTATGTACTGAACGACCCTGTTTTGTATGTTTATAAACGCGGCACTTATACCAACGAAGAGTGGTACTATGGTTTTAATGCTTACTATGATAATATCAGTTTGCGTGTAAGCGGTAGTCCGACGTCTTCGCGAGATGTGCCTTGCAGTTTGGAAAACGACACGGAACTTCATAGTTTAGCCACAGACGAAGAAAAAGCCGCACTTTTATGGAAACGCTTGACAGAAGAGGGTATGATTATTTATCTTCAATTAAAATTTCCAAATACAGCAGCAGTGGTAAGTGGTGTTACGGTGGATTATCATATAACCGCAAAAGTGTATTATGGTCCAACATCTAACGACACAAAAATGTATGAATTTTCTTATAAAACACTTACATCAGGCACGGCAACTGCACCGCCAACGTTTGAATTTATAGATGCATTAGAGTTATAGTATCAATATTTATTAAAACAATACAATTTATAAAAATAAATCATCCAAATATTTAGATGATTTATTTTTATAAATTGTATAATAGAAAACTAAAAACTTTTTTTGTATCTTTGCACAATGAAAAAAACAATAATACTCGGAATTGAGACCTCGTGCGATGATACTTCGGCGGCGGTGCTGGAAGATGGTGTGCTGCTGTCGAACATAACTGCCTCACAGTCGGTTCATCAGGAGTTTGGAGGCGTTGTGCCGGAACTTGCTTCGCGGGCGCATCAGGCAAACATTATTCCTGTGGTTGATACCGCCATTCGCAAGGCAGGCATTAGCAAAAGCGACATTTCGGCGGTGGCTTTCACACGCGGACCGGGCTTGCTCGGCTCGCTTCTTGTCGGCACAAGTTTTGCAAAGAGTTTTGCACTGTCGCAAAATATTCCGATTATTGAGGTAAATCATTTGCAGGCGCACGTTTTGGCACATTTTATTGCAGAAAAACACCCCACCCAAACCCTCCCCGCAGGAGAGAACTTACCCCCCTTTGGGGGGCAGGGGGGCTTTCCGAAATTTCCTTTTATATGTCTTTTGGTTTCGGGTGGAAATTCGCAGATTATTTTGGCAAAAGATTACTACAATTTTGAGGTGATAGGGCAGACCATTGACGATGCGGCGGGTGAGGCGTTTGATAAATGTGCAAAAGTTATAAATTTGCCCTACCCCGGCGGTCCTTTTGTTGATAAACTCGCCAAAGAGGGTAACGCAGACGCTTTTAAGTTCAACAAGCCGAATATTGCAGGGTTTGATTACTCTTTCAGTGGTTTAAAAACATCGTTTTTGTATTTTTTACGTGATAATATTAAGAAAAATCCTGATTTTATTGAGCAAAACAAAGCTGATTTGTGCGCAAGTTTGCAAAAAACGATTATTGATATTTTGATGAAAAAATTGATTTTGGCTGCCAATCACTTAAAAATCAACCAAATAGCGGTTGCGGGCGGTGTCTCGGCAAATTCGGGTTTGCGTACAGCATTTTTGGAAACGGGAGAAAAATACGGTTGGCAGGTATTTATTCCAAAGTTTGCATTTACCACCGACAACGCCGCAATGGTGGCAATTTCGGGGCATTTCAAATATATGAAAGGCGATTTTTGCGATATTTCGCTGCCGCCGTTTGCAAGAGTTTGGGTGTAATAAATGAAGAATTAAAAATGTAGAATGTAAAATGAAGAATGTAGAAATACTGCTGATGCGTTAAGTTTTAACAATTTGCTCATAATTAATTGATATACAGATAAATAAAAGTGCATTTTTTAGAATTGATTTGAATTGTTCTTTGCCTGACTTGAAAAGCCGAAGGAAAAGGTAATAATTTTCATAACCGTAAGTAAGGCGATGGTTGCTGAGCGAAGTCGAAGCATAGCCGCAACTTACGGTTATGAACAAGCAAACACTCTGCCTAAAAGGCAGAACTACACAAGGCAAAATTAGATTAAAGTTCTGCTTTTCAGGCAGTTAGATAGTTCGATTGCACACCGCAAGTCGTTGACATTGCGGTTATGAAAATCAAGCCCATTCGGGCTATTAAGTGCAATCAACAACATTTGTATAAAATGCAAAATAATCTTAAAAACTTAACGCATCAGCAGTAATGTAGAATGAAAACTGAAAACTATTATGTAATTTTGCAAAAATAATTTTTATGAAAAAATATCTCTATATATTAATATTCCTTTTTACCGCACACTTCGCTTTTGCTACGAGTGTAACGGTAAACACTCATTCCGCTTTGGTTACTGCCATAAATGGCACTGCCGACACGATTTTTATTGACGGAACTATTGTAACTTCTGCAGAAATACTAATAAAAAGAAATCTTGTTTTAATTGGAATAAATAATGGCACGCTTGACGGGAATAATGACCATAGAATTTTGAGAATAATACAAAATACTAATGTTTTAATAGATAATATAAAATTTATAAATGGTTATTCTGCTGGAGATTTTGGTGGCGCAATACAACAAGGAAATTATAATTTGACAATTAAAAATTCATTTTTTGAAAATAATGGTAGTATAAATATGTATAACGGTGGTGCAATAAATATTGGGGAAAATCAATATGGTAGCAATATAATAACTGTTATAAAGAACACGGAATTTAAGCAAAACAAAGGAATGTGGGGTGGCGCAATAGGTACGTTAAACACTCATCAAAATAATTATTTGCTTGTTGACGGTTGTAAATTTATACAAAATGAGAGTTCTGGAGGAGGTGCAATTATGGTAGAAGGTTGGAACAGACACGAAGGATCACTCAACAGTCAATTTAATATAATAAATTCTTCGTTTATAGAAAATTCAGCGGACATTGGGACTATTTTTATTGATAATCAAGTTTATTTTCTTGTAATGAACTGCGAATTTATAAAAAATACAGCACATAATGGCGGAGCATTAAGTTTAAGCGGAAATTCATCTCCATATCACGCCAATTCTGATAAACCACAAAATATAGTAAATTGTACTTTTGTTAAAAATTACACAACAATTAATAATCCAAATGACAATGTCGGAGGTGCTATATATTATTCATCGCCAAGTGTTTATATTTATAATTGTGCTTTTGGCGGAAATACAGACAAATACGGAAATAATGATATTTATGCTGACCCAAATACCCCTTCTACCCCTAAACTATATCTGTATAATAGTGTATATCAACATATTACAGGGACACTCTATGCAAATGTGAATAATTTTGGTAATATTGCCCCAACATCAATTTTTACAAATTTTACCAATAATGATTTTAGTTTAAGACAAAATAGTGTTGCAGTAAATGGAGGTAATGACAGTTATTATGTAAATCAATGGAATGCGGCATTTCCAACAAATACAATTACAACACCTGCGGCACATTCCGATATTCAGGGGAATAATCGATTACAGGCGTGTCGAATTGATATGGGAGCGTATGAAAGTCCGTTTTTTCCTACAAGAAATATAACTGCATATTTCTGTGAAAACACAACTTATAATTTTAACGGAACAATTTTAACAAATGAAGGAATTTATTATGATACTATTCCAAATGAAGATTGCGATACGATTATAAAATTGAATTTAATAAAGTTGTATAATCAACATTACAACTACCGCGACACATCCTATAAATGCGAATGGTACTACTTCGGTGGCGACAGCATTAACGAAACAGGCATTTATTCTGACACGTTGGTTGGGCAAGCCCGTAACGGTTGCGACAGCATTATCACTGTTGATTTGCTTGTCCGTCCGCGTGAATTTGATGACTCGCTAAAAATTTGTGTTGAAAAATTGCCTGTTATGCTCTATGACACAATTTTTAGCCCGACTGCTGTAAGCGGAATATATATCATTCATCATCGCTGCGCAACAATTACGTTTTTCCTTACTGTTACGCCAAAAGCAGAGACCTACCCGCCCGATATTTCGCCAATTTGTGCTGACACCAACAGTTTCATTTTAAAATTTCCGCCGACAAATTCTCAAAATACCAAACCACCGACAAATTATGAAATAATTTTTGATAATCACACAATTCCAGCAGGACTTAAAGGTTTTGAAAATCAAAGTGGTGAAATTGGCAGCAATAATGAAATTGTTGTACCGGTGCCAGAAAAAATTTACCCCGATTATTACAAATGCAAAATAATTCTCAAAGACAGTGTTTATAACTGTTCGCCGCAAGAGTTTAATGTTGAAATTCCTGTGCTTTACCCAAGTTCCATTATGGAGCAAAAATGGGACGATGTAATTGCGCTTTTGAACGAACAGCACAATGGCGGTTATAAATTTGCAGGTTATCAATGGTATCACAATGGCAAAATTATGGTCGGCGAAAAAGGTGCATATATATACCAACCCCTGATTGTTGGCGATGAATATTCGGTATTAATCACCCGTGAAGACGGCTCTAAAATGTTCTCCTGTCCTTTTGTAGCACATCTCCCAAAAGATTGTTGCAGCGAAATTCCAATTATCATTCAAGAAGATGGCGTAATCAAAATCTCCCTGCGTGACGGAACAGCAAAAGTCCGTCTTATAACCGTTACCGGCATCGTGCTTTCCATACAAATCATCACCGCCGACAATAACAAAATCATCGCTCCAGCACAACAAGGCATATATCTTTTAGAAATATTATCAAGCAATAATTCAAGAAATGTGGTAAAAATTGTTGTAAAATAGAGTTAAGAACTAAGAAATAAGAATTAATAATTAATAATTAATGCGAATGACAGGTTGAAATTAGCGTTTTCTGTCCCGATAGGGACAAAATGTTGGTAGAAACACAGATAAACCCACGTTTTTGTCCCGTTAGGGACAAAATGTGATAAATATTTTTTCAATATTGCGTACCTAACGGCACGCGGGGTGGAGGAAACAATATTTTTCTACCTACATTTAGTGCCTAACGGCACAATTTATCTTGCAAAAACGAAATTTTAACCCAAAATATTGATTTTCAACCCGTCATTCGCATAATTAATAATTAATAATTAACTAACATTAACCATTAACCACTAAATAAAATGCACCAATACAAAGAACTTTTAAACAAAATTTTGACTGACGGCGTGGAAAAAACCGACCGCACAGGAACAGGAACAATTTCGATTTTTGGGTATCAGATGCGGTTCGATTTGTCGCAGGGCTTTCCGCTTTTGACAACAAAAAAACTCCATTTGAAATCAATAATCTACGAACTGCTGTGGTTTTTGAACGGCGACACCAACGTAAAATATTTGCAGGACAACGGTGTGCGTATTTGGAACGAATGGGCTGACCAAAACGGCGATTTGGGGCATATCTACGGGCATCAGTGGCGCAGTTGGCAAGGGTACAAAGGCGAAACAATAGACCAGATTTCCGAAGCGGTAGAAACTATAAAGAAAAATCCAGATAGCCGCAGAATTATCGTCAGTGCTTGGAACGTAGGCGATTTGGAAAATATGAATTTGCCGCCGTGCCACGCATTTTTTCAGTTTTATGTTGCCAATGGAAAGTTAAGTTTGCAACTCTATCAGCGCAGTGCAGACGTCTTTCTCGGAGTGCCGTTTAATATTGCTTCGTATGCGCTTTTACTGCAAATGATGGCACAGGTTACGGGGTTGCAGGTTGGCGATTTTGTGCATACCTTCGGCGATGCGCATATCTACACAAACCATTTGGAGCAAGTAAAAGAGCAACTTTTGCGCGATTGCCGTCCGTTGCCTACAATGAAAATTAACCCAGACGTAAAAGATATTTTTTCGTTCCAATACTCTGATTTTGAACTGCTTAACTATAATCCCCACCCGCATATCAAGGGCGTGGTTTCGGTGTAATTTTTTTAATAATAACCAAATGGCAACAATAAATTCAAATTTATGCTGTTTTTGCTCCGATGCGTTATTAATAATTAAAAAAATATTTACCTTTGCATAAATTATATTTTATGAAAAAAATATATTACATATTGATTTTCAGCGTATTGTGTTCGTGCAGCAAGTTTGGCGTATTGAAAAGTGAAAAAATGGAGGACTTGTTATACGATATTCACGTTGCAGAAACGACAATGAATATTAAAAAAGTGCCTTCTACAAAGGAAATTCGGAGGTCATATTACGATTATATTTTTGAAAAACACCACACCACGCGCAAACAGTTTGAGAAATCAATTAAATGGTATGCTGCAAACCCAAAAAAGTTGGAAAATATTTATGAAAATGTAAAAAAACGTATTGAAAAATTGCAGGTTGATGTTGATAATTATGTGTATCACCCGGAAGAAAAAATTTTGGAAGAACAAAAAATGCTTGATACAATAGAGATTTTTAAGTTTAAAAAACAGTATAATTTCACGCACTTTCCACCAAAGGACTCGCTCTCTTTTGAGATTGCCGACAGAGAATATTTTGCGCTTGCAGACAAGTTTATTTTACGCTTTTTAATGAAAGTAGAGGGGCTTGACCACAAACAAATTGCGTTGCCAAACACAAAAAATTTTCTTACAATAACATACTCAAACGGTACGCAAAAAACAATGGCAGGAAAAATTAACAGCGACAGCAAATGGTATCGTTATGTTTTTCAAATGCCTGTAAATGATACAGTTGTACCTGTAAAAGTTCACGGAAATCTTTTTGACGGCAACGATATGATTCGTTCTTTGAAAATCGATTCTGTATCATTAACAAGAATTTACAACGCAAAAAAATACCCGCTTTCCGACTCAATTAGAACTGTTTTGGGCATCAATATTGAGCAAAAAGATACGGTTAAACCGGAAATAGAAACGGACTTAAACATCAAAAGACCTATTGAATTTCAAAATGCGCCATCAATTATGCAAAGAAAAATAGAAAATATGCAAATGATAAAAAAAAGTAATCCTGTAAAAAAATAAAAAATATGAAAAAGAAAAAAAACAAAGGTTTATCTCGTTGGCGATTTACTTATAAATTGCTGATTATCAACGAAAAAACACTTGAAGAGGTTTTTAATTTAAAAATGTCTCGTTTAACTGCGGTTACATATTTTTGCGCCACTTTGGTTGTGGTTTTTGCATTGATGTCGGCGTTTATAATGTACACACCCGTAAAGCATTTTTTACCCGGTTTTTCCGATATTTCTGTACGAAGTAACCTTACAACTGAGGTTATAAAAATAGATTCGCTTTCAAATCATATTCGGCTGCAAGATATGCAAATACAGGTGATGAAAAATATTATTGCAGGCACAATCTCTATTGATTCTATTCCTAAAAAACAGGAGATTACACCGGAAAAATGGGAAGAACTTGCAAGCAAAAAATCAAAATTAGAACAAAAATTTATTGAAGAATACGAAAAAGGTGATAACTATTATCCTTCTGTTGCAAACGAAAAATCCACTGAGAAGCCAAAACTTTTTTCTGCACCGATTTCTGGTGAAATATTAAAAAATTTCAATACAACTCAAAACGGCATTGAAATTGCTGTAAAATCTGGACAGAGCGTCTTATCAATGGGCGCAGGAGTTATTATTTTTTCATCATACACCTTAAATAATGGCTATTTTATTGCTATTCAGCACGATAACGGTTATATCTCTATTTATAAAAATCTTTCAAAAACACTCAAAAATGTGGGCGAAAATGTTGCTTCGGGTGAAGTTATTGCAGTTGTCGGACCAACTCTAATTTTTGAAATTTGGCAAAACGGCAAATCCATTAATCCAGAGGAAATTGTGATTTTTTAATTATGAAAAAACAACTTGCAATACTTGGTTCAACCGGTTCTATCGGTACTCAGACGCTTGATGTGGTTGAGAAAAATCCCGATTTGTTTGAGATTTATGCCCTTACAGCAGGGAATAATGTAGATTTGTTGATTAATCAGGCAAAGAAATTTCTACCAGAAGTTGTTGTTATAGGCAACAAAAATAATTATAAAAAACTGAAAAACGAGTTGCAAAATTTGCCGATAAAGGTCTTTGCAGGTAACGAAAGTATTGCGCAAGTTGTTGAGTTTGAGGCGATTGACATGGTGGTTACGGCAATGGTTGGTTATTCAGGACTTTTGCCTACAATAAATGCAGTGAGGGCTGGTAAAAAAATTGCATTGGCAAACAAAGAGACGCTTGTAGTGGCAGGAGAATTGATAACACAACTTGCTATCAAGCATGGGACGCAGATAATCCCTGTTGATTCGGAACACAGCGCAATTTTTCAGTGCCTTTTGGGCGAAAATATTAATTCAGTTGAAAAAATTATTTTAACCGCTTCTGGGGGTGCGTTTAGAGGTAAAAAAGCCGCTGATTTACAAAAAGTTACAGCAAAAGATGCACTTCAACATCCAACTTGGAACATGGGTGCAAAAATCACAATCGACTCTGCAACACTGATGAACAAAGGTTTTGAGGCAATCGAGGCAAAGTGGCTTTTTGGCTTAAAACCCGAACAAATAGAGGTTGTGGTGCATCATCAATCAATAATTCACTCGATGGTGCAATTTTGCGATGGTAGCGTTAAAGCGCAACTTGGCATCCCAGATATGCGCCACCCAATTCAGTATGCACTAACTTTTCCAAATCGCTTAAATGCTGATATTCACCGAATTGATTTTTCAAAAATTAGCAATTTAACCTTTGAAAAACCCGATTTTGAAACATTCAAAAATCTTTCGTTAGCATATTTTGCAATGGAAAAGGGGGGAAATATGCCCTGCATCCTCAACGCCGCAAACGAAGTTGTTGTCGCTGCATTTTTGCAAAACAAAATTGGCTTTTTGCAAATGAGTGATATTATTGAAAAAATGCTGCACGCTATCCCCTTTATTCAAAGCCCTAATTATGAGGATTTTGTGAATTGCGATAAAGAAACTCGAGAAAAAACATTAAAATAAATTTATTAAAAAATCGTAAATAATTATTATCTTTGCAAATAAATCAATTTTAAATTTTATTATTAAAATAAACAAAAAAATAAAAAAAATATTATTATGAGAAAATTTTTTACTACTTTTTTGCTATTTATCTCTTTTGGCGTGTTTGCTTTTGCGCAAGAGGTCAAAGGTATTATTGTTGATGCCGCCACAGAAGAGCCATTAATTGGTGTTACGGTGCTTGTAAAAGGCACTTCGGTCGGCACGGTTTCGGGGTTGGACGGCAGTTTTAGTGTTGCCGCCTCTTCGGAACAAAAGTTGGTGATTTCATACGTTGGTTATGAAACGCTGGAAGTTTCGGCAGATGGTTTGTCGGTTGTTAAACTGAAATCCGATGCCGTAAATTTGAATGATGTTGTTGTAATTTCTCAGATGGCTATTCAGCGTAAAACGCCTGTGGCTGTTTCAAACATCACATTTGACGTTATTGAGGAAAAACTTGGCAATGCAGAATTTCCTGAAATTCTCAAATCAACGCCCGGCGTTTATGCCACCAAGCAGGGCGGCGGTTATGGCGACTCAAAAATCAATATGCGCGGGTTCAAGTCAGAAAACCTTGCGGTAATGATTAACGGAGTTCCTGTTAATGATATGGAATGGGGCGGCGTCTATTGGAGCAACTGGGCTGGACTTTCCGATGTTACCCGCACAATGCAGACACAGCGCGGTTTGGGCGCATCAAAAGTATCTGCGCCATCTGTGGGCGGCACTATCAACATTATCACAAAAAGCATTGATGCAAAAAGAGGAGGTTCGGTCTCTTACGAAGTTGGTAATGACGGCTACAACAAAGTGCTTTTCTCTGTTTCCTCCGGCTTGCTGCCAAAGGGCTGGGCTTTTACTGTTCTCGGTTCATATACTTGCGGCAAAGGATATATTCAGGGAACAGATTTTAATGCGTGGAACTATTTTGTGAATATATCTAAAACATTCGGCGACAAACACTCTCTGTCGCTTACCGCTTTTGGCGCACCGCAAAAACACTATCAGCGGTCATACAATATCAATAGCGGGCTTTTAATTACCGAATGGCAACGGGTTGGCAACTATATGAACGGCGACAGTCCTTATAAATACAACCCTACTTATGGTTTTGATAAAAATGGAAAAAGAAAAATGTCGGATTACAACGAATATCACAAACCGCAAATTTCGTTGAACTGGAACTGGACAATAGACCAAAAAAGCAATCTCTCAACTGTACTTTATACATCAATAGGGCGTGGAAACGGCTACAGCGGACAGGGTTATAACTCTGAGTACCGCAATAATTGGTTTGGCGCAACAGGCGGACTGGTAAATGATATTGTGGTAAATGTGAAAGATAAAGATGATGTGGAATATAATTTTAATTTACGCAACTCTGACGGCACTTTTGCTTATGACCAGATTTATGAAGCAAACGCGATAAGCAATAAGGGTTCTGTGATGGTTATGAGTAAAAACAAAAACTACCATAACTGGTATGGTTTGATTTCTACCTATACAAACAGTTTTACAAAAAATATTGATTTTTACTGCGGTATAGATTTTCGTTATTATAAAGGAACTCACACAAATGAACTTGTTGACCTGTATGGTGGTAAATACTTTAGCGACCTCGATTCACGCAAAAACGTCAAAGTTTACAACAATGCCGCTGCCGCAGACGACGAATGGAAAAATCAAAAATTGCAGGTAGGAGATGTTGTTTATCGCGATTATGATGGTTTTGTGGTGCAGGCAGGGGCTTTTGCACAAGTAGAGGGCAGTTTTGTTAATAAAAAACTGAATGTATTTGTTTCCGGCTCTTTGGCAAATACCTCTTATTGGCGTTATGACAGATTTTATTATGATGCCGAACACGCACGTTCCAAAACGCTTAACTTTTTGGGCGGCACTGTCAAAGGCGGAATAAACTACAATTTTGCCTCTTATCATAATATTTTTGCAAATGTTGGTTATATTAGCCGCGCTCCATATTTTTCGGGCGGTGCATTTTTACAGGCAACAACGTCAAATGATATAAACCCCGGTGCTGTAAATGAAAAAATCTTTTCGGCAGAGATTGGTTACGGCTTTCGCTGGAAGTATGTTTCAGCAGTGCTGAACGGCTATTTTACAGAGTGGATGGATAAAACAATGACAAAATCTGTCGATTATGAACTTCCAGATAAAACAACCGACCGTGCAATCATCAATATGCAAGGTGTAAATGCACGCCACATGGGTATTGAACTTGAAGTTAAGGCAAATCCTGCAAAGTGGATTGAACTAACAGGTATGCTTTCTCTTGGTGATTGGCAATGGGACAGCAACCCAATTGGTTACTACTACAACAGTCAAGGACAGCCGCTCGCTGACTGGAAGGGTGCTATCGCAAGCGGAAATCAAACTGAAGACCATGCGTGGTCAAGAATAAATATCAAAGGAATTAAAGTGGGCGATGCCGCTCAAACAACCTATGATTTGGGCGTAACTTTCAAGCCGATAAAGGACTTGAGAATTGGCGCAAACCTCAATGGTTTCAGCCGTCTGTATGCCGACTACAATATAAGAGGTTCGGATATGACGCTTAATGGAAAATCAAATATAAAACCTACTTGGCGGGTTCCGGGTGCCGCTACTGTTGATGTGCAGGCAAGTTATAAATTTAGAATTGTAAATGCTGTAGATATAACAATTTCAGGCACTTGCAAAAATTTGTTTAACCAAACATATATTTCCGATGCAATGGACGTAGGCACAGGCACTTGGTATAATGCACGGGTTTTCTACGGTTTCGGCAGAACTTGGACAGCAAGATTGAAAGTTAGTTTTTAACATAAATCTATTTTACTCCCATATATCTGTCAAAAGTTCTTTGCACATCTTTGACATAGCGGACTGTATGTGCAGCACGGAAGTATCCGAGTTTGCAAACATCATCGTTGTAATATTCGCTTTTAGATTTTAACATAAGATATTTTTCAACGTTGTCATACCAAATTTTCGAGTTTGCACCATATTTTTTTGCTAATTCAATAGCATCAAAAATATGCCCCTGACCTGCATTGTATGCGGCAAGCACAAATTTTATTCTCTCTTCTTGATTTTCAATAAAATTAAACATTTTATCAAGATTAGAAAGCAATTTTGCCCCCGCGCGAATATTTTCGTGAGGTACAAAAAAAGTTGAATCATTTAAACCGAACTTTTGTCCTGTACGCGGCATTATTTGCATCACTCCAAGAGCACCTGCTGAGGAAACAGCATACGGATTAAAGTGTGACTCATTCCACGCAATCGCCGCTAAAAGCCGCCAGTCGTACCCTGCAATTTCTGCAACCTTTTTAAAAATAGAGTCATACGGAGAAACAGAACCTTTTGGAATGGCAACTTCAAAATTGTCATAATAACTGTTTTTCTGTAAATATTGACTCTTCATTTGTTTAAAAAAATAGGAATTTTCAATAGAATGATACCAAGCATTTATTGTATCTGTTAATTTTGGCGCATTTTTACGCACAAGCCAAGATTTTGCCTGCGGCAAACTCACTGCCACGCTGCAATCAAGGTTTTTAAAATATTTTTGTCCTAATGCCGCTGCATCGTTATCGGCAATGGTAAAAGGAATATTACGCCTTGAAACCTCATACATTATTTGGTCAATAGTTAAAGAATCGGGTACAATGCGAATGTTTATTCCGCCGCCAATTTCCTCGTTTAAGTGTTGCAGCCGCTGCATATATTTTGATTCATTTTTTACATAAATATCTTTGCCAATCAGTTCGGTAACATCAGTAATTTGTTGATTACCTTTGGGTTGCACAAGTACCATATTGGACATAAACACTGCGTCTGTGATGTTAAAAAGTTCCCGTGTCTGTTTTGTACAAGGTATATTATATGCTGCAAAGTCCGCTTCGCCGTTAAGCAGCAGTTGTTTAATCTCATCAACCGAATTTGCAACAATAACTTTTAACGGCAAATCAACATAATCGGCAAAATTTTTCGCCAAATCATAATCAAACCCCATCTGGTCATCGCCAGAAGTATAATAACTGATAGCACTTTCGATAGTTATAACGCGCAGCTCACCGCGTTCCAATATTTCATTGAAATCGTCAGTCACTTCTACATTGTAACTTTTCTCTGTATTACAGGCAACTAACAGAAAAGGCAATATGATTGAGCAAATTTTTTTCATTTTTTATTTTTGTAGATTACACAAATTAACACAGATTGTTTTTCTGTGTAATCTGTGTTAATCTGCGTAATCTGTGTTAATCTGTGTAATCTGTGGATTTTTTTTCCAGCGTTCCAAGCGGCTGTAGCCCCTTGTAAATAGCCAAGCGGTAAACTTGTTGTGTCCGCCTTTTACCATCTCTTTACGGCAAAATTCTTGAAACTCTTTTACAGACATTCCTTCGCCTGCAAACACGCCGTTTGTATAGCAATAACTGCAATATTTATCGGTTTTTGAGCCGTCAGCGTTTGTTCCGCCGCCTTGCGGGTCTTTGTCAAGCGGCATTCCGCAACTTTGACAAAATTTTTTGTTTGATTTCATTTTGATTTATTTTATAAAAGTCCCAATTCAAGTTTTGCCTCTTCTGACATCATTTCTCTCTCCCATTCAGGTTCAAAAACGAGTTTTATATCAACCTCTTTAACACCCTCAACAGCAGCGACTTTCATATTTACGTCTTCCAAAATATAGTCAGCCATTGGACAATTTGGTGCAGTGAGTGTCATTGTAATTATCACATTGCCGTTTTCGCTGCACTCTACCCCGTAAATCAAGCCGAGATTAAAAATATCAACTGGAATTTCGGGGTCATAAACAGTTTTCAGTACTGCCACAATGCGCTCTTCAAGTTCTAAAAATTGATTCATTAGTTTATTAGTTTGTAAGTTTTTAAAATAAGTTCTAATTTGATTTTTTTACGCAGCAAAGATAACAATTATTTTTCATAAAAAAATTTTATTGAATATCCGTAGTCATTCATAAATGAAAAATATTTTTTTCTATATAGTTTAATTGTCTTATTTTACCACAAAATTAGCAAAGATTTTTCCTTCGGCTTTTTAAGCCACAAAGAACACAAATAGGTTATAACAGACACTTACTTTGTGAATGGAACTTTTAAAAATACCCACGTCATTCTGATACTGAATCAAGTTCAGTATTTTCAGAATCTCCTTATTTTCAGTGGATTACGTGTCTGTCATTGCGGACTACGACCCGTAACCGCAATGACGAACTGAATTATTAGAAGTCGCCTGAACTTTGTGAAGATCTTGGTGTTCTTTATGATAAAAATAGTATATCAAAAAAAAACAATAATATTATGAGTAATTACGAATATTCAATAAAATTTTAATTGTATATTTAAATTACTGTGCTACTCCCTCTACATATTTTATTACCCAAGATAACAAATTACCAAAAAATACAGAGTTATAAACTGTTTGAGGTCCATATCCTGCGGCTGTTCCATTACCAAAACGCGGTCTGGGTGCCGGAAAATTGGTAGCATCTAATTTAAACGGATAACAACATAAATCATTTGCATTGGTTCTATGAGAGAGAAAACCGCCATCGCCCACGTACACAAACGGCAATGTTCTATGCATAAAACACGAATAACCTACACGTCCTCCAGAATTAGCACCACGAGTCCAGTCAAATGAATCTGAAAATAGATAGACATTATCTGTTGGAAGGTTTTGTACTATCAGCGTTGCCGAAGCGTCATCACCCCAATATTTGCCGCGAATATCTCCAAAAGGTCCGTTTAGTATCGGATGGTTAATACCTTGAAACATAAATGCACCTGCAACATCACCAGCAGCAATAGTCATTGTTGTTACACCAAATATTGCATTTACAAGGTCAATATATCCCTGATTTGAGCCGGCACTTGCATTGTCTGGAAACAGCAATACAGGGTGTCCGTCATAAACAAAATTTTTAAGTGCATTAACAACAGCAGTATTAGAGGCTGTCCAACCTGAACTGTAAAAAATAAATACTGCATCAGGGCGGTTTGGGTCTGTTGCTGCAAGTGAGGTCAAATCGGAGGCACCTATGCTACCGCTTCCTCCATTAATAAGTGTAATATTTTCCACTTGAACAGTGCTGCTTGGTAAAGTACCAAAATTTCGCACGTCTTTTACAAAAGTGTAGGCATCACCATCGCCAGCACTATTGTTACTACTTAGTGCTGCAAAACTATAACCGGGAGCCGTTGTGGCACCAAATATCAAAAATCGTTTTGGAGTCATTACCACACTAACTTTTATGTCGCAAGTGGATGTAGAGGTTGCACTGTTAGATGATATTTTGAATGTTTGTATTCCTGATGAAACAGGCGTGCCTTGTCCATATAGAGTAACAACCATAGTCCCCACTGCTGTTAGAGGAGTTGCCTCACTGACAAACTTAAAACCGTCAACTTCGTCTGTTTCAATAACCGCTATTGCACCGGGATTGACAGCCGTAACGACTATTGTAATGGTTATAGTGTTTGTGTTGTCAAGCGGAGTATTTACTTTAAACAAGCCATTGTATTTTGCTGTGCCGCACTGCATTACATATTCGGGCAAAGCACCGTTGTTGATATGTATAACTTTTTCGCAAAGCGAGTCCAAATAGTTTTTTAATACTAATGTGTCTCCTGCTGTTAAGTCATTTTCAGGTACGGTAAAGTTTATTGGTTTACCAATTCCCTGCATTATTATCGTAAAACTTCCTGTTTCCAGAAATTCTCCGCTTGCCGCAAAATAATAACCATTTGGGGTCTTGGGCAAGACGGTAAAAGAATAAGTACCTTTTTTGGTTACAGTAACAGGAATTTCCAAATAATGAGAACTTGTTAATTCCTTGTCGCTAAAGTACTTATTAGGAGTATTAATAAAAATTTCGCCACAATCAACAGTTAACACTGCTTTTCCAGGCGAACCACACAAACTTTTCCACTCGGTGCCATTCCAAAACTCTTCACAATCGGTATCCAAGTTGTAAAAAGTCAATCCAACTGCTTCCGAAGGATGTACTGCAATTTCTGTACCTAATTCGTCACGCTGCGCTGTGGTTAATTGAGGAAGGCGTAGTGCGCGCGAATTGTTGCTTATCAGTTCAAGGACTGAAAACATTTCGGGTATTTTATTAGACCCGACAGTTACCTGTGCATTCAAATTATATAATGCACAACACATAAACAGCAACATCACTGTTGCCATACTAAAATTTCTTTTTGTCATACGATTTTAATATTAAATGATATAAAATAAAATTTGTCTATTTATTTTTCTCTTTTTAAATGCAAAATTTGTTTTATTGGTATTACTAATAATTCATTTTATCATTACTGGCTTGAGCCGCAATGACAGATTGGTATTATTAAAAGTCCAATATATTTGCAAAAGTAAAATATATTTTTTAAAAAATTAATTTTTTAAATAGATATTATTTTTTTTTAACTTTTTTTTCTATTTTATTTTTTTAATTTGTGTTACCAACAATTGAAAAAAGGCAAAGGTTTTTCCTTTGCCTCTGTGCTTTAAGATAGTTCTAATAATCCATTTATCAAGCGATTGCGGGTCTGTCATTGCGGGCTACGACCCGCAATCGCTCAGTTTTTCCGCAGGCAACGCTATGCTCGCCTGCGGTTATGAATATTTTGCCATGTGGGGCTTTTTTCATTCTTCATTTTTCATTCTACATTTTTCATTGCAAAATTGGGATAGCGTACATCACATCTTCGCCCCATTGATTGCCGGTGGCACCGGTGCCGCCGAAACCGACAACAATAGGAGAAGTGCCGGATACAGGATAGCCGTTATTGGTATCGCAACTATGCACAAAGTAGAAATACTTTTTGGATGCTGCGGTGGTATTATTAATAATTACAAACCCCTGCATCATTGTATATGAGATAGGCAAAGCACCATTTTTTGACATACCGTAATACGAACCGCTAATAAATTGCGTACCAATTGTGTTGTCTATATCGGGGCTTATAGCATAAGAGTTGGCTGCATTAGAGAAAGAGGTGCGAAGCCAAAGAAAATCACCCGCAGGAGGAAAATTTTGAATTGGCATAAGCATTTGAACATAGACCATCCACTTGCCGGGAGGTAGCGTAATGGAAGAACCGGTTTGTTTGTTTATCATTTGATTGCCGCCCGCTGCTGTGGGCCAGTTGACATTTGTGCCTAACCCAACGCCTGCACCGACATCACACATTATCATTTGTAGAGCGGGATATTGCCAATTTACAGCAGAGGCAGTAGAGGTTAATACCTGACCTACAAAGCCGGGAGTAACGCTGATAACATTGCTTGAAGAGACATTTACGGGGGCAGTGCCGGTATAGGTGTTTGTAGTTGGAATAGCCATTTGACGCAGGTTGCCGTCTGCATCGGCGGTTACCATCTGGTCTGTTCTTGCGCCGATAGGGAGATTACGCACACGGGCAGTGCCGTTTATGTCGAGCGTGGCAGTGGGTTCTTGAGTATTAATGCCGATTTTTGAGAGAGTGCTGGCAACGGTACTGTATTTATTAGCGTAAGTAAGGTCGATACCGTAGATGCAGTTGCCTATATTCAGTAGGTTATTGGGATATATATCAGGAAGTGACCTCGCTCCAATAACAATGTTGTAATTGGCAGTGCCGATATCGAGAGGAGGATCCGCTTGATCTGATGCTGGACCTGCTGTCACAATCAAGTTACAGGAGCCGCCAAGAATGCCTCCACCAGCATTATACCCAATTAAAGTGTTACAATTATTGGGAATCTGATATTCAAAACCCAAACCTGCAAAAGTTCCCAAAGCAGTATTGAAACTTCCAGTTTTTATGCTTTGCATAGAATTATCTCCCACAACAGTATTGGAAGATCCTGTTGTATTAAAACGCAGAGCATTAAAACCAATGACAGTATTGCATACATTATTATTCATTATACTCTGTTGAGCAGCCATCTGACCAAAAGCAACACTGCCTCCATTATCCATGTCTTTTACCATTCCTGCGGTAGTATTTCTGATTATAAAACGAAGATCATTTTTGGTTATACTTCCTAAAGTTTGCTCACCACTATTAATAAAGTTGTTACCTCCCACGAGCCAAGCGGTTTGTGGTTTCCAAGCGGTGCCGTTCCATACCAATGCCTGCTCGTTAAGCGGTGCAGTGGTTACTATCGGTCTTCCCTGCAGTCCGACAACAGTAACGGCATTATTGTTTTGCGCCGCCGTTACGTCTCCTGTTAGTGCTGCACGTTCAAAACTTGTACTGTTCAAAACAACAGAGGTTGAGCCGGTGTAGGTTGTGTTATCGTCAGCAGCATAGGTCCAAGCCGTACCGTTGTATTTTAATATCTGCCCGTTAGTCGGCTGTGTGGCAGTAGCCGGTAGCGCTCTTCCCTGCAATGCTGTAACAACAGAGGCATTGCTTCCTGCGTTTATAACTGCATCGCCTGTAATAGCAGCACGAGCCAATGTGTATGGCGCGGCTGCTGTTCCGCTACCGGAACGGACAAGAGTAAGATCGGTAGAGTTGGTAACTTCGTTTCCAACTATTGGGTCGGCATCGTTTATGTTCAGGGTTTGCCAAGTTGGCGCACCCGATGCATTTGAGGTCAAGACCTGTCCTGTTGTGCCGGTTGTAATGCCAAAAGCGGTGCCGGTAAGCGTAATCGGCGCATTGGCGGTGTAGGTTGTGTTGTTATCCACCGGCGTTTGCCATACGGGCGTACCCGATGAATTTGTAGTCAAAACCTGACCGTTTGTTCCGCCGGTAATGCTAACCACATTAGTTCCCGAAATGTTAACAGGTGCGGTAGCAGTATAGGTTGTGTTGGCATCAGCAGCAGGCGCCCACTTTGTACCGTCCCATTTAATTACATATCCGGCATTTGCGCCTGTTGTAACAATTCCGAGCGTAAATGGCGATGCAGCAGTACCTGCACCTGTACGCACAAGTCCGCCATTTGGCGTAGCGTCAAGCACTTCGTTTCCTACCACTCCATCCACTTCCGCCATAAGACCCGTTGTCTCTGTTACAAGTTGCCACGCAGAGCCGTTCCATTTGAGAATCTGCCCCGCATCATTACCGGGTATCAGCCCGAATGTTTGCGTTGCAGTGTTTAGTGTAATTGGCGATGCAGCGCTGTAAACCAACGGCTCGGTGCATTTCCAGTTTGTTCCGTTCCATACCTCCACGCATCTTGTTTGCAAATTAAAAATCTGCAATCCAAGTGCAAGCGGATTTGACGTAAAACTCGCAACATTAGTGAATATTAAATCACGTTGAGCGGTTGTTGATATTTGCGGAAGCCGCAAACCTTTGTTGTTTCCGCTAACTAATTCAAGCAGCGAAAATGTTTCGGGTGTCTTGTTGTCCCCGACAGTTACCTGACTGTACATTGGACTGTAAATAATCATCAGCCCAAGTAAAATTGTAAAAAATCTTAGATTTGTCATAAAATAAATAAGTTTAATTTACTAATAACAATTAAATTGTTGTTAAATATACTCTTTTATAAATATTTTAAAAATTTGCTAACGCAAAAGTAATATTTTTTTAAAAAACAGAATGTAACAAATGTTACAAAAATAACTTTTTTTTATTATATAAATAAAAAAAGTATTATCTTGAAAATCAAATAGTTATAAAATATAATAAGACAAAAAAATGAAATTTACACAAAAATTATAAAATATTAATAAAAATATACTAAAAATTTTAGTCATTCTTTTTTTACAAAAAAAAATAGAATAAAGTTGAAAATTAGGAGTTAGTGTTAATTTTGTTGGTTTTTGGTAGAAAAATGTTGTTTTCACCACCCTGCGTACGGTTAGTCAATGCAATTTTGAAAAAATATTTATCACATCTCGTTCCTAACGGGACAGAAAACGCTAATTTGGCTAACGCCAATTCTCAATCCAACCCGTGATTCGCATTATTTATTAAATGCCTTCGGCAGTTATTAATTGTTGATTGTTGTTCTTTGCAGCATTACAATTCATAACTACAAATAACAATTCTCAATTTTCAATTTTCAATTTTCAACTCCATATTGACTTTTCTTACTGCGGCTGATGAGTTTGCAAATTTTTCTTTTTCATCGTCTGTGAGCGGAATTTGAATAATCTTTTCCACGCCGTTTGCTCCGATAATTGCAGGAACTCCAATGCAAATATTTTTTTCACCATATTCTCCGTCAAGCATAAGCGAGCATGGAATCATTTTCTTTTGGTCGCAAATAATTGACTGCACAAGCACTGCAACCGCAGCACCGGTTCCATACCACGCAGATGTTCCGAGTAGTTTTGTAAGTTTTGCACCATCAATTTTTGTCTCATCAATTACATAATTAATTTGCTCCTCTGTAAGAAATTCCGTTACGGGAACGCCTCTATAAGTGGCTTTGCTAACAAGCGGCAACATACCTGTATCGCTGTGAGCGGCGATAACCATTCCATCAACGTCAGACATCGGACAGTTTAGCACCTCTGCCAAACGGCATCTAAAACGTGCGCTGTCTAATGCTCCGCCCATACCGATAATGCGGTGTTTTGACAAGCCCGAAATCTTATGAACAAGATATGTAATTGTGTCCATTGGATTTGCAACCACAACTAAAATTGCATCAGGAGAATATTGCAAAACGTTTGAAACCACGTTTTTAACAATTTCTGCATTAACTCCTAAAAGTTCTTCACGTGTCATTCCTGGTTTACGCGGAACACCCGAAGTGATGACAACAACTTGTGAATCAGCGGTTTTGCTGTAATCACCTGTTGTGCCTATGATTTTTGTATCGAACCCGTTTAAAGAGGCAGTTTGCGACAAGTCCATCGCCTTTCCGTCTGCGAGATTTTCCTTAATATCTATCATTACAACTTCTGTTGTAAAGTTTTTTATTGCTATATATTCTGCGCAAGTTGCGCCCACTGCGCCTGCACCAACAACTGTTACCTTTGTCATAATTTTTATTTTGTTTATGATTAAAATTTATTTTGTTTAAAAAATTTTTTACTAAAAAAGATGGCTGCAAAGGTAATATTTTTTGATGAAAAAAACTCTTAAATAGAAAAATGTAATAAATTTTTTGTAAATATTTTTGCTATTTATTAAGGTAATAAAGTGTTTTTTTATATTATTAACGCTAACAATATTAAACCAATTAACTTTTTTAAAGTCATATATCTGTTTTGCTTTTTAGCAAAAAATATTTTAATAAATAAACCAATTAATTTTTTTTAAAATGAAAACAGTAAAAGTTTTATCTTTGACATTATTAATGTCTGTTGTCTTTGCAGGAATGACATTTGCGCAAGGACAAAAACGCAATGCACAGGAAGCAACTCCCGAAGAACGGGCTGCAAAACG
>Ga0209628_10000378_pt1 | contig 27052 bp, 28 predicted proteins | sample TergutCu122P4_FD_187285 | JGI IMG/M metagenome (GOLD analysis project Ga0209628, IMG submission 187285) | Cubitermes ugandensis P4 segment gut microbial communities from Kakamega Forest, Kenya - Cu122 P4 (SPAdes) (version 2) | ecosystem: Host-associated > Arthropoda: Insects > Digestive system...
TGGCCTACAGCGCCGATTCCGCAGAGCGATTCCTAAACGCCGTCGGCAAGCTCGTAGTTGACCTGTGCAAGTGGCCGCAAAGCGGCCGAGTCTGGGAGCCCTGGGAACGCGAACCCACTGTCTACACCGTACTTGATCGATTGGTCGAACTAAAGAAAGGTACGAGCCATGTTGAAAACCGTATTGCCGCCGTCGGTCATCGTGGTCGAGACGACCGGCGATACCCCTGTTGATACCCTGTGGCCGGACGAGACACACGATATTGCCTCGGCGCCGGTGGAGCGGCAGTTGGAGTTTGCCACCGTACGGCATTGTGCGCGGGAGGGTTTGCAGCGCCTCGGGCTGCCCCCCGCGGCCATCCTGCGGGACCGGTTCGGCGCACCGCTTTGGCCATCCGGGGTGGTCGGGTCCATGACGCATTGCCGGGGGTTCCGGGCGGCCGCCGTGGCGCATGCCGGCGACATCACCGCACTGGGTATCGATGCCCAGCCGGTGAAGGCTCTCCCGCCCGGCGTTTTCGCGCGGATCAGCGGGCCCGGCGAACAGGAACTTGTCACCCAGCTGAAAACGGATGAACCCGGGATCGTCTGGGACACCTTGTTGTTCTCGGCGAAGGAAAGCCTCTACAAGGCCTGGTACCACCTGACCGGTACCGGCCTCGGTTTCTTGGACGTCGACTTCCACCTCCACACCGATGGGCGCCTTGACTTCACTTTTCTGCGCCCCGTACCAGATATCGTCAGTTCCGCGCAGTGGCAGGGGGGTTGGTCGGTCGATTCCGGGCTCGTGCTGACCGCCATCTGGGCCACCCCATCAGGGTCCTAACAGCGCCAGGGGCACCACCGCCACCCCGTCGCGGCGGCGGTAGGCCGTGTCGCCCGTTGTGATCAGTACCTTGTCGGCCAGGCGGTCCCCGATCTGGCCTTCCAGCCAATTCAGGTGACGTACGTCCTTGTCACTCACCGTGGCGGCCAGCTTGACCTCGATGGCCACCACGCGGCGGTCACTGCCCTCGACGATGAGATCGATCTCGCGCGGAGAGTTGCCGTCGGTCGTACGCAGGTGCCCCACCTGCGCGTGCATCACCTCGGCATAGACGCGTACGCTCAAGGTCGCCAGCGATTCGAACAACGCCCCCAGCCACGTACCGGTGGCCGACGACACCCGTTCGCCGTCCCCCGCCAGCAGACCATCCATCCCCACCCCGACCAGCCGGGCCGCGATGGCTGGATCGACGAGGTGATGCTTCGGCGCCGTACCCAACCGCTTCAGCGGGTTGAACGCCGGTATCCACGCGGGCAACGGGTCCAGTACGAACAAACCCGTCAGGTGCTCGCGATAGATGTCAGCGGTGGCCCGCGACACTTTGAGGTCCTCGCCCGCGGTGGCAGCGTCCAAGATGTTGGAGTACATGGCGGTGCCCCCTGTGGCCGCCGCGTAGGCCGCCAGCCAGGCCAGCATCGCCGCGGGTTTGCGGACGACGATGCCGCTTTCTTTGAGTTCCCGGCTGACGATGCGGGTGACGTAGCTGTCGAGTTGTACGTCCCGCACCGGCGGCGGCAGATGCCGCAAACCGGGAAAACCCGAGGCGAGTATCTGATATGTGTAGTCCCGCAAGGTAACCGACGACTCCCCCGAGATGGCCGTGGGAGTCGGCGCCATCAAGTCCCGCAAAGACACGGTCGGCTCGGCCAGACCACGTTCGGCTATGGACAACGGCCGCATCCTCAGGCTGACGATCCGCCCGGCGCCCGAATGAATCTGTACGCCCGGACCGACCGACGCGGACCCAGCGAGCAGGAACTGGCCGCCGGTCGAATCCGCGTCCACCGCCGTTTTGACCCGGTCCCACACCTGCGGCAGGCGTTGCCACTCGTCGATCAGAACCGGATGAGGCACGTGCATTATGTAGTCGTCATCGGCTTCGACGACCTCCCGCCGCCGGGCGCTGCTCATGTCAAGTACGGTTGCCACCCGTTCACTGGCGGTGGCGGTCTTCCCGACGCCTTTTGCGCCGTCAAGCGCGATGGCACCCACGTACGGAAACAGCTCGTCGAGGGTGTCATCAATGATGCGGCGCTGATAGGTCATGGGTCCAACTTAGCAGATCCGCACCATCGTACTTAGAAAATTTCAACAGTTCTACTATGCAGATCTGCGGATTTCTATTCGGCAAATCTGCGGATTTCTACTACGCAACCGCGCACCGCGACGACACGCCCGGCGCGTTGCTTGACGGGCGATCCGGGCCCCATTAGCATGTACGTTTAGATAGTTAGTCAAAGTAACTAATCCCCGTATTCCAGCGCCGTACGAAAGAGGTGACGCGTGTCCGACTTCGAGGACTCCCTCAACGAGTTGTTGGTCGACACGTTCGATACGATCCTCAAGTACGAAGCCGCCTCCCTGAAAACGATCGCCGGCGTGTCGCTCACCATCGGCGAGGCGCACATGATCGAGCGAATCGCCCAGCTCAACGACGAGGCCACGGTGTCCCAGATCGCGGCGCAGATGCAGCTGACCATGCCGACCATCACCATCGCCGTGAAGAAGATGGAGTCGAAGGGCTACGTGGTCAAGGTGCCGCACGCGGGCGACGGCCGCCGCACGTACGTACGCCTGACCGACCTCGGCGTCCGCATCAACCGGCTCCACACCACGTTCCACCAGCGCATGGTGCGCAACATCTCCGACCAGTTTTCGGACGGCGAGAAGGACATCCTTCTGCGCGCCATCACCAATTTGAACGAGTTTTTCCGCCAGAAGACGAGGACGGCCGAATGAGCATCAAGATCGCCGGTACGGGTATCGCCCTTCCCGAGAACCACGTCTCCAACGACGAGTTGGCGACACTGGCCGATCTGGACACCACCGACGAGTGGATTCGCACGCGTACCGGGATCACCAACCGCTACATCAGCTCGACCGAGACCCTGACCGGGCTGGCCTCCACCGCCGCCGCGAACGCACTGGCCGACGCCGGCGCCACGCCAAGTGACGTCGACTACCTGTTGTGCGCCACGCTGGGCGGCGAAACCCGTACACCGGCCCTCGCCTGCCGCATCGCGGAGAATCTGAAGCTGACGTGCGCCTCCGTCGACCTCAACGGCGCCTGTACCGGCTTCCTGTACGCCCTGGACATGGCCTCCGCCCTCATCCAGACCGGCCGGGCGCGCACCATACTCATCGTTTCTGCCGAGAAGATGTCCGCCCACGTGGACTGGCACGACCGCAGTACGTGTGTCCTCTTCGGCGACGGCGCCGCGGCGTGCGTCGTCACAGCCGGTACGGGCCTGAAGTACATCAACCTCGTCACCGAACCCGACTCCCAGGTCATCTCCCTGAAATCCGACATGACCGGCAACAACCCGCTGGCCCCGGTCCACGAACCCGCCAGTTTCCTCTACATGGACGGACAACGCGTCTTCAAGTACGCCGTCAACATGATGGAGCAGCAAATCCGCTCAGCCCTCGCCGCCATCGACCTGCCGCCCGAGGCCATCGACTATTACCTCATCCACCAGGCGAATCGCCGGATCATCGATTTCGCCATCGGCCGGCTCAAGCAGCCAACAGACAAGTTTCCCATGAACATGGACCAGTACGGCAACACGTCAGCCGTCAGCATTCCGCTGCTGCTGCACGAGATGCGCCTGGCCGGTTCCATCCGCCCGGGGCAGATGCTCCTGCTCGTGGCGTTCGGCGCCGGCATGACGTACGGCTCATGCGTACTGGAATGGGAATAAAACAACTCATTGATTGTAAAGAGAGAGATATCACGATGTTGGAAGAAATCACAGAATCCCTGAGGGACTACAAGGGCGACCCCGACCTGGCCATTACTGACGCGACCACGTTCGACGAGCTCAACCTGGATTCGCTGGAAACGGTCGAGCTGATCATGAAGCTCGAGGAGCGCTTCGGCGTCTCGATCGACATGACCGGTGACATCAACTCCGTTGGCGACCTGGTGGCGGCCGTCGAGCAGGCCAAGCAAGATGCTTAAGTCACCGCTGTGTGACCTGCTCGGCATCGAGTACCCGGTTTTCCAGGGCGCCATGGCGTGGGTCTCCGAGGCCCACCTCGCGGCGGCGGTGTCGGAGGCCGGCGGTCTGGGCATCATCGCCGGCGGCAACGCGCCGGCGGAGTGGGTCCAAGAGCAGGTACGTACGGCAAAAACCCTGACCAACCGCCCATTCGGCGTCAACGTCATGATGATGAGCCCCTTCGCGCCCGCCATCGCCGAGATGCTGGTCGAGGAGAAGGTGGCCGTCGTCACGACGGGCGCCGGCAACCCGGCCCGGTACATGGAGGCCTGGCGGAACGCGGGCATGGCGGTCATCCCCGTCGTACCGTCGACCCGGATCGCCCAGCTCATGGAACGCGTCGGCGCAACCGCCGTTGTTGCCGAAGGTACGGAATCCGGCGGCCACATCGGCGAGCTCACCACCATGGCCCTGCTGCCGCAGGTGTGCGACGCGGTGCAGATCCCCGTGATCGCGGCCGGCGGCATCGGCGACGGGCGCGGGCTGGCGGCGGCGCTGATGCTGGGGGCGACCGGCGTCCAGATGGGCACCCGTTTCCTGACGGCCACCGAGTGCCGGGTCCACCCGGCGTACAAGGCCAAGATCATCGCGGCCAGCGATATCGACACCATGGCGACGGGGCGCCGCCTCGGTCATCCCGTGCGCGGGCTCAAGAACCCGTTCATGCGGATGTTCCTGGAGCAGGAGTACGACTCTTCGGTCACCGACGAGCAACTGGAGGCGCTGGGCGAGGGGGCGCTGCGGCTGGCCGCCATGGAGGGCGACGAGCAGAACGGCTGCTTCATGGCGGGACAGATCTCGGGCATGATCCGCGACGAGAAGTCCGCCGCCCAGATCATCACCGACGTTGTGACCCAGGCCGAGGCGCTGCTGGCGGGAGCACCGGCGTGGGTAAAGTAGCCTTTGTCTTTGCAGGACAGGGCGCGCAGGCTCCTGGGATGGGGCTCGACCTTTACAACCACTCCCCCGCGGCCAAGGCGGTGTTCGATGCCGCCGCGGCGGTCTGGCCCGATGTGACCCGGCTGTGCTTCGAAGGCCCCGCCGAGGATCTCAACATCACCATCAACACCCAGCCTTGTCTGTTGGTCGTCGACCTGGCCTGCGCGGCAGCCGCGCAGGAAGCCGGGATCACCCCGGACGGTACGGCGGGCTTCTCCCTGGGCGAGATCGCGGCGGTCAGTTTGGCGGGATTGATGGACTTCGAGCAGGCTTTCAGTTTCGTACGCGTACGGGCAGGCGCCATGCACGAGTGCGGGCAGACCCGGCCCGGCACCATGCTCGCGGTCATGGGCCTGGAACCCGGCCAGGTCGAGGCGGTCGCCGCCGGCCTCGGCGGGGTCTACCCCGTGAACTACAATTGTCCCGGCCAGATCGTGGTCGCCTGTGCCCCGGACCGGGCGCCCGCGGTCAGGGAGGCTGTCGTTGCGGCGGGCGGCAAGGCGCTGCCGCTGGCGGTGTCCGGGGCGTTCCACAGCCCGTTGATGGACCCCGCCGCCGCGCAACTGACAACGTACTTGGCCAGCCAGACCCTCGGCGAGATGAACCTGCCCGTCTACGCCAACGCCACCGGCAATGTCTATGATGACCCGCGTTCGCTGCTGTCCCGCCAGGTCAACCACCCCGTTTTGTGGCAGCGAACAATCGAAAGAATGATCGCCGACGGGTTCGACACGTTCGTCGAACTGGGGCCGGGCAAGACCCTGGCCGGCTTCATCACCCGTACCGATTCGTCCGTGACCGTCGCCAACCTACGCGACACGGAATCCCTCGCCAAGACAAGGAAGTTGTTTCATGATGACTGAAGACACCAACGTACCGCGCCTGCTGGAGGGCAGACGCGCAATCGTGACCGGCGGGTCGCGCGGCATCGGGCGGGCCATCGCCCTGGATCTGGCAAGCCACGGCGCGAACGTGGCGATCGTGTACGCCGGGCAGGCCGAGGCGGCCGCCGAGGTTTGCGACCAGGCGGCGGGGTTCGGGGTCACGGCGAAGACGTACCAGTGCGACGTGTCGGATTTCGAAGCCTCCAAGGCCCTGTGCGAGCAGGTGGTGGCCGATCTGGGCGGAATCGACATCGTCGTCAACAATGCGGGGATCACCAGGGACAATTTGTTGATGCGCATGAGCGAAGAGGATTTCGACCGCGTCATCGCGGTCAACCTCAAAGGTGTGTTCAACATCACCCATCACCTGATGCGGCCGCTGCTGCGGTCGCCGTACGGACGGGTCATAAACATCACGTCGGTGTCCGCGCTGCAGGGCACGCAGGGGCAGGCGAACTACGCGGCGTCCAAGGCCGGCATGATCGGTTTCACCAAGACTCTGGCCCGCGAGGTCGCCGCCCGGCAGATCACCTGCAACGCCATCGCGCCCGGGCTGATCGACACCGACATGACCGGGGCCATGCCCGAGGGCGCCCTGGAGGCGCTGAAGGTCTTCGTACCGATGCGGCGTACCGGTGCCGCCGAGGACATCGCGCACGCGGCGACATTCCTGGCATCGGACAATGCCTCATACATAACCGGCCAGGTGCTGCAAGTGGACGGGGGTCTGCGGATATGACGGGGGATCGGAAGGAGTCAAGAATGAAACGCGTTGTGGTGACGGGAATGGGCTGTGTCACGCCCATCGGCAACGACGTCGACAGCTTGTGGGCGTCGCTCATCGCGGGGCGGCACGGGTTCGGGCCCATCACGAAGTTCGACGCGTCGGACATCAAGGCCAAGATCGCGGCGGAGGTGAAGGACTTCGAGGCGGACAAGTACATGGAGGCGAAGGAGGTACGGAAGACGGATCTGTTCGCCCAGTACGCGCTCGCCGCCGCCACCCAGGCCATCCAGGACGCGGCGCTGCCCGGGCAGGTCGACCCGTACCGCTTCGGGGTCTACATCGGTTCCGGCATCGGCGGGATCAACACTTTCGTACGCGAAACCGAGACGATGCTCAACAAAGGTGCGTCGCGGATCTCGCCTTTCTTCATCCCGATGATGATCGCCAACATGGCGTCCGCCCTTGTCGCGATGCGTTTCCAGGCTCTGGGCCCGAATCTGCCGATCGTGTCGGCCTGCAGTACGGGTACGCACGCCATCGGCGAGGCCTTCCGCGCCGTCAAGCTGGGCGTGGCGGATGCGATCGTGGCCGGAGGTACGGAGGCGACCGTCAGCCCCCTGGCGGTCGGCGGTTTCATCAACTGCCAGGCACTGACCACCCGCGACGACGTGGACACCGCGTCGATCCCGTTCGACGCCCGCCGCGACGGGTTCGTCATGGGCGAGGGCGCGGGGGTCATCGTGGTCGAGGAACTGGAGCACGCGAAGGCACGCGGTGCCACGATCTACGCCGAGATCGTCGGTTACGGCAACACCTGTGACGCGTACCACATCACGGCGCCCCACCCGGAGGCCGCGGGGAGCACAGCGATGATCAAGCTGGCTTTCGAGGAGGCTGGGCTGGCCGCCGACGAACACCTGTACATCAACGCCCACGGTACGTCGACCCCGCTCAACGACAAGATCGAAACCATGGCCATCAAGAAGGCATTGGGTGACGCGGCCTATAGCGTGCACATCAGCTCGACCAAGTCCATGACCGGCCACATGCTGGGTGCCGCGGGCGGGGTGGAGGCGATCGCGTCCATCAACGCCCTGCGTTTCGGCATCATCCCGCCGACCCTGGGGCTCACCGAACCCGACGAGCAGTGCGACCTTGACTACACGCCGATGGTGGCACAGGCGGCGGACATCGACACGGCACTGTCATTGTCGCTTGGTTTCGGCGGCCACAACGCGGGTATCCTGATGCGGAAGGTGTGAGCATGGACCGACAACAGATAATGGAGATTCTCCCCCACCGCCCGCCGATGCTGCTGGCCGACGAGGTCGAGCTGGAAGACGAGGAGGCGGTGGGGCGCTACACGGTGCGGGGCGATGAGTTCTTCCTGCAGGGCCATTTCCCGGGTTCGCCGGTGGTTCCCGGTGTCATCCTGTGCGAAATGATGGCGCAGTGCTCGTGCGCGCTGTTCGCGTCCGGCCTGGCCGGGAAGATCCCGTACCTGGCGGGCATGGACAAGGTACGTTTCCGTCGCAAGGTCCTGCCCGGAGACACGATAGTGTTCCGCAGCCGCGTGCTGCGGTCAAAGGGCCCGTTCTACTTCATCGAAGGTACGGGCCAGGTGGGCGAGGAGACCTGCGTCACCGCCGAGATCTCCTTCGCCATAACCTGACCCGCGTACGACGGTGAAACAGGGGGACGGTTCTCCTGTTTCACCTTGTCACATGGTCACTGCGCGGTGTAGCCGCCGTCGACCACGTACTGTGAACCGGTCACGAACGACGCCTTGTCGGACAGCAGGAACACGACCACCTGGGCGACCTCTTCGGCCTTGCCGAGCCGGCCGATCGGGTGCATCTTGACCAGCGCCTGCATGATCTCGCCGTCCAGACCGCCCAGCAGCGGGGTGTCGATGTAGCCGGGATGTACGGAGTTGACCCTCACGCCCTGCGGCGCGTACAACAGTGCCGCCGCCTTGGTCATGCCGGCCACACCGTGCTTCGCGGTGACGTACGGGATGGCCATATCCGTGCCGACCAGGCCGAGGATGGACGATGTGTTGACGATCGAACCGCCGCCGGAGGCGAGCATGGCCGGGATCTCCGCCTGCATGCCGTAGAACACGGAGTTGAGGTTGACGTCGATGAGACGCAGGTACGGCTCGATCTCGATCTGGTCGATCGGGCCCTGCGGCCCGCCGATACCGGCATTGTTGAAGGCCAGATGCAGCCCGCCGTACGTGGCGACGGCCAGGTCCACCGCCGCCTTCATGTCCTCCGGCTTCGCGGCGTCACCGGCGAGCGCGACGGCCTGCCCGCCGGCCGCCTTGATCCGGTCGGCCGTCGCCTGAGCCGCGGCGAGGTTCAGATCGGTGCCCACGACCGCTGCCCCCTGGGCGGCCAGTTCCTCGGCCACCGCCAAACCGATGCCGGAACCGGCCCCGGTTACCAGGGCGACCTTTCCTTGAAATTGCTTGTCCATTGATTCTTCTTTCTCTCTTGGTACGAATTCGGCGCACGAGCCCTGTTGCCCCGCGCCGGATAGATCACCAAGACTAGCGAGTTTCCTGGCAGTCGTCTGTCGCATTCACCCTGTCGCCTGTGTAAGACAGAACATATCAGTGACCCGTCCCCTTTTGCTCCCTTCGGCCCTTGCGCCCGATCTATTACTATGTTAGGTTGAGTACTATGAGCGAAAAGGATAATCCACCCCATGCCATCGAGGTGCGGGATGTGGCCAAGACCTACAAGGACACCAAAGCCCTTGACGGGATCAGTTTCCAGGTGGCTGCCGGGGCGGTCTTCGCCCTGCTGGGCGAGAACGGGGCCGGGAAGACGACAACCATCAAGATCCTGGCCACCCTCCTGCGCCCGGATTCCGGGGAGGCAATCGTCAACGGCTATTCCGTGACCACCGACCCCGCAGCCGTACGGGCCTCCATATCCCTGACAGGGCAGTTCACCGCCGTCGACGACATCCTCACCGGCAAGGAGAACCTGGTTCTCATGGCCAAGCTTCGCCACTTGAAACAGCCCGGGACAATCGCCGACGGCCTCATTGAGCGCTTCGGCCTGACAGGCGCCGCCGCCAAGCGGGTCGCCACCTACTCCGGCGGCATGAAACGCCGCCTCGACCTGGCCATGAGCCTGGTGGGCCGCCCCGCGGTCATCTTCCTCGACGAGCCGACCACCGGGCTCGACCCCCAGGCCCGGATCGACATGTGGGACGTCGTCAGGGAGCTCGCCCGCGACGGCACCACCGTACTTCTCACCACCCACTATCTCGACGAGGCCCAGCAACTCGCCGACCACATCGCCATCCTCCACCACGGCCGGATCATCGCCGACGGTACCTACGCGGATCTGTCCGCCCTCCTGCCCCCCGCCGAGGTCGAATACGTCACCAAGGAACCCACCCTGGAGCAGATCTTCCTCCACCTGACAAGCAACGACGGGAGCATGAAATGACACACGCGATCGCAGACACGCTCACCCTCACCGGCCGCTCGCTGCGCCACATCTTCCGCAGCCTGGACACCATCATCACCGTCACCCTGATGCCGATAGCGTTCATGTTGTTGTTCGTGTACGTCTTCGGTGGCGCCATAAGAACCGGCACCGACAACTACGTCAACTACTTGCTCCCCGGCATCTGGCTCATGGCCATCGCCTCCGCCTCGGCCTACACCGCCTACAGGTTGTTCCTCGACGTCCAGAAGGGATTGTTCGAGCGGTTCCACTCCATGCCGATCGCCCACTCCGCGGTCCTGTGGGGCCACGTACTGACATCACTGGTTTCCAACGTCATCTCCCTGGCGGTCATCGTGGTGGTCGCGCTCATCATGGGCTTCCGCTCCCCCGCCGGCCCGCTCGCCTGGCTCGCGGTTCTCGGCATCCTCATGGCGTTCACCCTGGCCCTGACCTGGATCGCCGCGATCGCCGGTTTGTCTGCGAACACGATCGACGGCGCGTCCGCCTTCTCGTACCCGCTCATCTTCCTGCCGCTGGTCAGCTCCGCGTTCGTACCGACCGCGACGATGCCAACCCCCGTACGCCTCTTCGCCGAATACCAGCCGGTCACCCCGATCGTCGACAGCTTACGTTCCCTGTTGTCCGGGCAGGCGCCGGGCAGCGGTGTCTGGGTCGGTCTGGCCTGGTGCGCCGGAATCATTGTCATCGGGTACGGCTTCGCCCTCGCCGCCTACCGCCGCCGGCTGCAGAAGGGTTCCCCGGCCTGACACGTGTTTCAACTTGCCACCCGCGGGTGTGACGGGCCCTGCCGAACGCCTGGACCGGGCGATCCACGGTACGGGCAGCTGCATCAGCCGCTCGCTGGCCGGCCGGCCCAGGAAGGCGCCCAGGCTGGCGCCCGCGGAGATCGCCAACGCGATGGCCGCGGCCATACCCAGCGTCGTACCGCCCTTCGACGGATCAGGGTTCGCGGTGTTGGAACCGACCCACTGGATGAGCCCGAGGTAGAGCGTCAACCCGGGCACGAACGGCATGCCCACGCCATTGATGATCCCGAACGAGGGCAGCTGCGACCAGCGCCGTACTATGAAAACCGTCACCAGCCCCGCGACCATCGGCCCGGCGAAACTGCCCACCACCAGACCCGCGCCGGCCTCCACCACGGACCAGCGCACCGTCCAGCCGACAAGGGCGACCACCGCGGTGACGGCGACCGTACGCAGGTTGCCCAGGCAGCTCACCGCCCACAGGACCGCCGTCGCGACCGCGGCGACGAACTGCGCGGTCACACCCTGTACGACGGGCGCGTCGGAGCTGATGAGTACGTCGATGCCGAGCGTCCGGGCCAGATCCAGCCCGGTGACCAGGCCGGTCACCAGCCCGGCGGTCAGCATGACGACCTGGAGGATGCGCGCGGACGCGGTGACGTAGAAACCGTCGATGGCGTCCTGGATGCCGGCCACGAACCGGGCGCCCGCGACGAGCTGGAAGATGCAGCCGACCGCGAGGGTGGTGGGGCTGATGTAGCCAAGGAACGCCAGGGACGGATGCGCGTTCAGCCATGTCACCCCGGCCGCGATCGCGACGATGAGCCAGGCGCCGAACATCTGGCGGAACAGCACGGGCAGCCCGGTGCGGGACAGCAGGTAGACGAAGCGGTTGACCAGGTAACCCGTGATCAGCGCCAGGATCAGAATCTTCGGGGACGTTGTGTAGAACAGCTGGACGCTCATGGAGATGCCGCCGCCGGCGAGCCCGGCGAGCCAGCCCGGGTACGGCGGCGCGGCCTTGCGGATCCGGTCGAACCGCTTCGAGGCCCGGCTCACCGACATCCCGGAACAGATCTGGTTGACAAGGTCGTTCACGGCGTAGACCTTGGACAGGTTGGGTTCGCTGGCCGCGACCGAGCGCATGGAAGTGAACGGCGGCAGGCCGTCGCCGGGATAGTAGGACACCAGGATCACGGTGTGTGTGATGTCGATCTGGGCGCGCGACAGGCCGTACGTCTGGCAGATCCGCCGCATCATCACCACCGTGTCCTGCGCCCCGGCGCCCGCGGAGACGAGCAACTCGCCGACCCGCATGGTCAGCTCAATGGCCAACGCTTCTTTGGTGGTCGGCAGCTCGCCGCGCTGCCGCAGCTCCTGGATGGAGGCGTGGGGAATTTCGATGGTCTGGGTGTCCGGTTTCACCGGAAAAGCATACCCCGCACCTCAAGCGGGGGCGGTCAAGAGCGGCGGTTCCGCGATTTCATGGCCCGCTGGGTTTCGCGCTGGGCGTCCCGCTCGGCTATCGTCTGGCGCTTGTCCCACTCCCGTTTGCCGGTGGCGACCGCGATCAGTACCTTGGCGTACCCGTCCTGGAAGTAGATCTGCAGCGGTACGATGGTGCGCCCCGGCGCGTCCGATTCCCGGGCCAGCTTGGCGATCTCCTTGCGGTGCAGCAGCAGTTTGCGCGTACGTTTGGGACTGTGGTTGGTCCAGGTGCCGTACTCGTACTCCGTGATGTTCGCGCCACGCAACCACACCTCGTTGTTGTCAACGGTGACGTACGCCTCGCTCAGCGACGCCCGGCCCGCCCGCAGGCTCTTGACCTCCGTACCGGTCAGAACCAGCCCGGCCTCGAACGTGTCGTGCAGATGGTAATCGTGACGCGCCTTCTTGTTCTGCGCGATCAGTTTGCGCCCGGTCTCCTTCGCCATGACTTACGGCAGGTAGTTCAGGGGATCGGAACTCGAACCGTTGACCCACAACATGAAGTGCAGGTGACATCCGGTGGAGTTGCCCGTCGTACCGACATAGGCCACGGTCTGGCCCTGCGCGACCCAGCTGCCGGGTGGGACGGCGTAGCCCGACAGATGGTTGTACGACGACTCCATGTAGGCGCCGTTCACCCAGCCATGGTCGATGAACAGGCGGTATCCGTAGCCGGAGCTGTAGTACTCGTCGGAGACCACCCCGGACGCCACGGCCACCACCGGTACCCCGCAGCCGGCCCCGATGTCCAGCCCGTCGTGGAACAGCCACGTGCCCCAGATGGGATGGATGCGGTAGCCGTAGTAGGACGTGATAACCCCGTCGGTGGGCCAGACCAGGCCGGCCGATGACGCACGACTCGCGGCGTCCGCGGCCTGCTGGGCGGCCTCTTCGGCCTGCCGCGCGAGTTCGGCCTGGCGCGCGCGTTCGGCGATCGCCGCGTTGACCTGGTCGCGTTCGGCGGCGATCTGGTCGAGCATCGCCTGGTCGGCGGCCAGCGCGTCGGCGGCGGCGGACTGGGCGGACTGCTCCTCGGCCAGGGCGGCTTGCACCGCGGCTTCGGCGTCCTGGGCGGCCTGCCGCGCGGCCGCGGTCGCGTCGACCTGGGCCTGGGCCTCCTGCCGGGCGGCATCGGCCCTGGTCTGCGCCTCCTGGCTGGCGGCGCGGGCCGAGACAAGTTCTGCCTGCAGCTTGCGCAGGTTGTCGAGGTCCACCTGGTTCGTGGCCAGCACGGTGTCGTTCCACTGGATGCGGTTTGACAGGTCGGCGGACGAATTGGTGTTGAACAGTACGGCGACGCTGATCAGCGGCGCGTAGTCCTGATAGACGGCCCGGGCATATTCCCCGACGGCGTCCTGCTGCGCGTCGACGGCGGCCTGGTTCTGCCTCTCCCGGGCCTGGGCGTAGGCGAGATCCCGGTTGGCCAGATCGAGTTCGGCGGCCTTAGCCTTCTCGACCTCCTGGGCGGCCTCGAGTGCGGCCTGGGCGGCGGCCAGCGCCTCCTGGGCGGCGGCCACGCTGGCCTGGGCATCGGCGACGCGGGCGTTGGCGGCCTGCAGTACGGCGGTCGAGGCGTCGACCTCACTTTGCTGCGCGGCTGCCGCCGCGTCGAGCGCGGCCTTCTGGTCGTCCAGATCATCCGCGTTCGCGGGTGCGACCATGGCAAACCCCAGCGCCAGCGCACACCCGATGACGGTTAGACGGCGCATCCACCCCTGATGACTCATCGAAACCTCTTTTCCAAGCTCAGACCCGCAGGTATCTCCGGGCGGATATTACCGTGGGAATGATAGAGAGAACAATAGCCACTGCGAATATCCCACTGACAGATATAAACGTTTCGTGCCATCCGACCCAGCGGAAAGCCTCAAGGCTACGTTGAGCATTCTGCATGATGATGAAGTACACCCCGGCCATCAACGTGCCGGACGCGAAGACCGCGCCGATCAGAGCGGCGATCAGCGATTCCAGCAGGAACGGGCCCATGATGTAGAAGTTGGACGCGCCCACCAGTCGCATGATGCCGATCTCCCGTCCCCGGGTGAACGTGGCCATCCTGATGGTCGTACCGATCTGCAGCGCCGCCGCCAGCAGCAACACAATCGACAACGCGATGGTGCCCCACTGGAGCGCCCCCAGCCACTTGAACACCGGATCAAGGATCTGGTGCAGGTCCTGGACCTTCTGTACCCCTGGCATGGTCGCCACCTGTGACACCAGCCCGGCGTACTTCTGCGGATCGACAAGCTTGACCCGGAAGGAGTCCTGCATCTCGTCCATGCTCAGGGAGTTCACGATCGGGGAGTCCTTGAAGTAGTCCTGGAACTGCGCATAGGCCTGTTCCTTGGATTCGTAGTAGACCGCCTGGACTTCCGGGTTCTTCTTGATGGCGGTCTCGAGCTGGTCCCTCTGCTCCTGCGTGGCGTCCTGGCCGGGGTCGCAGTTGCCCCCGGCTTGCAGCTTGGCCGTGCACAGGTAGACGCTGATCTCGATCTTGTCGTACCACTCGCCCTTCAACAGGTTGACCTGCTGGGCGGCGACCAGGCCGGCCCCGAACAGGGACAATGACACCCACATGGTCATGATGACCGCCATGGTGATGCCGGCATTCCTCCTCAGTCCGGACCAGGTCTCTGACAACGCGTGACGCATGACTGGCTCCTCTCAGGCTCTCACACCGTAAATGCCGCGGGCCTGGTCTCGCACAACGTGTCCGTTGTCCAGCTCGATGACCCGCTTGCGCATCTGGTCGACCATTGCCCAGTCATGGGTGGCCATAACAACAGTTGTCTCGGACCGGTTGATGCGGTCCAGCAGCTTCATGATCCCGACCGAGGTCTCCGGGTCGAGGTTCCCTGTGGGCTCGTCGGCAAGCAGGATCTTGGGGTGGTTCACGAACGCGCGGGCGATCGCGACGCGCTGCTGTTCGCCGCCGGACAGCTCGTCCGGGCGGCGGTCCGCCTTGTCGCCGAGGCCGACCAGTTCCAGCGTGTCCGGCACGACTTTTCTGATCAGGGACCGTGGCTTGCTGATGACCTGGAGCGCGAAGGCGACGTTTTCGAACACCGTCTTACCCGGCAGGAGGCGGAAATCCTGGCTGACCATGCCGATCTCGCGCCGCAGTGCCGGGATTTTGCGCTCCGGCAGTACGGCGACGTCCTTCCCCGCCACGTAGATGCGGCCGGTGGTCGGGCGGAACTCACGCAGGACCAGTTTCAGCATGGTCGACTTTCCCGACCCCGATCCGCCGACGAGGAAAACAAACTCGCCCTTGTCGATGTCGATGTTGACGTTGGCCAGTGCGGCCCGGGTTTGCCCGTCGTAGATACGGGAGACTTCTTCGAACTTGATCACTTGCTCACCTTCTCTCGTCCTTCCCCAATTAGTAAGAAATTCTCAGGAAACATTAAGGAAAGCCTATCACTGAATCTGTTGTCTCGCATCTACGCCGCCCGATCGGCCTGTTGGCGGCGCCACCTGATGCCCGCGTCGATGAACCCGTCCAGGTCCCCGTCGAAGACGGCGGCCGGGTTGCCCACCTCGTACTCCGTACGCAGATCCTTCACCATCTGGTAAGGATGCAGTACGTAGCTGCGCATCTGCGAACCCCAGGAATTCCCGCCGTCGCCCTTGAGCTGCCGCATCTGCTCGTCACGCTCGGCCCGCGCGCGTTCCAGCAACCGCGATTGCAACACGCGCAGCGCGGCCGCCTTGTTCTGGAGCTGCGACTTCTCGTTCTGGCAGCTGACGACGAGCCCGGTGGGCAGGTGCGTGATCCGTACGGCTGAATCCGTGGTGTTGACCGACTGGCCGCCCGGGCCCGACGAGCGGAAAACGTCGACGCGGATATCGGCCTCGGGGATCTCGATGTGATCGGCTTCCTGGGTCACAGGCAGGACCTCGACCCCGGCGAACGATGTCTGGCGGCGGCCCTGGTTGTCGAAGGGCGAGATGCGGACCAGCCGGTGCGTACCCTGTTCGACCGACAAAGTCCCGTACGCGAAAGGCGCCTTCACCTGGAAAGTCGCGGATTTGATGCCGGCCTCCTCGGCGTACGACGTGTCGTACACCTCCGCCGGGTAACCGTGGCGGTCGGCCCAGCGAAGGTACATCCGCAGCAGCATCTCCGCGAAGTCCGCGGCGTCCACTCCACCGGCCTCCGATCTGATGGTCACCAGGGCGTCACGGTCGTCAAACTCCCCCGACAACAACGTACGCACCTCAAGCGCCTGAATCTCCGAAGCCAGGTCCGACAAGGCATTCTGTGCCTCAGTCAGCGTGTCGGGATCGTCTTCCTCCTGGGCCAGATCGATCAGTACGCCGGCGTCATCCAGCCGGGAGCGCAGCCCCGTCACCTTCTCGACATCGGCCTGGAGGCGGGACAACCGGGACGTGACATCCTGGGCGCGCTCCTGGTCGCTCCAAAGATCGGGGACCGAGGCGTCAACCTCCAAAGTCGCGATGGCTTCCCGTTTCGCGGGCACGTCGACAACCGCCTCGATCGAAACCATGGTCTGATCAAGGTCGTGTAAGAGATTTCGTAAATCATCGGCGGTAGCCACGGGAAAGAAGTTTACCCGCCCACATCTGGTTCCCAAGGTCCGGCGCCAATTACCGGCGTGGCGAAATCAGGCTCTAAACCTCAACTTGATGCTCAACTTGGTGACCGACATGGTGACAAGTCACTCCACCGACTCGCCGCTCACGATCCAATGGCCACCCTTATCAGGACCAATGCGTTGGATAACACCAGCCTCACGCAAGGCGCCCACCAGGCGCGCCACCGTACGCTCTGTGACACCCACGATCCGAGCCAGTTCCTTCCATGTAACCTTTGGGTTGTCAAGCATAGCGGCAATGATCATTTGAGTCTTGCTGGGCCGTGTCAAGCCATTTTCTATGACATTTTCTATGACATTTGAGTCCGTTTCTATGACATTGGAGTCATTTTCTATGACATTTTCTATGACATTCACCCCAGTTTCTATGACATCGGCCCCATCATCTATGACATCGACGAGTGAATGCTTCCGAGATGTCGTAGGCCTGGCCACAAAAGGAAATGTCACTTGTACGTCATTCTCTTTAGATTTGAACACTGGGGGCGGCGCGCTGTCTTTCAGGCACGCCTCCTCAATCTTTTCGATACCCCGTCCCCATACCTCGATCTGCCCGGACCGGTAGAACGCGTTGGCGATATCCGGGTTCCGGGGCTTGGACTGGTGGTGTGCCCACAGCTCGTCCACCGTCCAGTTCTCTGGCAAGCCGCCCTGGCTGAAGATCATGACCTTGTCCGGAAACACCTTGATCTGTATCGGCACGGCGACGCTGTAGTCACGATGGATAACGGCATTGAGTATTGCCTCCCTCATGGCGTCACGGGGAACCGGGGGGGCATCCACCCGCTGAATCCCCTTGTAACTGATCCAGTCCCTGAAGTACTTCGTGTAGATGATGTCCATCACCCTGTCGGCCATGGTGATCAGCGGGCCGTGAACCTCGTCCTGGTAGCGCAGGTCTGCCCCGGTTTCGAAGTAACCGATCTTGATGTACGCCCCAGTCACCCACTTCTCCGGGTCCTCGTGGAACAACAACACCGCCGCGCGCTTCAGATACTTTCCCTCCGCCAGTCGCAGACTGTCGATGAGCGCCGGGTCGCTGATGTCCAGGTCCGCCTCGGTGAGTCTTCGGCTCGTGAGAGCTTTCGTACGGAATTCCCGTATCGCCCGGTCGTCCAGGTCGCTCACCTTCACGTACGGAACCGGGCTGCCGTCCCAGGTCCGGCCATACTTGCGCAACATGAATTCATCAAGCGCGTTGCCGGTCAGTTCACGGTTCGTAGCCCCGGAACGGATGTAGTACTTGCCGTGATAACTGATCGGGTTCGGATAAGGCAAGACGGTGATGACAAGGTAGTTCAGCCCGTCATCCGTACACAGGTCAACATCGGCGACAATGCCCATTGTACTGTTTATCTTGTTCGGGATCTCCTCCAACAGGCTGCGCGCGTCCGCGACACCCACGACAACACCATCGTCGTTCTTGCCGACCTCCAGCACACCGCCCTGCGCGTTGGCGAACCCGCAAATCCACTTCAGGTACTCGTCCCGCCAAGACGACTTCCACTCGACAACCTGTGTTTCAGTGACCACATCTACTCCCTTCGTGCTCCCCCAACCCTATCAACCGCCTCCGACAACGTGGGTCATTAAACCGATCACATTGAGTGGATTCAGCCGGGCTCGAACCGACGACCCCTTCCTTGTAAGGGAAGTGCTCTACCAACTGAGCTATGAATCCTACTGCCGCCGGCCGTTTTTCGGCCGTACGATCTTGTGGGCAGACCAATCTTTGGACACCGACGCGGAGGTTGTCAAGTATAGCCCGGCCGCCACCGCGCCCTCGGCGAGATCAGATTGTGGTACGTGGCCGTCGCGCCCGATCTTCGGCGTCAGCACCCACACGAACCCCCCGTGCCCCAGGTCCGTCAGCGAATCGATCAGCATGTCCATGACGTCGCCGTCGTCGGCGCGCAGCCACAGCAGCACCGCGTCAACCGAATCGTTCGACTCCTCCAGCAGATCGGCATCGATCGCTTCCATCACGGCTTGGCGGAGATCCTCATCGACGTCCTCATCCCAGCCCAACTCCTGGACCGCCATTCCTCCAACAAGACCAAGCTGTTCCACGCCCGCCGGGTTGGCGGGCCCAGTCTGGCTCACGACTGGCCTCCTTCACCTTTCCTACGCCTCATTCAACGAATGAGTTTGCTTTGCCACCTAATGTACGCCATTCGTCATTCCGATGTGGAATCGGGTGCGGGTACGTCTGCGGGTACGTCTGCGGCCGGATTGACCTGGTCGAGGTTGTAGCGGGCGAACGCGTCCGCCGCCGCCTCGGGGGGGATCTCGCCCGAGGTGGCCAGCATCTGCAAGGCTTTGACCGCGATGGACGCCGCGTCGACCCGCAGCCAGCGTCGCGCGGCCGCTCGGGTGTCGGAAAAGCCGAACCCGTCCGCGCCGAGCGCGAAGAAGTCCCGTTTCACCCAGGGTGCGATTTGGTCCTGGACGGCCCGCATGAAATCGGAGACCGCCAGGACTGGTCCGCGGCGGCTCTCCAGACGCCGGACGAGGTACGGCTGCCGCGCCGCCCCGCCGTGCAGCATCGGCGCCTCGGCCTCCATCGCGTCGCGCCTCAGCTCGTTCCAGCTTGTCACCGACCACACGTCCGCCGCCACGCCGTAGTCGCGTGCCAACATATCTTGCGCCTGAAGCGCCCAAGGTACGGACACCCCGGATGCCAGCACCTGGATCCGCGGCCGCCCCGAACCGTCGTCCGGCGCCTCGCGCAACAGGTACATTCCCTTCAGAATCCCTTCGACATCCACCTTGTTGGGCTCCGCCGGCTGCACGACCGGCTCGTTGTAGACCGTCAGGTAGAAGATGACGTTCTGCGGGTCGGGACCGTACATCGAGGCCAGCCCGTACTCCATGATGTGCGCGATCTCGTAGGCGTAAGCCGGGTCGTAGTGCCGGATCGCCGGGTTGGTGGACGCCAGCAACGGGGAATGGCCGTCGGCGTGCTGGAGCCCCTCACCGGTCAGCGTGGTCTTGCCGGCGGTCGCGCCGATCAGGAAGCCGCGCGCCAACTGGTCGGCGGCCGCCCAGATCTCGTCCCCCGTACGCTGGAATCCGAACATCGAGTAGAACACGTACACGGGAACCATGGTCAGGCCATGGGTGGCGTACGAGGTGCCTGCGGCGGTGAAGGCCGCCATCGAACCGGCCTCGTTGATGCCGGTGTGGATGATCTGGCCGGACGTGGCCTCGCGGTAGGCGAGCATAAGCTCGTTGTCAACCGGGGTGTACTGCTGGCCGTGCGGGTTGTAGATCTTGATGGTCGGGAAGAAGGAATCCATGCCGAACGTCCGCGCTTCGTCGGGGATAATCGGGACCACCCGGTCGCCGAAGGCCTTGTCGCGTACGAGATCCTTCAAGAGCCGGACCCACACCATGGTTGTCGCCACAGCCTGGGCGCCGGAACCCTTCTTGGTCGCGTCGTACACCGACGGCCCGGGCAATGCCAGCGGTGCCGCCTCCTCCTGGCGGTGCGGCAGGAAGCCGCCGAGGTTGCGGCGGCGCTCCAAGGCGTACTGGACACGGGAGTCATCGAATCCCGGATGATAGTACGGCGGCAGATACGGGTCTGCCTCCAAGACCTCATCGGTGACGGGAATGTGCAGCCGGTCGCGGAAGGCCAGCAGGTCGTCCAGGGCCAGCTTCTTCATCTGATGGGTGGCGTTGCGGCCTTCGAAGTGCGTACCAAGGAAATAACCCTTGATGGTGTGGGCCAGGACGACGGTCGGCGCGCCCTTGGACTTGACGGCCCGGTCGTACGCCGCGTACATCTTCTTGTAGTCATGACCGCCACGCGTCAGCTTCCAGATTTCGTCGTCGGTCCAGTCCTTGACCATCTCGGCGGTACGTGGATCGCGCCCGAAGAAATGCTCCCGTACGAACGCCCCGTCGTTGGCCTTGAAAGCCTGGAAATCGCCGTCGGGAATGGTGTTCATCAGGTTGACCAGCACCCCGTCGGTATCCTGCGCGAGCAACCGGTCCCAGCCGGAGCCCCACACCACCTTGATGACGTTCCAGCCGGCGCCGCGGAAGAAACCCTCCAGCTCCTGGACGATCTTGCCGTTGCCGCGCACCGGGCCGTCGAGCCGCTGCAAGTTGCAGTTGACTACGAAAACCAGGTTATCGAGTCCCTCGTACGCCGCGAACTGGATCAGGCCCCGCGACTCCGGTTCGTCCATCTCGCCGTCGCCCAGGAACGCCCACACGCGTTGCTGCGACGTGTCGCGCAGCCCGCGGTTTTGCAGGTAGCGGTTGAACGACGCCTGGTAGATGGCGTTCATGGGCCCCAGCCCCATGGACACGGTCGGGAACTCCCAGAAACCGGGCATGCGCCGCGGATGGGGGTACGACGGCAGGCCCCTCACCGTACCGTCGACAAGATGACTGCGTTCCTGGCGGAAACCGTCCAGGTCGTCCGCGGTCAGTCGGCCTTCGAGGAAGGCCCGCGCGTACATGCCGGGCGACGTGTGCCCCTGGAAGAAGACCTGGTCACCGCCGCCGGGATGGTTCTTGCCCCGGAAGAAATGGTTCAGGCCGACCTCATAGAGGGTGGCGGACGAGGCGTACGAGGAAATGTGACCGCCCACACCCAGACCAGGCCGCTGCGCCCGGTGAACCATGATTGCCGCGTTCCAGCGCAGCAGGCGCCGGAAACCGCGCTCAAGCTCGATGTCTCCCGGGAACTCGGGTTCCTCGTCGACTCCGATGGTGTTCACGAAGTCGGTCGTCAGGACCCCGGGCAACCCGACCCCGCGCGCCCCGGCGCGCTCCATGAGGCGCGACATGACGTACCGCGCCCGGTCCGTGCCCCCGTCCCGTACCAAGCCATCAAGAGATTCCAGCCACTCGGCGGTCTCCTGCGGATCAGCATCCGACGCCGCGATTGGCATCCCCGATATGATGGGGGAGGTTTGTTCCTGGGGGATCATATCCGTCCTTTCTCCTGGATCGAGGACTCCCGCCTCATTCCAAGTCGCTACTATCCTACAAACAGAAGGGACGCAACACATGGACTGGCTCGCATCCATTGTGCTCGGACTGGTGGAGGGAATCACCGAATTCCTGCCCGTGTCATCGACAGGCCACCTGACGATCGCCGAGCGGTTGCTCGGCTGGGGCATCGACAGCGCTGATGTCACGGCGTTCACGGCGATCATACAAGTGGGCGCAATCCTGGCTGCCATCATTTATTTCTGGAAAGACATCGTCCGTCTGGCTGTCGGCTGGTTCTCCGGTTTGTTCAACTCTTCCAAGCGAGGTACGGATTACCGCCTCGGCTGGGCCGTCATCGTGGGCTCGATCCCGATCGGGGTGGTCGGGCTGGCCTTCAGCCACTACATAGAAACGGTGCTGCGTTCTTTGTGGGTTGTGGCGTTCGCCCTCATCGGCTGGAGCGTGGTGCTGTGGATCGCCGACCGGAAGGCCGCGCAGATGGACTCCGCCAAGCGGATCGTCCCGCGCGACGAATCCTCACTGACTTGGGTTGACGCTCTGATTATCGGTACGACCCAGTGCCTGGCCCTCATTCCCGGCGTGTCCCGTTCGGGCGCGACGATCTCGGCGGCCCTGTTGAGGGGCGTCGACCGTACGACCGCCACCCGCTGGAGCTTCTTCCTCGGCATCCCGGCCCTGACCGCGTCGGGTGCGATGCAGGCGGTGACGCAGTATCACGCGATTTCCACCGGGATCGGCTGGCTGCCCACGATCGTGGCCACCGTTGTGTCGTTCGGGGTGGCGTACGCAACCATTGCCTGGTTGCTGCGCTTCGTCGCGTCGAACCGGTTCACCGTTTTCATCGTCTACCGGGTGCTGGCCGGCTGCGCCATCATCGCACTGTTGTTGCTCGGAATCGTACCGGCTGTCTGAATGGCATAGTCTTAGCTGTATGCGTATGACCCGGGTTGGTAACACCGATCTGGTGGTGTCGCGTTTGGGCCTGGGTACGATGTCGTGGGGCGGCGCCGCCCCGGTCGGCGAGGCGGTGGCGATGCTGAAGGCGTTCACCGAAGCCGGCGGGAACCTGATCGACACCGCGGCCGCGTACGGTTTCGGCGAGGTCGAGTCGCTGATCGGGCGGCTGATGGCCCGCACGATTGCCCGCGACGACTTGGTGATCGCGACGAAGTCGGGGTACGTGGTCCGCGGCGGGCAGCGCGTCATCGACAACTCACCACGTACATTGCTGGCGGACCTTGCGGGGTCGCTGCGGCGGCTGGGTACGGACCGGGTCGACCTGTGGCAGATCCACGCGTGGGGGGACACGCCGCTGGAGGAGACGCTGACCGCGGCGGACGAGGCGGTCGTACGGGGCATGGCGCGCTACGTCGGGGTGTCCAACTTCGTCGGCTGGCAGGCGGCGCGGGCGCACACGTGGCAACAGGCTTTGTCGGGGGCGCCGGTGGTGTCGGCCCAGGCGGAATACTCGCTGCTGGCGCGGCGGGCGGAGTTGGAGCTGATCCCGTACCTCATCGACGCCCGCATGGGTTTCTTCCCGTGGTCAAGTCTAGGCCGGGGGGTGCTGACGGGGAAGTACGCGCACATGACCCCGGCGGGTTCGCGCGGCTCGGACGAGTCGATGGCGTGGTTCGTGGAACAGTATTCCGACGCCGGTTCGCGGAAGATAGTCGATGCGGTACGAACGGCCGCAGACGGCCTGGGCCTGATGCCGGTCCAGGTGGCCCTGATCTGGGTACGGGACGCGCCGGGGGTGACGTCGCCGCTTGTCGGCCCGCGTACCCTCGAGCAGCTGTTACCGCTGTTGTCCGCCGACGCGCTAACCCTGCCGGACCCGGTCACCCAGGCCCTCGACGACGTCTCGGGCGGAGCGAACCAGGCCCGCTGAGGCCCGGCCCCCGAAAATACGGTATATTTGACCGCGGCATCGTACAGACCCGATGTCAAGAACACCATGGAGGGAACAATGACAAAGAAACAACCGCTGCTCGCACTGGCTCTGGTAATGATGGCCGTCTTGCTGGCCGGATGCGGCATCACGATCAACGGCAAACCCCTGAGCCAACAAACCGACTCCGGCGGCGGATCCGAGTACGGGCCGGACTACGTCGCCCAACACCTGACCGGTGACTACTGGATCACGTACCGCTACTCCGCGTCCGGATCGGGAACGGGGTCCTCGGACGCCGTAGACATGACGCTGGCCCGGACATCCGAGGGCTACTACTGGAAGGCCTTCGGCGACGAAATCCTGTACATCAAGAACGGCGACACGTACGACACATATCTGCGTACCACCGCGGACGCGGGGTTCACGAAGTTCGAAAACAGCCAGCCGGTGACCCAGGCGGAGATGGAGGATTCGTTCTCCTCGTTCACAGCTTTCATGACGCAGTACGGCGAGGCCGGTTCCGGGATGGTGAAGGCCGGCACGGAAACCGTCGCGGGCCGCAGTACCGAGAAGTACACCTGGAACGCCAGCCTGTTGGGGATTTCCATCGACTACGCGTACTGGATCGACCAGGAGACGGGCGTCTGCCTGAAATACGACTACAGCATGTCAACCAAGTCGGAGGGCGCCGGAATGACCTTCGAATGTACCGAATTCAAGACCAGCAACGTGACCCTTCCGGCTCACTGACCTAAAATCGACCGCCGGGTCGAAGGTGGCCCGATTCCCTGGTTTGAAACAAGGGGACGGTTCTCGTGTTTCACGTAGTCAAACGGCGAAACACTGCAAAACTGATGCGCCACGGCCTCATACGCCACGTCTGGGATGTGTCGAACTCGATGGCGCACACCGGCACCACCCCCAGCAAGTCACCGTCCTCCTCAAGACGGACCCAGGAGCGTTTCAACGCCCGCGACCGTCCCTTGGGTCCGAGACGATACAGGAAGTACGAATCGGGGTAGTCACCCAGAGCGTCGTCGAACTGACAATGAAAGTAGTATGCGTGGCCCTCCCACTGGACCACCACCTCGCGGGGAACACCGTCGCAATTCCGGTAAGCCGTTGGAAGCCATTCCCCCACCACGGCACCCCACGGTGTCGGAGGCGAGTCATTCATGGCCCTGAAGTCCTGCACACGGCGAAGAAGCTTGCCGGCTCTGACCCGCACGTCCTGTATGCCACCGCCCCGGGTGATCGCATGGAGTTCCATGTCGATTTCGGCGTCCACTTCGTCTTCCCTGATCCAGTTCAGCGCCAGGTTCGCCCACCACTCATTCCAACACGCCAGGGCGAACAGCATGATCGACCGTACCGGCAAGAGCTCATGGCACATCTCGCGCTGGAAGCCCAACTCGGCGGTCCGGCGTACCAAGTCGATCTCAGTCTCCGCTCGGTCCCGCTCCAGTGCGGGCAACAGAAACATTGGGGCGCGCGGGTCAAGCCGCCGTGTTGGCTTGTCGCCGCTCCCAACCCATACCTGACCATCCACCAGGCCGATCCACTGGCCGGGGCAATACTCCAGAACCGGGACCCAGTTACCAAGCTGACTGTCAGAAGATTCGACCACCACACAGTCATCCTATCGCCATGCAACAACGATCCTGTGACAACGTTCGGGGGCAGCTACATGGCCTGGTTGGCGTTACCATTCGTCGCTCGCGCGGCTTTTTGTCATGACGAAACACAACTCCGAAGTATTAAAACGTACCGTTGGCATCGAATGCTGCACCTCAGACAGGTTGTCGGAGTCCCTAACCTCTGTCATGCCCCATTACACCCCGGTTTGGGTGGGTTCGAACGATTCTGGGTGCAGGCCCAGCTCGGCAGACAGACCGTCGATTCTTGGACCAGGCTCGGAATACACCTCTCGCCCATCCTCTATCGTGGGTCCCATCCAATCCAGTGTTTCAATTCGGATTAAGGACCATTCAACCAGATCGCCATCCGCATTTCTGTAGCATTTTTCATCTAGTTTTGCACGCTTGAGAGCAGCAGCGTGGGCATCACTAAAACCGCTTGCTTGTAATAGGTAAAGACTGCGCATTGTATCAGCGTTATACCCATCGCCTATTCTTACGACGAAAACCGCCATAGCGTGGCCCGGGTTTCGATGAAGTGTCCATGGCCGTGGTATTGCTGTTTGAGGACCTTGAACCGTATGTGTTGAGCTGGCGGGTGTGGCAGCCACTCGAGTGCCTGACGACCCTGCCTAGGGAAGAAGGATATGAGCCTGACGGGATGCCGGTCGTGGACGCAAGTGAGCGTTGGGCTCACCTGTTGGGCGCGGAGGTGGTTGATCAGCGTGTTGGTATGCAGGAAACCAACTGGGGTGTGCAACCTTGGTCCACTCGACTGGATTTCAGCAACGGGCATAGTCTTGTTGTTTGTCTGGGTGAGTTGTCTTTCGATGGTGATCCGACTTATCTGCCCGACTCGTTGCTGGTCACGGACTCTCGTGAGTTGGCGATGGCGTATCGGCCGCTAGCGACATTTGGTAGTGCGTGGGTGGAGGAGTGAGGTGAAGCTAAACAAGAGGAATTCCCGGTACCAACATCTATTCGTCGTCGTGCGCCTTGATGCGCGCCCGGGCCCGGATGACTTGGCGACGGTGGTCTCCGCCTGGGTGACCCAAGAGTCAGCCGAGGCTGAAGCTCGGCGTCTGCAGGGATTGGTCAGGCGGGTCGGCACAGCGTACGAGGTTCAAGTGACCCGGCTCAAGGAGGGTTTGTTGGAGAATCCTGACTCTGGGGGTCTGGCGGCCGCCTCACGCGGCGATCATGACTATCCCATCGAGGGTCTTGGTGTTGGCAACGCCGGGGAGCTTCTGACGCTTCAGCGTGCCGCCTACATCACCGAAGCTGCGACATCTAATGACTTCACGCTGCCTCTCACACAGACTCTCGATGAACTGCAGGCAGAACTGGCCGACAAGGTGGTCGCCCCCGACCGCCAGGGAAACGGGATCGGCACGCACATGCTACGCGTTGTAGAATCGTTGTTTCCACTCGTTCGCACAATCCATCTTTTCACTGGCGAGCACAGCACTGCGAACATGCGTCTCTACACGCGCATGGGGTACGAGGAGACCGGGCGCACCAGCGCCGGCTCGTACGACCTGGTGCACTTCACCATGACCATTGCGCCTGGAATCGTTCCTTGAACGCAGCAGTCTGGCTTAGTCACAACGCAC